>Ga0126339_10003527_pt1 | contig 11412 bp, 4 predicted proteins | sample OrbTmetagenome_2_FD_92532 | JGI IMG/M metagenome (GOLD analysis project Ga0126339, IMG submission 92532) | Coral microbial communities from Petempiche,Puerto Morelos, Mexico - Orbicella T R C metagenome | ecosystem: Host-associated > Invertebrates > Cnidaria > Coral | place: Petempiche,Puerto...
CAACAACAACAACAACAACAACAGAAACAGCAACAGTAACAACAAAAACGTTTCAATCAAGTAAAGGGGCCGAAAATACGATTACTCTAATGAGAGACATGTAAATCTGTTATTAATTGCCTATACGCTGGAATTAGTGTTAAAGGGTAATTGTGTGATAAGAAGTGCTTTGGTGGGATTTGCTGTTGTTTCACGTCCCTCAAATAAAAATGCAGTGGATGATCCAGTAAGGTGGTATGGTACCCTAAAATATGGCGATGTTCACGAAACATTCAATTTCTTGAAAATACGAGAGTTATTGCAAGACCCTTGAGCACTTGTCAAAAACATTTTGAAACGATCTTACCAAGTTTGCCTCTAGATGAGTTTGAAATTTAAGAAAAGAACACAGTGGTATTAGTTCTTTTGCGTGGCAACGGCCATAGCAACGGCTGTTTACAGTAAGAACATGACCAAATATATAGATTGGTTTTCACCTTGAAAATTTCTTGATTTAACATATATGAACGAAACTTTGTAAGTCGATTAGAAAAAACTGCTTGTGATCATGAAAACTTTTCCTGAATCCATCCGTCCTGCTTCTCTCCCATGTTCGTTCTGTTTTCGGATGCCTAGTGACATGTTTTTAGTGAGATAATTCTTTGAATCTTCTTCCATCTCTAGTTGATGGTATGCTTGACGAAGGTCAATCTTTGAGAATCTCTACCCACCGGCAAGCCTTGCAAAGATGTCCTCAATGCGGGGTAAGGGGTACTGCTCAGCTTGTAGCTCCGGGTTCACTGTAACTTTGTAATAGCCGCATATTCGAGATGATCCATCTTTCTTTGGGACGGGTACAATGGGAATTCCCCACTCACTCCACTTGACTTTCGTGGGAATACCTTCACTCTGAAGTCTTCTCACTTCGTCTTCAACCTTTAATCTCAAGGTATATGGCTCAGCTCGAGCTTTGCAGAAGTGTGCTTAGGCGTCTTCTCTGAGGATCAGCTTTGCTTTAGCTGATTTGAATGTTCCGAGTTTATCTTCAAAAATATCCGAGTATTTGTTTAGCATGGTTTGCAGACGCGCTTTGGCAGTAAGTGCAGCTTGTGAAACTTTCAGTAATCCCTCCCCATCAACACAGGGCTCTTACCCTTGACGACATACAGATCCAACAGTAATGGTTGCTGGCCTTTGTTCTCAACATTTGCCTTAAGCACTCCAACAGGAGTAATGTTCTCTCCAGTGTAAGTTTTCATTATCAATTCAGTTTTCTGCAAGGGGATCTCATTAATTTCTCCATGTACAAGTCATGTGTGATAATCGATATAGCCGAGCCTCTGTCCAATCCCATTTTCAGCGCTTCTCCCTCTACTTTTAAACCCACCCAGATAACATTTCTGTTTGGGTTGCTCACATTATGTATCTTCAAGCTTAATAAATCTTCATATTCATCGGTCTCACTGTATTCAACAGTATGGACTTGGACGTGTGGCGGTGTTTGCGGCGTTTTTGGGGCTTACCTTATTGTTTCGAGCGACAGACTCTTGAAATGTGTTCACCTTTCCGCAATGATAGCCTGTTTGGTCCTTGAATCTGCAATTGTGTGTTAAGTTCGAGTCTCCTCCGCACCGATAACAAGCGTTAGTTGTGGAGTTCGGCAGTACTGAGGGGCAGTACTGGAGTTGCTTTGCTGTTATCTGATATCATGTTAACTCGAGATTGTTCCGGATGAAACTCACTTTGCAATTTCGAAGCATCATGCGCGAACGGTGGTTTCTATCACGGCGATCTTCAAAGCCTTGGTATAATTCAGAGAGCAAACGCTTTTGCATCTGTGCATTGTGAAGGCCACAGACCAACCTATCTTGTAGGGTTTCGTTTAGGTTTGCGCCAAAATTGCAGTGGGCCGCTAGCTTCTTAAGTACGGCCACGTAGGTCAACACAGTTTCTCCTTCACGCTAGTTTCGTTTGTAAAAACGAAAACGTCCTGCTATTTCCAATGGCTTAGGGCTTAGGTGTTGTTGACGGGCTGCGGCGATCTCCTGGAAGCTTTTCCTGGCTGCATGGTTTGTCTGGTGACAGAAGGTCTGTCAACAGTGTGGAAGTTTTGCGACCGATCAAGCTTAAGAAGAGACGCACTTGGTGCTCCTCATCTATGTTGTTTGTTAAAGGCTGGTTTTCACTAGCGACGGAGTCGTAGTCGGAGTCATAATCAGAAGCGTAAAGTGATACGATCTAGTGAAAATCAAACCGACGGAGTCAGAAGCAGAACACCCATTCCGCTTTTGACTCCGTCGCTTACGATCTGGAGAAAACTAGATTGTCGGAGTCGGAAGCAGAAGCAGAAGAATAAACCAATTACAATGCTCCATTTTGGGCCTTGTGATTGGTTGGTGCTTCCGCTTCTGCTTCCGACTCCGACAATCTAGTTCACACTGGATCATGAGCGACGGAGTCGTAAACGGAATCGGAAGAAATGGAAACGTTCTGATTCTTCCGACTCCGATTCCGTCGAGCTTATATTTATGACTCCACTTATGACTCCGATTTTCGATTTTCACCAAGTCATAAGCGCTCTTACGTCTCCGACTACGACCCCGACTCCGACTCCGACCCCGACTCCGACTCCGTCGCTAGTGAAAACCAGCCTTAAGAAACACTGTTCCACACGTTCCACATATTGGAGTCCCATTTCTCTTGTGTTTCATCAAAATTCTCGATCTTCCCGATAGCGGTCATATTTTCGACCTCTTTTCTACGATCCCATCCTTGTCGCCATTGTCATGTACTTAGTTTTAATGCGAATCAAAGCACATGGTTACAGAAACACCCATAAAAGCACATGTTCACAAACGTCAACCGCTGGCCAAATACACTACAAATACCACACATTATTTTGATTAGAAAGGTTGAGCTGGTCAGTCTAAAGACTAAATAGTAACAGCAGCCGGCAATCAGGGCGAACACGAGTGGTTCAGGTAATATACAGTTGGCTGTTGATTCTTTAGCTGGGAAGGAAAGCAGGGTTGGGATGAAGACTTGAAAGAACACATGTCCCTTGTGGTTTTCAAATGAGACATTTACTATACATTATTTCAGGAAATAAATATGATGTAATTTTTTTTAACAACTATCTATGTATCTATTTTATATAATGTTAGTATTTTATATTAGTGTCCCCAATTAGCTATTTCTAGCTAAATATCTCCGACACGTTGATAAAGTCTATGTATGTATGTGTATGTATGCAAACAACTTCAGCCGCCTTCCTTATGAAGCATGTCTGATCCCGAACCTTAAAAACCTCCATTGGTAACTATGTTGTGCGACCGCTGCTCATGCTGTTGGCCGTCATGGCATTTGTTGTAACGGGCTAACCTGCATCACTGTTGCACTCATCAGTGGGGGATCTAGGGAAGGAACCCGGACGGCCCGGGGCCCCTTCATTTTGGGTAAAAAAGAGAAGAAATAACAAAAGGACGAAAAGCCGGCAGGGCAAGCAAACAAAGCCGCCCCCACCCCCCACCCCTCCACCTTTAGCTCAAGGTCTGGATCCGCCACTGTCGCTGATTTGATTTATGCTCTGTTTTCCTGCATATGGTAAAAGCAACAACAGCAGCAGCAGGAACAACAACAACACCAGCAACAACAACAAAAGCAACAACAACAGCAGCAAGAAAAGGTTCGAGCAAATAAAGCCACCGAAAATACAGTTACTATAACCACAGACGTGTAAATAAAGCATTACGCTGAAAAAGGGTTTTCAGTGCTGCTACTGAAGAGTAACGTTATCTTAAAAAAAGGTTGATAAACCTGTGCATGGTAACACGACGGAACATGTGCTGTAATTCTAAAGTAGGTTAAGCGTTTTCGTAAGCTGTAATATAGTAACCTACATGTAGATGACATAGATATAAATAAATTACTCATACTACTCAAAAACTCATTGACTTTTCAATCAGCTATCCGATTGGTCTGGTGGAATTACCTAGCCAGAGGCTAACAAGTAGCGCCCAACTTTGGACTCAGTGCCCTCGCGACTAATCAGTCAATCGATTCATCCATCCATCCATCCATGCATCAATCAGCTTATATTATGAGAGTCTAAGCGCCGGATGAGATTTCCCTCTGTATCTGTGTTAGAGGCTCATGTATAAGACGCTTGACAACTAGTTAGTAATAGTGAAATCACGACAAATTAAAGAAACGAGTGTACGTAAATATTAATTAAATATAGAATGTTAAATATTCTACTAAAGTTTCTTCGAAACACATTTTAGGATAAAAAGTAGATATAAGAAAACGACGTTTCGATTTCGCTGAGATCATTTTCAAGTTTAAAAAGTGATTAACATTTTTTCATGTATGAGTAAACTAAGACATGAGAATTTGAAAATTGGTAAAAATATGTAAGTACAACACCGGCAAACTTGACTGTGATCTTGTTGGTTAGTTCGTTGATCGAAAACGCGCGCATTTAGTAGCTTGGGTCACAGCCACCCTAGCTCGCCGAAAGACAAAACAGGCTGGCGTTCAGTGGAGGAGAATAAAACAATGGCGACTAGATCTAGCAACGTTGCACGCGCAATTCATCCGGCAATTTGCAAAACGCGAAACGTTAAGGGTTACTTGGACTTCTGAAAGGCTTTTTCACATTTACAACGCCTTATAGTTTTTATTACATTTTCGTTACAGCAGTACAGTCGAACCTCAAGAGGCAGATCATAATCTCTTGCGAAACCCTATTAAGCGGCCACTCTTGGGGAAATGGGAGGTGACCGCTTAATAAAGGTTGGTCACGAATTAGCGCAAAAATTAGTTGAAACATCAAACCATAGTTAATAGAGGGGAATGGTTATGAAACCCTTCAAAGTTCTTTGTTGTATGTTTTTGTTCGCTTTTTTGGCCTTGACCGTACACAAAACACAACAGTTGTTTACTCCGTACCGAGGAACTAACCAATAGAAACGTGCTGGTTACGTAACTCATGCATAGTGTATGAGCGCAAAACAAAAGATTGTGCACGGTCGTGGACCTTCCAACATAAATCTTGGCATCTTTGTTTGCTCCTTTGATGTTTGCCGGGCTTCATATCCAGTCCCCTCTACCAACTATGGTCAAACGTCAAGTCGCAATGCGGGAGGATCATGAATAAACATGATTGTATGACTTTCTAAATAAAACAGTGACGGGGTTAACTCGCGCCTAAGGGTAACTTGGGAGAAGGGCTGTCCAGGGTGTCTGAGACCATTTAAATTTTGGTGAAACGATTCTCCGAATAACGTGCGTATGAAAAATCGCACAATTTTTATTTTTGGTGTAAAGCAGCAGCTCTGTTGTATATGTTGAGTAAAAAGCGCGGCCGATTCTCAGGATTGGCTAAAGGATTCGACGTTTGGCTAAAGATTTTAACGACAAGTTAATTTATATTAAAACAAATCTATCATTTGCTCTCGATTTCTTTATGAAATGGCAAACTCGAGCTTTTATAATCTAATTGTTAAATAAACGGCACCGATCAATCTTTGCGATTTCCTGAAGTTCCTGAAATTATAATTAGTTTATTTCATTTTTTCTTTTATTTTGCTGTGCTGTAGATCGGTTTTATGCTTAAATGATTACACGGCAGGCTGTTGATTTCTATCGACTATGATTCTTGTCGAGTGGTGACACCCAAGCGCCATCAGTTAGTTTCACACCACTACTCTTGAAAAGACCGCCTTCACAAATGAACTGAGCGACACTCAACAATAGCAAATCCTATTCCAGATTTGATTTTTCATTCGGCCTCACTATAATTAAACACGAGCTATAAAAATATATTCATCAGTCGCTCAGCGATGACGAAAACTGAACAATAGATAATCGATGACAAGAACTGAGTAAGTGGACACGAAAACTTCACTTCCAATTGCCCTGTACATGATGCTCTGAAATAAAACCGTTAAATATATATATATTTTTAAAACATTATAGAGCATGATATTTAAATAACAGGAGAAAGGTATGGTCTTTGATCGTGTAGGCAGTAATCTATAAGATGGAAATAACTCTGAATTAAATTAAGAACTACTTAACGAAAAAGACTTAGGATTAACTTATAGAAACGGAGCATTTTATGTTAAGTTATATAGTAACAGAAAAACCTTATTAAATGTTTGGAAGAATTCTCCCGACTTAAGAAAATTGATTTTACCTTAATTCTTTATCTAAAACAGATATTTCCAGCCACAAATTCTAGAAATGCTGTTTCTTGGCGTTGGCTAACTGTTGAAGACGCTGTTTTATGCAACAGAGAATAACAAACAGTTGTAGTGAGGCGGTATGCTGTTCGCTTTTGTTATCAATTTACTATGATGTTCGGGCAATTTATAATATAAAAGTGAAATATAATTCAAACATTAAAAATCACGAAGCATGCTGAAAGTTGTTCCGTGCGTTTAAATGTTTTTATTTCCACTTTTGCTAGCAAGGAAATGTAAAGTCAAATAAGTAATGGAGAATCGCTTACAAAATGGCTGTTAAGTTTCTTTCAAAACAGTCACCGGAGACCAAACCTCCACAATTTTACAAAGTCAGTCTCTTGAATTGGTTACTATAGTAAGTGTAATCAATGTTATTTGTGATTGGTTGATTTAGTGGAGAGGACTTAAAATGATTGGCTCATTTAACTGTCCAATTACACGTGTCTAATTACAGCCAATTGTCCGATTACAACTTTGCAGATTAATTAGTGCAAATACCGCAGTTTATGCACCAATCAACTTTGAGGAAATTGTAATTTTTATGATTAAGATTAAAATTTGGATTCGGTGTCTCGTGCATTTACCGATAAGACACCGGTACCAAAAATAAACCTCTGAATCCATTGACCTCTCTTAACCCAATGAATGACTATCAAGTGAACACGAAATTGGCCACATAGGAGCGATCTGATTGATTTTAGAATAAATCTACTATATATATTATGTAGGGTTCTAAAATGAATGCCGTTCTCTTATTGGCCACGCTATTCACTATCCATTCTATTGTAGATAGTCAGAAGCCGCGGACGGTTAGTAGCATTTTCAAAGTATCTATGAAAAGAATTTAGATAAAGTTTTGAACCACTACTACATTTATACTAAAACAATTAGGTCAATAATTTACTCTCGATTTTTATGAGATTGAAATCGCGAGCTTATAATCGTATTGTTGAGCAGACGGCACGGGTCAATCTTTCAAAAAAATCAGTTCTCAAAAGCATTCCCGATTTCATTTTTAGTCCGGCCTCACTATAATTAAAAACATCCAATAAGCATATCCATCAATCGCCTTCAAGATAACAGAAAAACAATCGATAATCTATGACTAGAAGTGAGTAAATTGGCACGAAAGCTTCACTTCCAATTGCCTTCTACATGATGTTGTGAAAAAAACCTTTAATTTTTCTTTTCTTTTCGAGGTACCCTGTTAAACATTTTTAAGTGTGATACTGAGATAAAGCGACAACATTTTAAAGGTCGTTCTCTTGTGAAGGCAGTAATATATCAGATGGAAATAACTTCCAATGAAATTAAAATCTACTTAATTAAAAAGTTTTGGGGATTAACTTAAAAGGAAACATTTATTATGCAAAGTAAGATGGTAGCAGAAAACCTTATGAAAATAAGTTTGGAAGTGTTTTCCCGACATATGAAAACTGATCTACCTAAATCTTCATTAAAAACAGGCAATTCGAAAGAAAAAATCTGGAAATACTGTTTCTCGACGGCACGTGGCTAACTGGTGAACCCATGTGAAGCCAATGTTATCTGCTGTAATTGTTTCTAATGAAAATTTTGTTCACCTTTGCTGGAAAAGTAACAGAACAGGTACCAAACACAGCCAGTGAGGTAAGATGTTTGCTTTTGGTGTCTATTTTAGGATCAGTGAACGGTATATTAAAGTTAAATAAATTTAAACATATGACACCGAAAGTTCACGTAACAGTATTACCTGATTATTCAATGTTTAATCTACTTTTATCAGCAAGAAAGCAAATAATAAGTAAATAAATAAGTAAATAAATAAAGTAGTTATAATTGAAATGCCTTGTTATCCCTCTTTCTTCGCCAGAGCTACCCTGGCTGAGACTAGAAGACCACGGGTAGACTTGCCTCAAGTCGACCTCATGAGTCTCAGCGAATAAAATAGGTTATTAAGCAAGCGAAGGAGCTATATGGGTTTAGGCCGTGAAACGGACAAGCGATCCTACAAAGGTCGCGAAGCAGCTGAGAAGACTCTTGAAAAACAAGAGGATCGGGACTATTTTGAAAGTCTACCCACGAGTTATCTCGTCTCCCGAGACAGTTCGGGGAAATGTCATTTAATGGTTTTATGGCTTTGTGAACAAACCTGTGACCGGGTTAACTCACCCCTAAGGGTAACTAAAGGGAAGGGCTAGCTAGGGCAAATGTAACCATCTAAAGAAAGCTCTTAAAAAGTAGAAATAAGGTATTAAAATAAAGAATTAAATTCTTGCCCACTTTTTAATTGAATATAAGAAAAATATACTAAATTGTTCTGGTTAGAAAATTTTAATTGGTTAGGTTAGTCGACAACAGCCAGTAACCAGAGCGAGCACGATTGGTACAGCCTGAAATATTACTGTTAATTGCTATTAGTGTTAATTATTTAGCTCGGAAGAAAAGTAGGGTTGGTATAGTGACGAGTCCTTATCACTTTCTTGATTCAAAAACAGGAACTAGCGAAGGTATGGTTAACGTTGACAAAGTTAACTTCAGATACCGAAGTGTCCCTCATGATTGCATGTTTAATGAGATATTTACTATATATTATTTCAGGAAAAAAACATATGATCGCAAACAACTTCAGCCGCCTTCCTTATGAAGCATGTCTGATCCCGAACCTCCCTGAAGAAATCCAGCATCGATTGCGAGACATTGGTAACTATGTTGTGCGACCGCTGTACATGCTGTTGGCTGTCATGGCATGTGTTTGTAACGCGCTGATCTGCATCACTGTTGCAAGAACTAAATCTCTTCAACGTCCTTCACTGCTGATGCTGTGTAGCTTGTCAGTTACTGATTTGATGTATGCTCTGTTTTCTCTGTATATGGGTATAAAAACAGTACTAAGCGAGCACATGTGTCTTAGCACTATGAACTCTGAGGAAAGGGCCATGAATGTGGCGTGTAGCTTAGCAACCCTTGGCATGCTAGCAGTAATCAGTAGAGATCGTTATTTGGCAGTGACTAAACCATGGTGGTATCGTAGCAACGTGAGCAAATCACGTGCTATTAAGATGTCTTGCATACCCTGGTTAATCAGCGTGGTTATAACATTCGTGCATATGGGTTTCTTTGTCTACAAGTTTGACGGCGGATACAAGCGTCCTATACCTGCCATCATTCTTGTGTATTATTGTGTTTGTTTCATTATCATCATTTTTAGTCATCTTGGTGTATATTTCAAGAAACCTCCAACGGTTGGAATAAGAGAGATGCAGGCTGTGATGAAGAGAGAAAAGAAATCAGCTGCCACTATTAGGTTGATCCTGCTGGTATTGATGTTAACTTTCTTTCCAGCTCTCCTGTGGCCAATAGTTTTAGGGCTGAAGGGAAAAGAAAATCTTGGGCCTTATCGTCCTTTCGTGGTTTTCCTTTTCATCCTGGATGCAGTCGCGAATCCTTTGTTGAACTTTGGTCGCAATAAGGACATGCGCAGAGCGATAAGAGGTTTATTAGGTCGCTCTCAGCACATGGAACAACAACAACAGCAGCAGCAACAACAACAACAACAACAACAACAGCAACAACAACAACAACAACAACAATGACAACAAAAGCAGTTTCTTTGAAGTACAAGGAATGAAAATACGGTTATATTACCTTAACGACAGACGTATAAATCTGGTATTAATCATAACTATTACAATTTCCTCAAATGTGACTGGTGCATAAACTGCTGTATTTTGCTCTAATTAATCTGCAAAGTTGTAATCGGACAGTGTAATCGGACAGTGTAATCGGACGGTTGGCTGTAATCGGACACCTGTAATCGGACAGTTACATGAGCCAATCATTTTAAGTCCTCTCCACTAAATCCACCAATCACAACATTGATTAAAATCACTGTAGTAACCACTGACTGAGACTGACTTTGTAAAATTGTGGAGGTTTAGTCTGCGGTGACTGTTTTGAAAGAGAGTTGACAGCTCTTTTGCGAGCTATTCTCCATATTTTATAATTATGATATTTAAAATGACAATTTAAAGCTCTTTTTCAAATGAAACTTTTACTTTTGTGGGAAATTGTAATTGTTACGATTAATTGGTAACAGAACATCGTGTCGTCCAATTCAGTCTGTAATCATACTCGTGATTAACAAATCGGACTCTCGCTTTGCGGTCGTCCGATTTTGTTAATCACTCGTGTGATTACAGACCGAATTGGACTCCGCTCAGTCCTATTACCATTATTAATTACGCTGGAGTAACTATAAATTAAGAAGTTAATAAATTTACGCATGATAACAAAATTAAACAAAGCTCTTTTCGTTGTGATTTGCGGTTATTTCCCGTCCCCTCAAATACAAATGCAGTAGATGGTCCTTTAAGGCGTCTTTCGTAATCTTTGGGATTCTACTGCATTAACTCAGTGTATTGGCCAATTAGTGCTGTGTATTTTAGGAAACCAGGGAAATTATAGTCTATGAATTGGAATCCAACGCTAGCTTTAATATTAGCTGAGGCTCATTCTTAGCCTGATAAAAACCACTGACTAGATCTAGAAATGCTTTTTCCATTATGCCAGAGCGGCTGGTCAGCTAGAGATCAGCTAACTAAGGAAAAACAGAACGACAACCAAGACGAATGGCCCTTACCATTTTCCATTACTTCCATTACTGCACATCCTGCACGATGGGACTGCAAATTCCGGTCCTACTGGTCTGACCGATCAAAGTGGACCATTTCCAGAGGTGATCCCGAATATTTAGGTCGGACCGAATCGAACCGGACCTCTCCATTTCAATACTAGTTTTTGCTCAAGCGCAAGCACCCTAAGAGAGACTAGTAATTACAAGATTCCTGAGAAGAGCCCTCTTCACCTGAGTATCGAAGGTAACTATAACTCGCGCATGATTTGCTTTGGTTTTAGACACCATACTAGCTCTTACTAACGGAGTTCGAGGTCTGTACTCTAAGTTGCGGACCGAATTCGTCTTTTTTTCCCTTCGATTTATGGCCCGAGTGCCAAGTGCGTTGGACATAAATCGACTGGGGACAAAACGAGGATCCGTAACTTACGGCGTGGACCGAGAAGATGAGGTTAGAAAGGTATTTATTATATTTCTTCTGTGTGTCTGACGGGTCCTGGAATGACCGATTTCTATTCAAGCGGAACGGCTTTAAAATTTCTGACACACGTTGAAAGCAAAACGAGTCAA
>Ga0126339_10003528_pt1 | contig 11411 bp, 11 predicted proteins | sample OrbTmetagenome_2_FD_92532 | JGI IMG/M metagenome (GOLD analysis project Ga0126339, IMG submission 92532) | Coral microbial communities from Petempiche,Puerto Morelos, Mexico - Orbicella T R C metagenome | ecosystem: Host-associated > Invertebrates > Cnidaria > Coral | place: Petempiche,Puerto...
AGTGTTCCCCAAGGTGATTGCCCGCTGACATTTCTTTTTTGTTTTTGGGAGGCTGAAATGTTGGGCTTCGTTCAGTAATATTTTTTTTTAGAAAAGAGAAAACACGAAATAAAAATTTGAATTATTTAAAAAAGAAAAGCAATAAGAACTGGTCGGATAATGTTGAATCACATACCGGACCACATACTGTACATTACTTGTTATGATTTCTCATTTTGACAATCAAAACAGATGCGGATTGCAGTCCCCTCGTGGATATTGCTTTTATCATTGATTCATCTGGATCAATTGGGCGCACGAATTGGGAAAGAATGAAACGATTCATTAAAGCATTGGTCAGCAAACTTGATGTCAGCCCATCAGCTACGCATGTAGCAGCTGTAGCATACAGCACCAATCCTGTGGTTGTGATGAGGTTCACGGACGCGCAGGATACGGACGAGGTGAATAGATTGTTTGATGGAATGCTTTGGCAGCGTGGTTTTACTTACACGGACAAAGCCCTCCAGCTTGCAGACAGAGACCTGTTTCAGACTTCAAACGGCATGAGACCAAATGTAGCGAAGGTAAAGTTATTTGCAGCTAAGAAATTATATGGCCTATATAGTGGGTTAATGCATTCAATGATTGTTAAATGTTGTTTAAGCGGGTAAATATGCAGAGCCTAGCTTGTTTTATATCAGTCATAACCATCTTGTTACAAGTTTCAAAAAGACGAAGGTTTTGTTCATTTTTCAATACTTGCAAGCAGAGAATTCTATATCTGACACTAACTGACTAATTCTGGCTCTAACGAACTAACCCTACCTACATCCTGAAGTAGGTTTTTAAAAGCTCTCCGCGCTTTTGAGAGGATACTAAGACAATTTTCAATTTCTTGTTTACAGATAGCAATTGTCATCACAGATGGGAAGCAAACTAAAACTGGTGTATACACCAGCCTTGTTGTAGCGTCAGAAGGTATCAAGAACACGGGCGCTACAGTGTACGCTATTGGAGTTGGAAACGGAGTGGACAGGAATGAGCTAGAAGAGATTGCGTCGGATTCTGAGTACGTGTTTACATCGTCTTCATTCAGGGCACTACGGACCATTGCACCGCGGATCCGAACTGGAATATGTGAAGGTAACGGTAAATCTACGTAAGAAGGTTCCCTTCACTTGTTCCGAAACTGGGATCTTCGCTTTATTAGTTATTTCAGAACAATGCGTCAAACGTCTTAGTTTTCAGGCACATACACTGTTTAGACCTTGTAGCTCATTTTCATTTTTTGTTTCGTCTCATTTGATGCATTAGGAATGCTTAGTAACCTTAAACTCATTAATATCAGAGTGCGTGCTTTAAACTCTCAATGACATAAACATATGAACATCTTTCCACAAGATCCCGAGGCCAAGTACTCGGCCAACGTTATATTTGTGATGGATTCGTCCAGCGAGACGGCTTCCACGTATAACACGGAAAAAGACCTCATCAAATCCCTTGCAAGATACCTTAACATCGACCCCCAGGGAACCAGGGCAGCTCTCATTGTATTCAACGGCCGGCCTGTGGTAATCTCCGACTTTGAAAGCTTCAGATCAGCTTCTGCCTTCGAATCCGTCGTTGATAACGTTCCTCACTATGGAGGAGACAGGAGTGTCAGTGAGGCTTTGAGAACTGCTGCAGGGATGTTTCCCAAGTCCCCGTCTTCTGTTTCCAAAGTTGTTTTCCTTGTGACATCTGGGAAGCCACTGCAAAACGAGGATTGGAATTCATTTGGTGACGTCCTTAACAGGCTATACGCCCTAGGTGTGAGGACGTACGTTGCTCTGATTGGCCCATCTCCTAGCATTCCAGACTTTAGTTCCAGTTTGGAAAATCCAGAAAACGTGTTTTCCATACCTTCACGCAGCGATATTCCAGAGCAGATCAATCAGATCGGAAGTCAGGTGTTGACGGACTCTGGTAAGCTAAATTCCACCTTTAATGAGAGAGTGCGGTAAAGCAAAACGATCCAAGTGAATGGCTCACAGCTTCTTAATAGCATCACCCCTACCCTGACACATGTTAATCGAAAGCGTTTTCGTAATTAGTAGACCAGCTACGTTAGTTTTTGTTTAGCTGCTGCCTGTTAAAGTGACTGTTTTTAAATAAACTTCCTTGTGATTTTTCCTCAGTGAGGCCATACGAGTTCAATCTTACGATGTACGTCTTGTTCGTCATCGATTCGTCCGCTGAGGTGACGCCTTCCAACTTTGGACTAGAAAAAGAATTCATAAAATCCTTAATCAGCCAACTGAACATTTATCCAGCCGACAGCGGTTCGCGAGTCGGTATTATGGTTTACAGTGATGGCCCGACAATGGTCTTAGATTTCCAAAACCAGGAAAGCAAGTCCAGTCTAGAGACGATCATCGACAACCTTCCCCATTTGAGAGGTGCCAGGCGAATCGACAGAGCTTTGAAGGCGGCAACGGACGCCCTGAGGGACATCAATGTTGATCATCCAAAGTTTGTCGTATTGGTAGCTGCAGGTCGACAAACCGATGAACCAGGTTCACAAACATTTAGTGCTGCGGTAAAACCGCTCCATCGTACTGGAACGAAAATTCACGTAATGGCAGTTGGAGACAAGGTTGATCCCAGTTACTTCCAAGGGGACGGTAAAAACAAATCCAGTGTTATATCTGTTCCTTCCTTCCTTGATCTGGCACAAGGGGCGGAAAGGCTCTCGACTGACCTTCTGGTTGACTATGGTAGGCTATTATTATTCCGCGTTAGTTTGAATTTTTTGCTATGCATATTGAGAGGTGACCAGTTGGTCGTAGATGCCAATTGCAATGTTCCGGAAGCTTCTTTTCTATGTGCTGGAAGTTGAGTTGCCAGCAGGTTGTAAGAGCTAACATTAGAAAGAAAAAGAAATCCAGGTCACCATTTGAAGATCACATGTAGCAAATAAGCCGTCATAAGATGTCTCCTTGGAGTAAGAACACAGTCTAATGATGTCAGTTCTAGAAACGCAAGCACAAAAGATTATGAGAAGGTGAAACAAAGTAGTAGGATAAGTTTTGACTCCTTTCGTTTTCCTTTCATTAATCTCTCTCGGTTCCCATTAAAGAAGACCATAAAGAGGAGCGTTAAGCTATGTTTTTTATCGCAAACAGTTGCCCCTCGGGAACCTCAAACTGCTACACCAAGCCCAACGACGGCAGAAGAAACTACTCCATCAGAAATACCATCGACAACGGAACCAAGGGAAACAACTACTGTTCCTGTGAAAGGTAATATATCCAGTTGTACAATGAGTATTTGACTGGGAGAAAAGGTTGGTGTTTTAAAGCAAACTGTCAATCCTACTAACTCGAACCCTTCAGGAAAAATGGAAAGCTGGTCAATTGTATATGATGAGTTTGAGTTCTCGAAAGTTAAAATCTGCAGAACGAAACCCACGCGTAAGTTCGGTATTCGGCTTTTACCGCTGGTAAATACTAATTTATAAGAAATTGCTCGAAGGGGAGCCAAAATTTAGTTAAAGTTATCGAACAACAGTTAATAGGCAACAAACACATAGCTAACCTTGTAGCATCCCACAGCCGGCAAACAGAGAGAAGATTGCCGGCCTGAAACACGTGTTAGATGAAACACGATCTACAGGCCTAGTTAAACATCCGTACAAGAGGTACTCAGTCGTCAAAATTCTGGACTCGATCTCTATATAAATTAGCATATACGACTATCATAAATAGAAAATGAGATCAGTTACCGTTAAACTACGCTTTCAGTGCACGGGGGCTGGGGCCCGTGGGGTGGATGGAGCAAATGTACCAAGACGTGTGGGTCGGGGATGCAGACTCAAGAACGCAGATGTGATAGTCCCACACCAGAAAATGGCGGAAGGCCGTGCAATGGACCCCGACTACAGTCCCGTGCTTGCAATACCAGAAGTTGTCCTGGTATGTCTTCATAAATTATTGATAAGTTTGCAATTTTAACCCCAGTACTTTAATCTACACCGTATGAAAAATCGCGTACGACACATATCTTACTCAAAGGTTGTAAAATACGTCTTTGCCATACCTCTGTGTCCAGATCAGGCCATTTTTCTCCCATAATTTGATCAAAGATAACAGGTATGGCTTGTTCAAGCTGTGACAAAGGTGCTGTGGATTGTTTTGTGTTAAAGGTACCTTTAATTCGTGTTGCTGGTATCTTTGACGCTCTTCAAATCCCTGCGAAGTGGGTTTCAGAGGTATTGTTTACCCCTGATATATGTCAAACGTAGTTATCCATCTTCGTCTCTTAGAGAGAAGGTAGTCAAAGTCCACCTTGCGCAATGAATTATTAACCATGTTTTAGCTTCTTGCCATATTCATAATAAATTTAACTTATAGGAGCTAGTAGACAATAGGTACTCAGTAGTCGAAATTCTGCGCTGTATCTTTAGAGAGCATGAGATCAGTGACCGTTTAGTCTTCGCTTTTAGTGCACGGCGGCTGGGGCCCGTGGGGTGCATGGAGTACATGTACTAAGACGTGTGGGTCGGGGACACAGTCTCAAGAACGTAGATGCGATAATCCTAGACCACAATATGGCGGAAGGCCTTGCGAAGGACCAAGACAGCAATCCCGAGCATGCAATACCAGGAAGTGTCCAGGTATGTATAATTTTCGTTATCAAAACTTACCGTGTTTTGGTGTGCAAGTTGTTGATGAAGATTGTGTTAATTGCCAATAGAATATTGATTTTACTCTCTTCGTTTTGTCAGCCTGATGCCATATTAATTCAGAATTTAATTGTTAGGGTTTGTTATCCTCCGTAGAAGAGCTACGCTGTACATAAGGTTTGCAATAAGCTCACTAAAATTTGCAGCTGTAGTCAAGATGAGTAGCCGTAAAATCTACATTTTGATAACGAAGTCTTTAGGTATCACTACTGCCTTTAAATGGATGTCTAGTCCGTTGCAAACAACCCCAGTCTTTTGCAGGGTCACGATGCGTTTAAAGGCATTGTGAAAGTAATAAACTGTCTAGTCCAAAACCACAAACATGAACAATGACCGCGGCTCAGATCCGCAGTCACTTGACTAGGTCTCCAACTTACTCATATCACGCCCTCGTGTCTCTCGGTTTTGCAATCCTTGTGATCACATTGCAGTTACTTTACGATACCATTGTACGACTGTTTTCAATTTTCAGGTACACCTCCTTCTTCAGTGGACATCGTGTTTCTTTTAGACACATCAAACGGTGTCACCCAAAGCGACCTTAGACAACAGAAGGACTTCGCGAAACTCGTGGCTAAACAGTTTGGCATTGCTCCTAGTTCCTCACACGCTGCAGTAATCAGTTACAGCGACAAACCAATACTGATTGGTGGATTTTTTGATTATCTTATGGGCAAAAGCTTTGAGGATATCGTAGACTCCGTGACCCTTACTGGAGGTAGGAGAAATATTCAGGAAGCTCTTCAGCAAACACAGCGACTGCTTACTAGTGCGCGCCCCGACGTTCCACGAGTGGTCTTCCTTATAACGTACGGACAGCAGGCGCGCGAGCTTGGATCCCAGCGACTTCGGGAGATGGCAAAAAGTGTCAGGGACATGCGTGCTGTCTTGTATATCATTGGTGTAGGTGTCGATGATAATGATCCGCAGTTGCAGCCGGTTGTGGAAAGACGGAGTGACTTTTTCGAGATTCCATCCTCAAGCGACTTAAATTCCTACGTGCAACCCATTGCGTATTATGTCGTTTCCAGAACTGGTAAGCCAATTACAATCATGCGATTAGGACTTCAGTTAACCTCCGGTTAATTCTGATTGAAGGTCAGTGCAAAAAAGCATAGGTGTCGGAAAAATTAGTGAAACTCACGTTGGGTTGATTAACTGGAGGTTAGATATTTAGACCGCATGATATTTAACCCGTGGTATAAATCGCGTAGTAAAACAATGAGAAGTTCGAGTGAAATGGAAAATCTCCATTTTGCAGCAACAAAACACCATCAGCAAGGCATGGTTATGTCGACGGTTGAGTGAGGTGATTTTCCAGTGACTTCCTTTTTATCATTATTTCTCGTCTCTCTGGTCCATAATCATCAAGCTCGCCATTTCGATTGATTTTAGCCCGAAGATAGTAGCACCTTAACCCACCTACATGTAGCTATATTATTCAAATCTAACAACAGAACTAACCTTCGGATAAAATTTAAACTGCGTTTTAGACGATTTAACATGACTGTTGCATTAACCCTTCTTTTGGACAACCGAAGGTTATTAAATGGGTTGTGGCAAATGAAATGCCGGGGGTAACCTTGCGATGGACTACATCTCGTCCATTGGAAGCCATATACTCGTGGTTGCTTTTTGGAACTGAAATGGGAAATAAGCGCCTGCCTAGTGAGTCACGAACGCAGACTTCCATTTTAACAAGTGCAAAAACAAAAAACAAAAAACAAAACAAGTACGCCAAGTGCGCCGAACATTTAATAATTGACTGTTATTGTTGCTTTACTTTCTTACCTGTTAGATACTAGTGCACCAAAGGATTACAAAGCTGAAGTGATCTATGTCGTGGATTCGTCCTCTTTTGTTGGATTAGACAACTATCAGACAGAGAAAGATTTTGTCAAATCTTTGGCGCGCGTGTTAAACCACAGCCCCGATCATACACAATCTTCAGTCATCATATTTGATTCCTTCCTTGAAACACCGATTCGCATGGGAAGTTATAGAGAACTTGGTAGTTTTTCGGAAGCTGTCACCAATCTTCGGTACCTTGGCGGTTCCAGCAGCCGACTAGATTTCGCTCTAGCATTTGCTACGAGAGGCTTCTCAACTAATCGGCCCGACGTACCTAAAATAATCATCGTGATTACCAACAAAGATCCGCCAAATAGAGGGCCCATTGATTCGTTAGCCGGTATCATTCGACAGGAAGGCAAGGCTGTGTACGTCATAGCTGTTGGAAACGAGGCCGATTTTCCGAACCTTCAAAGACTGGTTGTTCGACCTGAGGACATGTACACGCCGAAGGCGTTTGCTGATGTGATGAGCTACGTTCCTTCAATTGCTTCGAACATTTTAGCACGTGAGTTTGAGACATATTTAATTTGTCCCCTTGTGTTCGGGCGTCGAAAAGGACCGTACGAAAAAGGGAAAATATGTACAAGGGTATGAGCACCATAAGGAGCCCAATAGAAAGAGCTATGTCATCTATAAGATCTATACCAACCATACTTTGATTAGTGTAGCTCTGCCTGGGACAGCATAGGTTTGTGTCAAATTCAGTAGGAATGCGCAAAAAACTCATGCGATACGTAACACTGCCGAAAAGTTGTAGCAAAAAATTCATACGGTGCGTGACACTGCCGAAAAGGTGTGTGTCAGTATGAGAGACTCCAAAAACTACAAAATAGGGCTGCACGTTTAATTACTTTCTCTGACTTAAATAAAAGATCTTCCACTTTACACGGTGACCTCGGCTGGGATTCTTTGGAGCGAAGGCGTTAGTAAAGAAAAGTAAAACTTTATTTAAAGAGGGTAGCCCGTTCAGCTCATGGCTGGTATCCATAGGGTCCCTGTATAAATGACATCAGGTTAAAAATGCGTTCTAAGCAACTCACAATTATTCTGTTTAAGGCTCTCCATGATCTTTCTCCGACTAGTTTGAATAGTGTTTTTAAGTCTACATCCAGTGTTCACTCACATAATCTAAGAAATTCAAAATGTAACCTTTTCGTTCCTAGACCGAATACTGAAGCAGGCAAAAGGAGTTTTCAATATCGCGGTTCTGTTCTCTGGAACAGCTTGCCTTTGAGTGCTAAGATACAGCCCACTCTTAGTTTTTTTTTTTAATCATTTATATAATTAGAATTAAATTTAACTATAGCTAATGATTATATAGGATAGTTTTTTAATAGTTTTTAGTCTAATTCTGTGAAAATAATTAATTTAGTTACATTAGATAATTTAATTAGGTAAGTATGCACGGCTCGATGGAAGAGCACGTTATGTGAATTGAAACCGTGGATAAATAAAGAATACCTACCTACCCATCTAACAACCGGCACCAATCGAGGAAAGACTTTGCAAGAGTATAGTGAACCGGTCGTAGATTTGAGAAATACAAAGTTGTAACAAAGAAACATGCAGTAATTATAGTCGAAGGTCGATAAATATCTAACCAAGAAAGTAGTTCAGATGACTAAGATTATATTTTGTGCTCCTTTTCGCAGAGACAGTTCCATCTACCACTGCTGCAACCACGGCAACAGAGGTTTGTTTTGGTTTTTGTTCTTAATATATATATAGCGGTTTTTTTTTTCTTTTGTTTCCCATTCTCTTTTAGACTGCGGAAAAAGAAGTTTCCACATTCAGTGTACGCAAATACGCTACCAATGACTTTTATTTCAGTACTTTTATTCACTGTATCCGAATTTGGCCATCTGTCCGTATCAGGTCTGTCACTTGATATCACACGATATCAGGACATTAAACAAGGCCTCGGATTAGTTAATTGCGAATTTGGACACGGTAAGAAGTGAAAACTACTTTTAGCCATGTGTTTAGTTTCTTTTTCGGATATGGTACATTCTGGGCCTAAATCTCTGACAGGCAATTTATATTTAGTTACCTGTTTTCGACTGCCACAGGGATTTGATGGAGAGCTTATTTTATTTTGGGAACTGAAAAATAGTCACTTATTGATATAATCATCTGATTATGTAAACCGGAACAGAGATCCCAGTTTAGTAAAGGAAATAGTGCTCTCGCGTTAAAATATCAATAGACATACTTAAAAGACCTTTTTTTTTTGTGATGGGAAAAGAATGTACAGTTCAGGACGACGAAAAACAGATGATCGCAATGTACTAAATAGAATAGCTAAATAGAATCAGTCCGGTATGTAAAATAACATAGTGTCTATTTGCTGCATTTAGCCTTCCACCACTGTGATGACGGATGTTACCACACCAACCATACCAGCCACAACCGGAGCTGTAACCACCCCCGAACCAATAACCACAGCTGCGACACCTCTACTATCTACAACAACATGTAAGTAAACGTTTCAGTTACATGGTTTCATTGACAAGGAATCTGCTCATTTTGGTGATCGGAGGAATATGGGCCTTCTTTTAGAGATGAAATTGTCGAGAACTCTGAGATCAGCCTTGCCTCAAGTCCGAGACAAAATGTTTCCAAAATCTGGCCACTTGTGAACCCTTACAATCAATGAAACGCCTCTGGCACAACGTTCCACTGAAAAAATAATCCTTTATTAAATTCGTATTTCTGCACGCAATACGTCTCCTTATGCCATCTACGAGAAACTAAACTTTCTACTTTAGTGTGGTCTTAGTTTAAACGAGATGAATGAAATAATCATTTGTCGTTTGAGGTAAATTGTTCCGTTTGTTGTGTTGATTGGCTTGTTTACTTTTTCAGTTTGTTGTTATTGATGTTATCGTTGTTGTTTCTGTTTTGTCCCAACACACTTACTCCATCCTTTGGTTAAACCTAGAGAAATGCCCAGGACAGCATCAGATCCAAGAGATCATATTTAGCTTCATGATCTGGATTTATTATCCGCTATTTATTTTTCAGCCCTGCCAAAACCAACACCAAAAAAGCCTGGCGCTTGTCCTACAAAATACACCACACCCTGTCCCAACGATCACCTGTGTGAACACGACCGCCAGTGCCCCGCGGATGAAAAGTGCTGCAAACACTCTTGTGGATTTTTGGCCTGTACAAAGAGTAAGAGGACAAGCTTGTGTCTAACATACGCTCAGATTAAGTGATGCTAGACCAAGATAAACAACTAAGAGCACTATTCAAATGTGTCGTGGGGATTGCGTCAGTCACGTTTTCTTTTTCTGGCTACGGCCCTGACAAGCAGAGGACATCACGTGAATACATGTATTTCTTGGTGTTTAATTCGCTTCCGTTATTTTGAGTATCTTCTAAATACTCAGAAGAAACAAGCGTTCGTAACCGGGCAGACAAGAACACAGAGAGGAACAGACAGACAGAAAGGCAAAAAGACAGACAAAATGACAGACGGACGAATAATTGATGAATAATTGATTTCTCTTTAGTTATCTTCCTGAAATGTTTCCCTATAATACTGTCACACTGTGACTTTTTACTACTTTACTTATTTCGACCTTTTTACGTTTTCACGGTCAGATCAGAACCAATCACTCTTTTCGAAAACAAGACCAACTTTTCATCTAGCGACATTGTTCTCCTCATTACCAAAATGAGCAAAGAAACTGATGCTGTGCAGTGGAGCGGAGCCCTTTGTTAGAACGTTCCCATATATCAATTCTTCTTTTGTCTTTTTTCCGTTTGCACAGTGGTGCAGCTTAATAAACCAGGGTCTTGTCCTTACCTTCCACGGCCATCGTCATGTTCTTCTCGACCAAAAGAGTGCAACTATGATACTGATTGCAGTGGAGACCTCAAATGCTGTAACAACGGCTGTGGGAAGATCTGCGTCTCAACCGACTACACCCCACCGCCTGGTAAGTAAGCACTATGGAAAATCTCAACGAGAAACACTTCCATAAGTTTTTCAGTTTTCAACATTTTCAAGATTAAATCATATCTGTTCTCTTCTTTAAATTGAAGATCCCTTCAAAGGAAGGTGTCCACCGTATTCGCCAAATAAAAAATGTCCAAGCTCAGTTCAAGATGAATGTACATGTGATTCTAACTGCGATGAGGATGATGGTTACAAGTGCTGCTTTGACGGGTGTCGACGGTTGTGCAGGAAGAAAGCTGGTAGGCGTAACTAGATCTTAGTTGGCACAATGGTGCGTAAGCTGGTGAGGTCTTTGATTAAGTCGAATAAAGGGCCCAGACAAGGTCAAGTTGCACACAGGGTTTACAGTCACGGTTAATCATATCTTAACAATGTGAATGCAAAAGTTCTAGCATGGTGATTGGCTGAGAGCAGGTCAATTAATACAAACAGTGCATAAAGTTAAAATTGAGTGCAAAAAATTGAAATTGACTACACGAAATTTAAAATTGTATGCATATTATACAAGTAATCAAATGATTTTTCTCGCGCAATTTGGAATACATTTGAAATATTTTTCACACTCGCCCCATGGGCTCGTGATTGTTTTTAGTCTTTGAATAATTTACTTATTTATCCAAATTGCACTCGAATTTATTTCATTACCTACATTATTTACGTTGAAGTCACTATCTCTTTTTCTTATTGGCCGAAAGCATACAGTGAAGTTTCGAAATCAGCGCCTGTGACGTCATCTAGCTGCAGCTTATACAATAATCATGTCAGGGACACTCAAGGTCACGGGTAATCATGTCATGTATGACCGCGTTGCATGACTTCTAAGGTTACTCTTGTCAAGGTCGCGCGCTTTGTGTTGCTTGCCGTCAGTGAAGAAGCACAAACATG
>Ga0126339_10003529_pt1 | contig 11410 bp, 10 predicted proteins | sample OrbTmetagenome_2_FD_92532 | JGI IMG/M metagenome (GOLD analysis project Ga0126339, IMG submission 92532) | Coral microbial communities from Petempiche,Puerto Morelos, Mexico - Orbicella T R C metagenome | ecosystem: Host-associated > Invertebrates > Cnidaria > Coral | place: Petempiche,Puerto...
CAAAGGGGAAAAGCCGTAGCAGACTACCAAGGTAGACACAAACCGGAAGTGAACCGAGTAGGGGTGAGTACTTATGGGACTACTGTACCAGAGCTATCAATTGCGCTCTGCACTATCTGAGATCGTCTCACTAGTTCACCTTTTGGCCAGGGTCATTTACCTTTACCATGGCCGGAAATGTCTTCCAGAACTGCCTCTGGTGCTAGACCCCCTGCAGAGGGGGTTGAGCTCCCACATAACTAGACGCTCTAAGAGCGTTTACTCGGGCTTTGTACCACAGTATCAAATCGTACTTTACGAAAACACGTATTGGAGACAATAAAAGCAAATTAAAGAATCAGGATATTTTAGCACGAGAGTTCCACTTAGATATTTACTATACAAGTTGCTTCGTTGAGTATCCTCCTCATCCCAGCGCAAGTTGTGAGTTTAAACCATTTTGGTTCAAGAATGAAGCACAGCTGCCTACGCATTGATGGAGAAGTTGTTTCCATAGAATTTTCAAGGTCTTTTTACTACTTATGGCAATTACTTTGTACATTCTAGCAGAAATTGTTTGAAGTTTCTTTGCTGGTCGTGGCGATCCGAGTAAATTGTGTAGCTGAACATCTTTGCCATGTTGCGATCTTAAACCCTTTTCAAGAGTCATATCTCCTTTGGAGAGCGAATAATCCCTTTCGAGAGACCCAAAACGAATCGTGATAAACTCCTTCGCGAAAACAACAGTCCTGTGACTAGGATCAAATTGCATTGCACATAATTTGCATAAACTTTCAAGTTGTGTATTTTGCGGACAACTTCCAAGAATTTGCGGCCCTTAACACAATTTATGAAGAAATATTCAAGCTACATATTTTTATTGAATCAAGGGAGGAGTATTTTTAGAAAGGACTCTCATTTATAAGGGAAGATGCGACATTCTGTTTTGCTATTTATTTTGGTTCATGCTCGTCTAGTTCATGCTACGCAACATTATTTTCTTTTGCAGTCAGACACAGTTTTCTAAAAGAATTGGCGATTGCTAAGACTGCTAAATATATTTGAACTACTAACGAAATAACTGGCTAAACTATCGTCAATGCAGATTTTCCTTAGTACTTGGCAAGAACATTGGTTTGTCAATAATCCCGCACAATTCCCCCCACAATCGAAGGTTTAATTCTCCCGCGCAATGTGCCTCCAAATTCACACGTTATTTTTTTTTTTCCTGCATCCTGCTAGAAAGCCAACTAACTTGGAGGTAAGATACTTAATTCAAGTTACCAAAAGTCTTATCTCTACATCTTTGGAGATCGACGTATTTTGTGTGGTGCAAGAAACAAGTTGGCATGTTTTTAATGAGCTACGAGTCCAAAAACGTTTTCGTATTTAGCTCGTTTTATTGTAATATGATTTGTTTTACTGCAGTGTTCTAAATAATAACAGCAGTAGCCACATACCGTCATTGACTGCCTATTTTTGCCAGTGTTTTCGTAGATTGAACTCATACTGCAATCAGCTCAGTTGTTATCTCACGAGAACGTGTCGAGCATGAGCTCTGCTTACCTGGCTGGCTTTCAAGCAATATAATTTGTGGACCAACCCTTTCTGAAAACGATGGACATCTTTGTATGTGAGATGAATGTATAGGGCGCGATTCTAACCAAAACTTTCTTCGTAAAACAACACATTCTGTCACGAAGAGCGAGCAATGTCGCATTTCTCGTCCCCAGTTTCCATGGTCTATGCATGGAACGCCTGGGACCATGACCCCCCTTTGGCGACCAAAATGCTAGCATTTTAAGACTCGGGCTCTCCTACGGAAGCCCGAGTAAAAATGACGGGGCTGCTCGTCGTAGGGGTTAGAAATGCTGTTTTTGGTACCTCTTAGGGTATTTAGCGTCAAAATGTCCACAGCTGGAACTTTGAGGGTATTGAGCTGAAAAATATGACAGGAGATTGTGTGTTATGTAAGAATTAGTACCTCTAAGGCAAGAAAGAAATTTCTAGCCACACCTACAAAACAGGATCTTGGTACCTCTTGGGGGCTCCCTTAAAAATTTCCGACTAGAACCCCGTCTTTTTCGTATGGGAGTCTGCCCCCACCCCCTAGACCTTCTGCTCCACTTTAATCCAAGTTTTGAACGATGGTTTAAGACATGACGTTCATGGTGCGCAAACTTTTGCTTTTGGTGAACTTCACCGCTCGGCATAAAATCAGCTTGACTTCATCTTCTAGATGGTTCACAGCCTCTTTATGTATGCATGAAAAAGAAAAAGCACATGGGGGTGGAGGGTGAGGTATGCAAGCGAAGCAAGCAAGAAAGATATTCATCTTGTTCCCCACCCCCTACCCAGTCAAGTCTCCTGCTAAAATAGGATGCTGTGACAGCATTGCGTCACGGCATCAAACGACTGCAATCAAATTGTGCGCTGACAGGCTTCAGTCGTGGCATGCAATGGTCAACAATTGATGAAACATAATATTTTGGTTTAGTGCAAAGCAAGCAACTATCTGACTTAGCCGTTTTTCTTTGGATGTAGTGGCAAGCATATGCGCCGAAAGATGATCACAGATTCATGGTATTCAACCATTAAATATGTTGACAGTTAGCAATGTACATCGAACATAGTGCAACCAGAAAACAAATTTACTGCTTTGTATGGGACGAATGGCGAGAGAAACACGTTAAATCGGCTTTTGGACCTGCCTTTTACAGCAAACAAGGTTAAAACATTTCGAAATTATTAGTTCTGTATCTATTTCAAGTTAATATACATGTAGGTCAAGACATGCGGCGCATGCTAAAATTTTTCTTACCCGTAAATTGAAATTTGACGATGGAAAGTGAAATATTTGCATTTTTAACGTGCTTTGAAAAGCTCTAGCGTTGCTCACAATCATTTGCCCAAAGAAATTTTTACAGGAATCTGTAGACCCTCCTTTCACGATTCAACCACCAGAAGCTCAATTGATTTGAAGGTTTCGCACACAAAGAAAATTAAATATATTTATGATGTATTTTTAAGTGAATGAAATACATGTCTTCGAAATGTAATTATTTTGCACCCAGAAAGAAAATTAAACATTCCCCAATATCAATCCAGTACACATTTAAACATTGCACAAAACTATTTGAGTGTTTTAAAGACGAAAGATTAATGTGGTTTTGCATGCGACGCTCTCAAACTTGTTTAATAAAATGGTATGTCAAATGATGATTTGAACAGAATTTGGTAATTACCTAGGCAGTGAGGCCTGAGTTTAAATTTCAGCTCCGTTTTTTTTTTCCACGTTCAGTCACAAATCGCCGTCTGGTCTCTAAGGCACATGCGTCACCTGTGCATGCGTACAGCACAAGGAATTTACAGAAGTTGTCGACGTGAAAAGTTAGCACGGATTCCATGATTTCTAGGGCGATGAAATCACATACAAACGAACATACCGTTCGAGGTAGACCAACAATAAAGGACGTTAAGCGTTTTCGGAACAGGTTGGTCTGCCAGCCTTATGAAAGCTCAATTTACGAGCGAACATTCTGAGTGAATTTATCAAGAATCATGTTATACCAAAGGAGCTATCAACCAGGGCTATCAACTCTTCAACTTGATAAAAAGCATCTTAGAAGCGTCATCGTATTTTTAGACGTGGTCGTGAACCAAGGAGAATCCCAGCACGAACTCAAGAACGTCTGAGCAGCAAGAGCAGAAAGGTTAGAGAATTTGTTTACGAATGTATCGGTTCGATTGCACCTCGGTAAAACGTTCTGAGAAACTTCGTAGAGTATAATCAAGTTAAAATCTCGAACTAAACGATATTCTCTCGTTATATTCTTGTAACAGAGTTATGTGTCTTTACAAGAATGAAACCCATGAGGCGAATTATTGTACATTTAAGCTGAAAGAAACTAATGTATGTTGACCCCAGCAAAACAATTCTTGGCTTGCACTGTCATGTAATCCTGATGCAATAAAAAGATTATTCGAAAACCATTTAGTGGATAAAGTCAAGAAATTGTGATGTTATAGGAGATTAATAAAGATGACATTTTTCTAATTTTTAAGTCTGTGCGTTTTCTCAAACTTCAGATATTCGTCGAAATATTTTGCACAAATTTAGAGAGCCCAGTATGGAGCCGCCATGTACCTCCGTGGTAAACCAACATTGCGGCCGGAAAATAGTGTAAACATCTGGAACTTACTTTAGCAATCTAGGCGACTGATTATCTGTATTGAGCAAACAAGCACTTACATAAGCACTTTTCCTAATACTTTAACTTCTGAATGGGGTAATAATCACTTCAAATGCAGAACATTTAGCTCGATTGCAATATAGCTAGTGCTTCTCAGTATAACGACTGCCTGGGTACACGCAGCAAGCGTCTAGTTTGCATTTTGCTTTGAAATAAAAGGATATTTTGCCAAAAAAGCTACCCAGTAGCTTTTGTCATGCCGTAACCTATCTACCATAAAAATATGAGCAAAATCAAATTTTTGACCCTTGCCGAGTTATTTTTCATATTGATTTTATAGACAGGGACTCTTAATATATTGTTCTTGTGTATTGTTCCATTGTCAGTTCATTTCTTAATGGCTACGGATGCAACTAATTAGAAATCAAATTTATCCAATTTAAACAAGGAGAAGGTCCACGGGTTCCCACCTTGACGCGATCTAAATTTTAATAGATATCTGCATCTTGTACATTTAGGTAAGATGGGGATTATTCTCATTGCCGTCTTGGTGCCACTTGTCAGTCTGCTGGTCACCGCTGGAGTTGCAGCTTGGTGCATGTACAGGGAGAGGAAGTGTAAAAGGAGGGAAACTAAGGGTGAGTGTTTTGTATTGTTAGCCTCACTTATGGCCACTTTGTTAAGGTAAACCCGCAGATGTCATCTGCCCAAACGATAGAATCTTAATTAACGACAGAGAAATGATCAGCTAAATGAGCGCGAAGAAAATGAATGCCCAAACACAAAGCAACCAAACAAACAAATTGTCATAAGTGCAGCCTTGAATAGAGATTGGGCTGTGCAAGGGACGGTGAATCGCAGTGACCTTCTTGGGGGAATTTCCTTGGCCAATTGAACTGGAAAATCTACAAATCTTAATGAAATACTGGAAAAGTCAAGTCAGTTTTTGTCATCAGAGCAGCCCTGTGAGCCAAAAAGCTTGGATGTTGCCTTCAATATTGCAGGAAAAAATACTCTCGGAAAACTTGTGGTTGTAGTCAACACTGGTAGCCATTCGATTCGAGTTTTGAATGAAAGGAACGTAAGTGACAGTGGAAATTTGTGTCCTCTGTGGTTGGTGTTGCTCAAATCAGTTTGGTATAGTGGTGGAGACACCTTATAGCTGCGATACAGTTGGCTGTGAGCTGTAGTAGGCTATACTTTGCTCGTCGCTGTGCCATGAAACGGACTCGAACATTCACGTCGGAAAGCAAGGTTATGTGTTTGTTTTAAATGATTTTAAGAAGTGATGTTTTGATGTTTCATTCCTGACGTCAATCTGTGTCAACAATTTTTTTGAGACTGAGAAAAGTTGAATTTTTTAAATAAATTAATCTCATAAACAATTTGTTTATTGGTTTGGTAAAATTCAAGAGAAGTAATGGTTTCTTACCTTAAAGTAATTTCAAGACCAATTTTGTGTTTAGTTTAGTCTCACTCGACTGCCGACTGAGACTGCTCGAGTATTTTTCTGAGTTATTTTCGAAAAGCAAAATGGCTTTTACTTCCTTTTTCCTGCTTCTCGTACCTGTTTAATGCCTTGAAAAGACTTTTTTGTACCCTATCTCTCACCCAGTCACGTAAAATATTACCTTAATTCTCAAAACTTTCTGCCATTTTAAAACACAGAGATAAAAACTTTGAAACGATGACGTCAATCGTGCGTCTGTCCTCTAATAGATCATAGGTTTGAACCAATCAAAATGCAAGAATAACTTGGGTTATTATATAAATATATATATTTTGTTTTTTTGTAACTTTCAAAGTTTAGTTTTGCAAGTGAAGAGGTAAGTTTACCGTCAGTCGTCTTCACCTTGGCTAGTAGAGACTTTAAGCAACTCAACACCTGCTGCTGCTCAACACCTGCTGCGTGCGCTGGAGACTGCGTCGAGGTGGACGTCTTTTGGCAGGAAAAACAACGCTAAGCAAACTTGAAGATGACACTTTTTCACAAAGGTCTTTGCTTTTCCAGTTAAGTATGGCGTCTCTTATGGCTACCTGAGAAATTTTATTGTTCACGTACTGTGAAGAATGGTTGGATGACATGGAATTTGTGGTCTTAAGAGCATGTCTACCAGAGGAGCAGGCAGAGGTGATACATGCCATCTCACCGATTTCAGTGAAACTTGGCTAGTTAGAAGGGCATGCCCAATAACTCGAAAAGCCAAAACAGTTTCACAATTGCAATTTTCTGGGGGGAGTTACATCACACCCCTACATTTTTTACATAAATTCCTATAAATACTACGCTAAATAAGGGTAAAAGTAAGGGGCTCGTGAACCTGAGCAATTCATCCAATTCAATTTTGGCTGCACATGAGTGTAGATACGTCCTTCATGAGTTATATATGGGAGTTTCACATAATTTGATTACCTGTCAATCAGTGTAAGTTAATAACTACCCATGTAAAATGGCAGAGCAAACTCTGGTGATTTTCAGGCCAAGTATCTCCTGTGGCCAAGTCCCTTCCAAAGAGAAAGCTATATCATGGTTTAGTTCCACCTTTGGCCTGTACGAATTATTAAAAAAAAAATTGGTACCTGCTATTTTTTGTTCACAGATCAAGCTCAAACCCTGCACATCTTGCACAAGATTTTAATTTAATGACTAACATCATAAAAGTTCCTGTGTAAACTGCACCCACAGATAAGCCAAAACTTCAAGATGGAAGTTCAAATATTGAAAAGTAACATAACGACAATAAAGTTTGAAGTTCTTGTGAAGTTCTAATTTGTATAAAAACAACGATAAACAAGTGTGGTATTCATAGGTTTTTAGATAACAAAGTTTCACTTGTTATACCCTCTCATCTTCCAAATTCACTCTTCGTAAACTTGAGATTGATTACATTATCGCTTCGCCGGAACACTCCATGACATTGAAATTCGTATGCCATGTTGAAACGATAAGAATTAGTGCTTAGTAGCCAAGCTTTGAAATGTGGAGAGGAGTCTGGGCATCACAACACACAAGAGAGCACCTATTTACTTTAGAGGGATACTTCGTACTATCAAGTTCTTTGGAAAACTACAGCAGGAGAAAAACTTGACACAGATGGAGAGTTGTATAATTCAATGGATAAATTTTGCTGCAAATGTGATAGTAGTCGCAGCTAAAAGAACTAATAATTATAATTATTTACAATGCTAATAATTTAATCAAAAAGGATCAACAGTACAATAATACTCAAATATTAAACATTTTCTAACGCTATGCCAACAGTATTAATACCACTAAAATTACTTACAATAGAGATAACAAAATAATTAAATTGGCTCAACAATAATCACAATACTCTTTTTTGCTATTTGCAATATTAACAAAGTTAGAGGTTTTACCTACATGTACATATTATTTCTGTACTGACATTCAGGTAGATGATTTGAAAATAATTACGCAAATTTCCGCCAAAATTATTTACAAAGGGGTACTAGAAGCTAGCATGAGAGATGATTTGTTGCTCATAGTAATTTTCTTGCAAAAAATTCTAAGGGATTCATGTGAGGAGTGAGTCATGCATTTATTTCAATATGGCATTGATAACTGTGCGGTAGACTAGTGTATTGATTTGTGGGCTTCCAGAAGCCTGAGACCACGTCCCTCTAAAACCCTGATCATCTCTATATAGGTGAATTGTAGCTTCTTTGCCTTGCCCACTCAGATATCCCCGCACCAAAAGTATTTTGAGCAGACTAACACGAGTATTGATGGTTGGGTCCCTGGTGTATGGCGTGACCAGCTTTTGAGCCTCCTTGTTGATCATTAAACAAACAGCTCCAGCTGCTTATTCATAACTTATGTATTTGAAAGTGAAATGGGAAAAAAGGACAAGGCCCAAAAAAAACTGGGAAACAGACTAATACGTAGAAAATGGAAGCATTGATATTTATAATTTCAGGAAAAGTTGTATTCATAACAGTTCAGTGTCACTACAATTCCAACTTGCGCCGGATCTGTTGCCTTGTTCAGATGGCAGTGGCCTCTGTTGTCAAAACATCGTCTTCATATTCATCTTCATCATCATCGTCATCTGTATGGAGAAATGCTGCAACGGTATCACGAGGCAGTCTACCACTTTTATTGAGGGTTTGTAGGTCTGAGATAGCGGGAAATCTGCACAGTGGTCAACCACTATTTTTTTCTGGGATCTCTTTTCCTCGCTGCTGTCCCGCAACCCCTTCATGTGCGTTGCTCCATCTCCCGGGTTAGCCTTGTCGCCTGTCTCTTCCCCCAGCAGGAACACCTCCCGTAAATAGTTTCTCACATTTTCAGAGAGGTTTACGGCATTTCTGACCTTTTTGAGGGCCCATCCTTCCTCTGAAAAGGTGCTGTGCCTGCAGCCAAGGTGGAAGGCACAGATTGAAGATTTCCACCAGCCAAGGATTAACAGGTTTCTGCCCATTTGCACTTGACCTGGTCATATTGAGTCTCGTGTTCAAGTCTTATAAGGTGCTTCCTCACATCGAGATGCCTCTTCATAGCAGCAAATGAGTGGTACACTTTGATGCATCCTTCCTTGGGGCAAGCAAATGGGACCGTGTCTTCATCTTCTTCCTCTTCACACTGGGTGGCGGGATATGGCCGACACAGGCTGGGTTCCACAGGTCTTCCAAATGGTAATACAATGGTAAGATTTGTTGCTCCCTGTGGAGTACCCAACCGTGCCAGCATAGCTGAGGTGGAGAATTTTCCAGGTCCAATGTTGTACACGTGCCATGCCTTCAGTCCTCCTCCCTCGTAGAAAAAGTTGTTCAGGGACTGTGCACCTGTCATAGTGTGTTTGTGCATCATCTGCAAAGAAGTTTGTACCATACAAACCAACACATAGCACCCCTTAACGCAGACATGAGACTCAATAGCTGCCTTCATAGAAGCTGCCATTTCCACGTCGTTTCCCTCGTTCACAAATCGCCTAATGTGACTCTTTATTGAGGCGATCTGACGGTCACATATATCTTTTACTGCCTAAGGCTCACTAAAGTCATAGCATGCTACTCTAACTCTGCTGCACTCCCCGAGGCTTGGTAAGGAGAGCAGCAGGAAAGTGGTGTGATGACACCCAGCATTATCCGACTTCAGAAAGGCTTCTGCAAGGTGGGGCTTTAGTCCCTACAGAGTTGATGCCACAGCAAACCAATTCTGGTTACAGTCATCAAAGACGTGAATAAAGGTCCTTGTCTGCAATTTATTGCAAAAGAGCAACTCATCATCTCCACCAAGCATGACTCTGTTGCACTGTCGTGATCGTGTAGTTATCACCAGAGCGATTTTCAGGCCTGGGCATTTGATCGGATTAGCTTATCGTCCAAAGGTTTTATGAGAAGCAAACAAGACAGACTGGAGCACCCTACCTCACCCAGCATTTATTCGAGTAAATAATTTGAGACGAGTACCTGAGCTTCACTGCCAGTTTCATCTTTCGTGATTGCTACCATCACATGCCAGGATTTCCCTTTTTTCCCAAGCCGGTCTCTTTGGGTCTCTCTGAAACTGATGGGAAGGAACTTCATTGTCCAGTCCATGATTAGTAGAACTTGACTGGCTGATAGATGATCGATTACGAAGGATTTGGCTGCATCTTGGTGGACAGCTCGGACAATGTGCACCTTCCACTCTCAGCTTAGGTAGAGCACTCTCGACATCGTAATTTAGCTCTTCTCGTCTGTCTGTATCACTGTGGCATTGAAATGATAAAAGAAGAAACCACATTGCTATTTTTTTCTGAAACTGGAGCCACTAGAATTTGAACTGTTCATGTAAAAAATAGGGAAATAAGCTCTTTACATTTTGCCTAAAATGTACATCAGAGGAGGACATAGCCTGCAAATGCAGACATGTTTCTGGCTGTCGCTTGTCTCCGCCAAAAATAACGTCTGCGAACCCGAGCCAGGAAACGATTTCTGTGACATAATGATTGTTGTTTCTCTTTGGCCAATCAGATTCCATGATAGAATGAAACTCGAGTGCACCTCACAGCGAATACCTTGCGCAGTAGTTCTGGGGCTACTTGAACTAAACTGTGATTGGGTTAAAATTCCTACGTCACAGAAATCGTTTCCTGGCTCGGGTTCGCAGATGTTATTTTCGGCAGAGACAAGCGACAGCCGGAAATACGTCTGTGTTTGCAGGCTAAGGAGGATAAGGCTAGCAGGATATCAATGACTACATTCCTCAAGTCATGACAGCGATTACAGCAGATGTTGTGTTAGTGTTAGTATGTCCCGCGATGATCACTCTGTCCACTGCTGAGGGCATACACTCTGCAGTGGTCGGCACAGGGCTCCTCTTGGGAAATATTGCTGTTGAAATCTGATTTAAGATATTGCTTTGCTACTTTCAGTCGACGTTTGAGACAGCTTGATGTTTCATCGTCCAGACCTGAGGAAATGAAATAGAAAAAGTAACAAAATCCCACTCATGTAGTTTCTACCCAATTTGAGCAGAAAGGTACAGCAAAGCTCAGTGAAGACATGAGGAGTGCTTGGTCACATCATATCCTGTCATAATGGCATTTTTGCTGTTTGGATAGCAAATAACCACAAAAATGGAAAACCCACAAGCAATTGTATATGTTTCAAATATAACTTAGCTTACCATGCTGGTGCAACTGGTTAATGGTATCTTCAAGAGAGGTGAGGGCATTCACACCTTCGGTTTGTGTACTGTCAAGGCCGGCTAGTAATTTCTCTCGTGACGTTGCACATATCTGAGAAAAAGAGAGTTGACTATTTTACTTTCCAGTAGATCTATGGATAATTTATTGTGTTATGTGGCAAAAAGTGTAAGAAAGTTGTCAAATGAGGCAGGATATGCCAGCCAAATATTGCACTTGAATCAAGAGGAGAGAAAATTATCTGTTATAGCCATGACTAGCAACAGTCACAGAAAGGCTAATGTTGATGATGCCAAATAGTGTAGATCTTCTCAAGGGCTCAAATGCAGACTTGGCACAGTATTTCAAGTACAGCTGAACGAAGTTAGCCGAGATGGACACCGCGGAAATACGTTTTTTGGGGCGCGATACAGTATTTTGCTGGTCAGCGGTACACCTTAACAAAAGTACAAAATGTCTGCGATGTCTGCAACTTTTACATTGTTTTCGCAGCGAGTCTTGTCGACAGTCAAAAAGATACAAAACTTAGAGCGCACACTGTAAACTTAGCTTTTAAACTCCGCTCATTTGTTGGATAGTTCTCAG
>Ga0126339_10003533_pt1 | contig 11402 bp, 8 predicted proteins | sample OrbTmetagenome_2_FD_92532 | JGI IMG/M metagenome (GOLD analysis project Ga0126339, IMG submission 92532) | Coral microbial communities from Petempiche,Puerto Morelos, Mexico - Orbicella T R C metagenome | ecosystem: Host-associated > Invertebrates > Cnidaria > Coral | place: Petempiche,Puerto...
AACCCTGAATTTGACAGCAAGTGCTACCTACCTTCACTTGCGGCTTGACAGGACATCTTATCGTTGAGGATAACTGCATGACGTCCAATCTCTGTGCACTTTTCATCGTACATGTCGGGCTTTAGACACTGAGTGACACGAGTGTCAGAGACCTGACCCATGGAATCTGAACACTGCCAACTCTTAGGAAGCCATGCGCTTGCGCCATCGTCCAAACCGCAGCACGTTTTTGTCGCCTCCCCCCACAAATAAAAGCCAGGGTTACACACCGCGGTAATAACTTCATTCAGCTTATAGGAGGTTCTACCATTAGAATCATATCTGCCATGGTCAAGATGTTGGGGTTTTTTGCATTTCAAAGTAGATGCTGCAAAAGAATTTTCTACCTTTCGATCACTGCAGTCATTTGAAATTCAAGATGTCATCAGTACCCTCGTTCAGTTGGAAGAATTGCCGGGATAATACTAAACTATTTTTCTCGTTGGTGATTTTGTATTTGTTTGGTTTGGTTTTGAGTTGTTCTAGAATTCTCCCTGCGGTGTATCTACAATCCCAGACAAGAGTAGTTGGGACACTTGAGCTGGATCCCGTATCCCCCATCCACCCTAACCAATGTTGGAAAATGTGCACTGTGTGCAAAATTGATGGAAGTTACTACCCACTTTTACGCCCAAAAGAAGCTGACTTTCCAAGTTTTTTTTTTTCCTGCTATTAATTAGTCAATTAGCTCGCAATTTCATATCAGCGATATGGAGAGAACTCGCGCGATTACCCCCTGAATTGTACTCTGAAATAACTCACCCAATTACCCCTTGAATTGTACCCCACTCGGACCAATTACTGTTAAACATTTTAAGGAGAATAATTCGCAGTTCAGTAACCTGAACAACAATGCGACTTGGAAAAACGCCATAATTTCAACAAAAATGCATAGTATAGTAGTGTTACTTTCTTGCATGCCTCTGGCTGTGGAGAGAGGCTTCCAAGAAAAAAAAAGTGGGTTGGGTAGTGTAGCATGTACATTACGAAACTCTTAGTCTACATGTACTTCAGATCACGCTACAAAGAGAAATGAGGTTGTAATCACTATTGGAAAAAATACAAAATACTTAGTGGACTACATCAAGATCAAAGAAAAACACAGCACTCTCAAGTTTAACAAACATGTTTCAGCCGGTGCTTTTGCCATCTGCAGTGAGGAACAAAGTGTACGCCAGGATATAAACAGTGACAAATTACAATAACAGTGCCAGTAATTAAGACAACTGCAATAGTAATACAAAAATTAAACAGAAAGTTTGAAATTAAAGTGTTTAACTTGTGGAGTTTGCTCTCGACATCAAAACAGCACTATACATACTGTATTATGGGAGAAGCCCATATTGAAGCCACATTAACGCACGTTAAGTTAAAACTATCTGTTCAATTCTAAACTTGAGAGTGACATGTGTTTCTTTAAAGGTATATATCATCATTGCTATTATCCAAACCATTCGTCATACCTGAGATTGAACAAATCGGACTCCCATTTCACGGTCGTTCGATTTTGTTCATCACTCGTATGATCACAGACCGAATTGGACACCACTCAGTCCTGTTACCACTATTAATTAGCAAGGGAAGCCTTTTAAAAAGCTCATTGAAAATGTTTGGTATGGTTTAGCACGACTGTATCGAGGAACCTTAAACATTCCATGAGCTCACTCACACACATGTACGTAAACAATGGTGTGTTCTGTAGTGTCTGTTGGGCTGCCTGTGGCTGAATATGACAAGTACTATGGGATAGGTCTTGTTGGAAACACGTGTGCGTGAAAGGGACAAAAGCATGTTTATACTGTCTTCACTGCAGCTTAATTCCAGTCCGTACTGGAAAGTCTCAGCACCCTTATGTTTGCAAACATCATAAGCCTCACTTGATGGAATGTGAATCGATGTTATTTGTCACAAGCCACATGTACATACCTTATATCTTTGAGGCCTTTCAAATTCTTTTTCCAACAGCTTCAATGATTTTTACAGCTGCAAAGTTCTTTCATCAAGTGATATGAGAAAGAACAAAACATAGAGCTTCGCAGCCATAATGGTGGTTGACATGAAACTTTGAATTTACTTCATGTAAGTAGTTGCGAAATGTTAATATTTCGTGATGTCTTACATGAAACAAAACAAAAAAACGTAAACAAACCCTCGAGTGTGCGCAGTACGGACTGGAAATCATCTTTAAATGCAAATGGAAGAGTGTTATAATCATGTTTCTTACCTTCACATGTTGGATTTTGTCTCTCGGACCAATTCCCATCTGCCCTGCACTGGCGCTGCCTTGAGCCCACTAGCTTATAACCAGTATTGCATTGAAAAGTCACCAATGTCCATATAGGGAATTGTGACGAATCGGTGTTGTTCGATGTACCATAACCATTTGATATGCCACCGGGGTCTCTACAAGCGCTTCGAACTATTATGAGACAAAAATACACATCTTTACATGTAGTATGTACATTTAAGTAGCAAAAGTTCACTAGCCTTCAAATTATTAAGTCTGAGCTTTTTGACATAATTATTTACAATTACATGTAAGAAATACCTATACTAATAGCACACTGTCAGTGATACTTTGTAGTTGCATCAAACTACATGTACAGTTGAAAAGATCTTATCCCATGATTACGTCACATGCTCAAAATTCACCACCAAGCCACGTTTGTACGAAATTGTTTTTATGTGGTTCAGCTCTGCTGCTTTGGAAATTTGCTCATGATAAAAATGTTCAATTACCATTTTGAAACCGATGCTTGGCGGTGATTTTTGCTATTCTGATATCATCATGCATAAGAGTTATTCACCACCAAGAATGCTGATGGTGTACTTCACCAACAAATTCCACAAGTACATGTACATGTAACAAGTATTAAATAAAGGTCTTAGGAAGAGCTGTGGTGGTCGGGTACACAAGGTTCATCACATACTATCAAAATAGCTTGAGGGTGAATTGAGCAACTCAGAACTGTACTTAGTATATTTCACAAATAGATTCCATGTTGTGTATTCCAGTAACACATGTATATCACAGATGACATCAAAATGTGTCCAGGGCCGTTAGGCCAGTGCGTCACTGATGTTCTTATCACAACTTGACATCTTCTGTGATCTATTACTGAACAGAAGCACGGCAACATGGAATCTACTTATATTACATAATAAAAAAATAAAAAAACGAAAAAAAAATTGCTAGCAAAGTCATCTATGCATCTGTCCTGTAATAGATTGTAAGCAAGAACCAATCGAAATTTTTGTATGTAATTTAATGTTATTGCAATAAAAACTAAAACATAAAAACATAAAAAACATAAAAAAATAAACATTTGGGAATAATTTGGCATATTTGAATCATATCATATAAATTGACACTGCATACACTGTACATGCAAAGCTGACATACCACAGTGAGGACGTCTTCCAGACCATAACCCAGAGTTTAGACACGTCCTCTGTCCTGTATTTTCTGGAAGTTTGTACAGGGCATCACAGGCAAAAGTGACCACCGTACCTTCTGGGTAAATATATTGACCTTCAAAGATATACTGTTTAACCCTTGAGAGAATATAGCCATGAGCAAGTGAACTATCAGGTGGATAGCAAGTGTTCACTGTAAGAGAGAACAAGCTTAGTTAAACACAAAGTAAACATGCAGCTTCAGTTTATGGTATAGCCAAATTTAACGCAACACTAGTAGGTGGCACAAACAAAGACTCATTGTTGAAATACATGTAGTAAGCTTTTCGATTATTTCTGATGTGAACAGCATTTAAAAGCACACTCACATGCCTAAGACTTCCCAAGAAAATGAATAGTAGCTGAGAAATTCTGTAAACGGATGTCATAAGAAACACCTTTATGGCTTTGTTCTTGTGTGTTGTTATATTTTGAGGGCCATACGTTAAGCACCCATTGTACGGCCTCCCCATTTTCTCTCCCATCCTCCCCTCCCCTCCTTTTTTTCTTCCCGCTTTCTCTTTGCCCAATGATCGATTAGGAAGCCTGTTCACACTCTGGCTAGCAGGGAACAGAATTTGAACTTGAAACCTCTCAGTTACCAGTTAGATATTTACACTGCATGGGGGAGATGAATTTGGGGTCACCAAACTCAAATCCTTCTACATGTAGAGGCAGGGAGAAGGATTTGATTGCTCCAACTCCCAAACCACTGCGTCACGATTTCATTTTTTTGACTTTATGAAGTGCTGAACTTTAAACGCAACTCACAACAAGTAGGGCTGTTCGACGACCAGCTACCACTTAGATCACACTTCATCACAAACTTGTCTACGATCTCCCCTTTGAAATCAAACATCACATAGCCAGGGTTGCAATAATATGATGCTTCAGTAGTTGAGTCAGAGGTCGAAATGTTAACATTTCCATGCCCTGTACTTAGAGGTGGAGGAGGGCTACACCTGACTTCTGTTTAAAACAAAACAGAAAGCTACAGTCAGAACACCACTGTTATCAAGTCCACATACACTGTGCACTATACTAGCAAGCAGTAAAAAATGGCACTAATATCTGACATATCCGGAGGTATTTAGCCCAGAAAAGTCACCTAATTTTGGTGCATACTTTTATAACAAGCCAACTGGATTATAGTAACAGTCTACTGCACGGACTTCCAAACACTGAGATTTCTAAGTTGTAAAGAGTCCAGAACGCTGCAGCTAGACTTGTTATATTTTCATCTAAGTTCAGCCATGAACTTCAATGGCTGCCAGTGAGATTTCTTATTTCTTTTAAAATACTTTTAATCGTTTTAAATCTTTGCTTGGTCAGTCACCCACAGTGATTTCATTTCAGTTAGGAAACAATCCATCTATCAGCTGCAATCAACCGATAGACTACTTCTTGATTTCCCTCGTGGGAAGATGTCGACATCTTTTCGAGACAGATCTTTTTCTGTTGCTGTTCCCACATTGTAGAATGCCTTACCCATCTCGTTGAGGAAATCAAACATAGATCAACAGTTTAAATCCTAATGCAAACCATACCTTCTTAAACTAGCTTTTAAAAATTTGATATAATTTTCAGAATTTGTGATGTAACGTGCCACTGATCATTGCATGTTAAAAGGTGCAATATCAATAATCTTTAATGATTATTTTAATTATTACCTTTGGTCATTCATAAAAGGCTCTTAGAACACCAAAGTGAAGATATTCCGTGAATTATTGATGGAAGAGCAAATTGCAACTAGTTTTAGCAATTTTTCCACGACAAGAACGGCATAGAATTTCAAAAAGTCTGCCAGACTTTTCATTTTGGCATCACAGCCTTGCGCATGCATGGCATATTACAACACTACTTTTACACAATGTACCTGTAGCATCAGTGCACTTAAAAGTCCAGCCAGCACTGGTGCGAGCAGCAAAGTCGCGAGGAGACTAATTTGACGCCCTTCACCAGACTCTTCCTGCCGGATCGTTTCGCTCACAGACCATCTCGCGGACTCGCTCCCCAAGCCAAACGATTGCAACATTTCAACCCAACATATCGCAAGATTGTTGGGTGCAACATGTTGCGTGCGTTTGGTCACCCTGTTGTGACATGTTGCTACAGTGGGTGTTATTAGCTCAAGTTTGAAAATGGTCAAATTTTTCATGCAACCTTTGTGCAAGTTTCCTTATTGTTTACTCATTTGGCCAGGTTCGTGCAACAATGTTTCGCCAAGGCGTGCGCACTAGTTCAATTTGCAACACCAAACATGTCGCAACACATCGCAACAGTGTGACAAACGTGCACAACATGTTGCACCCAACAATGTTGCGATATGTTGCGTTCAAATGTTGCAATTGTTTGGCTGGGGCTTAAAGCATTTCATTTAACTGATCAATAAAAATATGTCTTGTAGGTTTTGACTTCTGGAGGTCATGCTCACGACATTAATGTATTTTACTCCCTTGACGCATTAACTTTGTCAGTCTGTCCACACTTGCAATGTATATATTAATAACTTTGACATTGTTCAGTCCAGCACAAATTATCGCTGATTTCCACAGTCACACCATCAAAAATAACAATCGTAACCATTCAATATATTAAGTCAAGAATCTTTCGACATATGAAAACAAACAACCTGGTCAAGATTTAGATCTGTGTGGTTTTTCATTCGTACGTTTTTCAGAGAAGTGTTTCACCCAAACTTATAGAGCTTTGTGTGGAGACGCTATGTCGGTGCACCTCCATGGGGAACCAACATGGGCCGTAAAGTAACAGAAACATCTGTCATTGAGTTTTGCTATTGAAATGACATGTTATTACTTACAGTTTGATCTATTTTTGAGTTGGGAGGCATGGGAAAATGCCTTACCTCGGGGATTCAATATTGAAGGCCTCAGGGAAACCAAATTGCTTATTACCCAGTCTCAAGGCACTTTATTGTATCAGGGTGCATGGAACAGTACTCACTTTCACAAGTGAAGTTGCCACTCCATTTGTATCCTAGTGTTTTGGGATCTTTATCACACAAGAGGCGAGTTGGGCGGTGATCAGACACGTAACCTAAATCACAGGCATACTCAACATGGCTGCCTTTGGTGTTCGGCACTGGATTGCTTCTGACATGTGCATGAGCAAATGTAGGTGGTGGCAAGATACAGACTGCAAAAAGATGATAAAGCAATCAATTGATTATTGAGAAATCAATCAGTCAATCAACTGATCAATCAACCAGTTGAGTAATCAATCAGCTATAGTAAGCGATTGATCGGTCAATCAATCACGTGATCAATCACTTGATCAATTGACTGAGTATTTCATTGTCAAATTCAAATCTAGTGAATTATCCAAGTTCATAAACAAAAATATCTCTCATCACACAAAAAAGGTTTGTTTCCTACTGGCTGAAGAAATGAAAGAAGTGGAAACGTTATTTCTCACACACTTCTGGGCTAGTGTGCAGGAGATCAGGTTACATGGAACCTTGGTCGTTTTCCAGTTTTCTTGTTGCTGTCCACCATTACCTGACCTCCCACCCACCCACCATTCTAGCTTGATACTTTCTCAAGATCATTTTAATTAGTTCCCTCTTTTCATTCTAGCAAAACCCTTCTTGGGCTGTGAGTTTTCATTTTTGATAGTTATTGACATTCTTTGCAACATATAATCCCAGGAGCATATTTACCGGCATGGCTCCCAGCTGTGTGTGAGAATTAGTTTTTGTCATAATTAAGCATGTTTTTGCCTGGGTGTCAAATTATACCCTAGCAAAATGTCTTCCTTGGAAACTGAAACCCTTATGATGACATCTACTACAATAATTATATACGTTGCATGTGGATTTGTCTTGATACTCATTCATTTAGATCCCCAGGAAGTTGTAACTTCTCACATACACATGAAATTCTTGAAACCAACACCCATAAATATCCCGTCAAAGGAGTTTAGAAAAATCCATTTAGATTCAAAATTCTCAGATTTAAAGAGCTCGACAGACTATAATAAACCTTTGCCAAAAAAAGGATCCAATACATAGTGGGCAGGGTTGCGGAACATCAGCCACGGCCGTAACCAGGGCCGTAACCCATAATACCTGTTATGGCTGAGTATGTTTGATGGACCCTTGATGTCATGGGTGAACTGGCCTGTATTTGATGCAATTCACCCATAAGGTAACAAGTGCAAGTTTACTACGGGTGTGAAGATCAAGGCTACAGGTGAATTAAAACTTAATGACAGCCATGTGAGCAACCTAGTACATGCATCAAGTTATTCATGATAGATGCTGGGAATGCAAATCAATTGTCATACAATCTTAACCCATTGACTCCCATGCTGCCCGTGTCACCCATAACCGGCAGTGACGAGCCTTGGCCTTTGTTCCACTTCTGACATTATCATCTTTGACAACAATTGGCATCATCTATACTCAACTTCTGCAGGAAGAAAAGATCTTTCCAATGATACCCAGATCAGAGTGATCGGCTCAACGGAGCCTGAAATATGCATGAAAATGCTCAGAAATTTGAGTGAAAAACTCAGAGCAAAATTTCCTGCGACTACATGTGGCTGCTCCATGGCAAAAAATTGCCCGTTTCGATGATGCTTTCTCAGAATTTTTTGAACTGGAAGGGAGCCCAGTAGAAGGTCAATTACTGCAGCAAAAAGATAAGAAAAGAAGAAAAAGAAAAGGTGAAAAAAAAAAATTTTTAAAAAAAAAAGGAAAGCCTGAAGTCATAGGTCATTTCTGCACATGCCCAAGCAAAAATGTCGTAAAACACGATGCTAGTGGAAAGAAAGGCATGTTGTCATGTTGCAAATGTATTTTTGAGTAAATTGGAGCTAATATGGTCCATATCCAGCCTGAAAATTTCCAGAAATGTCTAAAAAATGCATATTTGGCAAAAAGCTCTGGGAGTCAATGGGTTAGCATAATCTGCAATTCATTTAGTACCAGGAAAAAGAAAAAACACATACCTTGCGATACGCACAGAGGTAACTTTGTCTCACTCCATTTTCCCTTGGCACACAGAATCTTTTTAGCTCCACTGAGTTTATAGTTAGCATTGCATTGAAAAGAAACTATTGTCCCGTCAGGAAATCCACCATCACTACTATTAACATTCCTAGAACCATGCAGCGGAGTTCCAGGATCAACACAGTTAGCTAAAAAGCATATATTAAATTATAATTAACAATAATATTGAATTAACCATGGCCCCTTATATACATATATATGTGTAATATTTTTACATGTATGTTATGGTCCAATTTTACTTCTGCTTATTAATATGTAACTTCTTCAGTTTACATGTAATTTTCATCAAAGGGGAAAGGAGAATCTGGGACCAATAATTCATAAGACCAACAAATATGGAAAAATATGCAATGATTGCTTCCGTGGCCTAGCAGAGATAAAGGTGCACTAGGGATTGGTTGTTCATATCTAGATGAGTAAAAAACTTGATAGGGAAACTCCTGCTGCTGTATGGGAATACGTTGAGCAAGTTACTGGCAATTAGTACATATTTTCCCGGGAAAATCCACGGGATTTGCCTAGTTAGCAATTTCAATCATGGCAATTCTGAGTAAAATCATTGGATGATTGTACACAGGTCTCTTATGTCCTTGCCTTTCTACATATACATGCAGGACCCTTACTTTTAAAACTTTGTTACAGCGATTGAAACAGTTTCCTCAAGTATTGTCTCAAGATCACATTTCTGAATTTCTGATGATCTAGCTGGGGCTTTTAGGGATGCAGTGCCCAGCAACATCCTATACTTCTTACGTTCAGTTTCTAGCCTAGAATTTCCAGTCCTTTAGGTTACTATTAGTTATTTACAAATACTCAATCCAGTCATCAAAAAATGCTCTATGAACACTAGTTTTGAACACTAGTCTTTTAAGTACTCACTTGAAGAACAAGATCCAGACTCCAACAGAAAATCATCTATTGCAATGTCACTTTCATAACTACCTCCCCGTATGCCTTCAAATGTAACCTACAATCATTACAAGAGATGGAAGTTAGGGTTTAACGTTATACAAAAAATTTGAATACATGTAGGACCGACCACCACGTTACAAGACAAATTGGCTACTAATGGCATGGTGGCACTTGCTATTTGCAATTAGTCAGTTAAAAGTTACCAAAATATCAAAATCTCTCAAGCAACTGTGTACTTGAAGAGTTAACCGGCTCTTGACCAATTAATTGAAAGACAAGTGTTCTATATCCATTGTTATTTGTATATACAGTATTATCCTTTTCTGAATGCCATATGTAAAAAAAAACAAAAAACAAAAAGATCGAAGGAAATGTTTAGTGACATGTTCAGGGCTGTGCTCTAGAAGGTCCTGCATGTCACAGGTGACTAACTTCACCTTTGGACAATCAGAAAATCCTTCTTTTTCATATAAGCTTAAGTGCTGGGAACCCAGGATTTCATGGTTACAGTACGTACCTTTGGGCTCATCATAATTTTTCTTAGACCACAGCCTTGATATTTAAAGATACATGTAGTTTATTTTAAATAGCATAAATCTACTAGGTAAGCATTCTATTAGGAATGTAATTCTCTGATTGGCTACACTACAGGCATTCTGATCTTAAGCGATGGTGCAGAGGATTTAATTAGATACAAAGTTCAGGACAACAAGTATATTTTTACTAAAATAGCGCTGTGTGAGTCAGTACGTTGTGCATGTTGCATATAGTACCGCTCAGAATTAAGAGACACGTTTTTGCCAACATGTTATGGACACGCATTTTTGCCAATGTGTTAGCCTTTGTTATTCATAACCAATATTCCTTTTGTGATGCATTGTTATGGAGAACAAAGCAGGACTCCAGCTAGAACAAATGGGTGATTTATGTTTAGTAATTCCACACTTAGAAGCGAAATTCAAATCAAAACACAACAAATTAACAAGAGCAGTTGGAAAATACAGCTTTGAACCTCTTCCACTGAAATAAGGTGCTCTGATGTTGACAAGATCACAAAAAAATTCGAACACTTTTGCATCAAACCATCGCTAGTTCGCCTGAAAATTTGAACTCGTTCACCAGCATAAGCTCTTTTCTCAAGCCAAGCGTGGCATTCACACTCACCAAAAATTTCGTATCAGATGAAAATAACAACATTCATGTCAGCAAAATAAACAACAGATTGAAAGCTAGACAATTTCAGTGAACTCAGCATTACCCTCTTTACATTAACACCTTGTTAACATGAATTTTGGTTCGCTTAGTTCTGAGTGGTACTGTACATGTACAATTAAACAATTACATTTGAAATACAGTAAACGAGACACCTTCCAGTAGCGAGGATAATACATGTAGGTCTCTTACCACGTCCATTCCTGATAAATTTACATTAACAGCTGCTCTCAGCCACTCATTGCCTTTATCCCCACTTGTGTTGAACACATTGTTTCCATTTACATTCACAGTTAATGTCCCCATGGCTGCACCATACATGTGGTAGTAGAACTGGAGACACATGCTCCCACTGAATTGCAGCTTGGGGCTGTTTAGTTTTGCATAGTCACCTGTCTGTCGAGGGGATGATGTTTCTATGTACATGTAATACCCTGCAGAGGTAGGCAAGTGGAAATTAAATATTTAACACTTCTGTCACTGAAAATTCATGTGAGGAAATTCTCACTAGCATTTGAAAAATGACTGAACGTTTTTGGCATGCATTAATTTTTTATATTGCATTTAATCCTGTCCTATTCAGATCTACATGTAGCAATATAGACTTTATAGGACAGTCAGGACGTTTTCAGGGAGAGGGAGGGTAGGGGGGGGGGGGGGCGGCACAACGCGCAATCCAACGTTTTGCCAACCCCCATTCAAGATCTTAATCTCTGGTTTCACCATTACGTGCTCGCTTTAGCGATCGTGA
>Ga0126339_10003534_pt1:0-5000 | contig 11400 bp, 9 predicted proteins | sample OrbTmetagenome_2_FD_92532 | JGI IMG/M metagenome (GOLD analysis project Ga0126339, IMG submission 92532) | Coral microbial communities from Petempiche,Puerto Morelos, Mexico - Orbicella T R C metagenome | ecosystem: Host-associated > Invertebrates > Cnidaria > Coral | place...
ATGATGAAAAGAATGTTGCGGTTTAGGTAGAAGGAGGAGGAGGAGGAGGAGGAGGAGGAGGAGGAGGAGATTGGGACGTTTTTTATAAGCAAAACTGTTTTTCCAGCTTGGCTTGTTCCATTTTGTGTGCCTTGCATGATGTTTTCCGCTTTTGCTGTGATGATGATTATTTTTTAGGGTAATTACCCTTCCCTTCGCTAATAAATATAATAATACACCGTTAGTTTTCGTTGAAACAATGTTACTGACAACGCTTTCTTGTACATACAGGTTTGGGGATTTTAAGCTACGGGTAAAGATGTATTTGTACATTAGACTTGCTCACGATTGTGCAGCACGATAATCAGTGTAAAACAAGAGGTATGTTTCAGTATGTTTTTCTAACAAATGTTCAAAATAGCATAAAAATGACAGATAATTTTTTCCGGATTTTAGGCAAAAAAATGCTGTCATTGTTTAGTCTTCATTAATTCTGTTTCTACTTTTTCTAGATCTAGAGATCTCGATTGTATTGCGCGGTTTTCATTTGTTTCGCTTAGTTTTGCTTTGTCGTCACAAAGTTAATAGAGGGGAATGGTCATGAAACTCGACAACGTTCTTTGTTGTATGTTTTTGTTCGTTTTTTTCGCCTTGACCGTGCACAAAACGTAATAGTTGTTTTCTCCGTACTGAGAAACTAACCTATAGAAACGTGTTGGTTACGTAATTCGTGCATAGTGTATGAGCGCACAACAAAAGATTGTGCACGGTCGGGGACCTTCCAACATAAATCTTGGCATCTCTGTTTGCTCCTTTGATGTCTGTGGGGCTTCATAAGCAGTCTCCTCTATTAACTATGGTCGTCACAAGAAGAGCCTGAGCACGTCGCCACAGAGTGATACTTATGGCAAGGGAACTGTTCAAAATATACAGCTATAGCTACTAAAAGGCTCTTGTATGATCAATTTCCAGTGGGGCTATAGTCATGATTTACAAGTATCCCAACGATCAGAGTTAGGAGTTAGGGAAGAAAATCTCTGTCACACTGTAAGCCAAAAATAGAGTCAACTGACAATATGAAAATCTCTTTTATCTTAAGTTGAGAGTAACTCTTAGCATAATTAATAATTTGGAAAAAAAAATCGCAAATGCCTCCACAATTCTTAGAGCAGTTGAAATGTTTTGTTAAACGGTTGAAACCAGAATTAAATAAACAAGTTGAGCATGTTAGTTTAACTTGACCGCTTATTTTCGCTATAGTTTCTTTCTGGGTCATTAGCGAAAATCCCTCGCGCCAAAGGCGCGCGAGCGTAGCCCCATACCTTATTACCTCTTTTGGCCTAAAAACGAAAAAAAAAAGAAAAAAGAAAATAAGAGAACCAAACAGTGTTCAAGAGGTACCTACGTGGAACATCAAGGGGTAGAGAGCTATAAAAACCTTGCCTAGTGGAGAATACCTGAATGGGAAACTTTTCTTTCCTTCCACGGCCGAACGGCCGAAAGACATGACCATCAGTGGGCTTTCAACCGAGGTTTGAATACAGATAACGGATTTAATGCAGCTTTCAGGACTTTAGAAAACAAATTGGTAATGTAAAGTGCTGTTTTGAAGCTGGATTCGATGTTTTGAATAACTGGTAAAGCTATACGGCTTTAAAAATGATTGCAAAATGATTTTGTTTGTTTAGTTCATTCGGTTTGGTTAAATGCTTATTGGTGAATAAAGGTTACTGTGTTGCAAACTTTCGCTAAAAAATACCGTTTTTAAGCATTTAGTCAGGATTTTTAGCTGCCACGACGCTAAATAAGCCTAAGTTTTGCTAAGAAAGCTTTTTTTCACTAAAAGGAGAGATTTTTCGAGGATTAGGTACAAAATTGAGCAAAATTTCAATTACGGGCATGCGCATAAGCCAAAATTTGGACTTTTCTTCTTCTTCTTTTTTTTGTTGCCATTAACCGTTCTCAATTTTGTTTGTTGCCCCTTTCCTTTCTGTTTTGCTCGGCCCTTTTACACTGGCTACCTTTTGCATTGCATGTTCTTCAGTTCTGGCTGCCGTGAAAAATTGGATGTTAATTACGTGCGAAGCCCAGAAATGGGCCTTGATCAATCATAGGCGTAGTGGACCATTTTACAACCGTTTTTGCACCAAAACTGATAACGTTGTTTTTCGATTTGCGACGTCGGAATGTCGTCGATATCCAAACCTGACCATTGTACGGAAAGGTCTAGCCTAGTACTACTATCTGCTTATCAAGAATATCTGATGACATTTAAATTGATGACGTCACAAGTGGTACAAAGAGTACGACCATTAATTACGCATATATATGCGTAGTTGGCATTCAAAGGGTTAAAATGATTAGTATTTTATGGGAGCTCCGCTTTTTAGGCTTAGCTAAATCTATGTATTATTGGTTAGCTTAGAACATTTTACATTTATTTGAAACTATAAGGAATCATAATATAGACTTTTATATTTACCGATCACTCTGTAGATTTGTGTTTGAAACATTAAAACATGTTCCAAACCCTGAAAAGCGTTGTTGTGCTTTTAAAAATAATTACCACACTTACGCCATCAAGAGCGCTCCCTAACTGTTTTACGTGATTTGGCGAGGAACTGAACCAAAATTTTAGTACAAATACTCAAAAGCGTCGGTGCAATCCGTACGCTTCAAGTCGGTGACTGCAGTAGGATCGGCTGTCATCGTTCGAGAAGGGAATTAAATCATCAGAAGTACATGTACTTCTTCTTGCTGACAATAATCAAATCACTATGAATATCAGTATACCCTCTTAGGGACGATGGAATGGACAGGATCTTTGAGCATTCTAACATCAGCCAGTGCAATTTTCCTGGCATAATCCCAGTGAAATGTTGTTGAAATTATTGGGTTGACAGGACGATTTCCTTGGTCTCCCAACAACCCCCACCCCCCTAACCCCTGGTGTCAGTTTCCCCGTGATCTCGATGTTTCTGCGAAACAACCTTTCTGGGGAAATCTCAATTTTTTGCACGTTTACCTCCTCTGGAATTACTAATATTTCAGTCAATCCTTACATGTATGAAGCTGAACGAGAAGGCGAATTGAGCTACATGAGGGTTGATTCTACAACTTTCACGGGCAGAAATCCTTCAGATATGAAAATGCCCCAATGCCCGTCTGAAAAAATACAATGGATTAGTGATTTTGGATCCTAACTGTTAGTCTATCATTAGCGTCTACACATCTGCGATGTTAGATACTACGGCTCAGACAAAACGTGCATACCTTGTATGGAAGACGCAGTGTGTAAGGATCAAATGCTTCCTGTTCAGAATATGGTCATCAAGGCGGGATACTGACCGTCATCACGTGATCAGAAGGCAAAGACATCATGTCAAACCAACGTGTGCTTGAGACATTTTTGCGAAAACCAGGACATCGGCTGTCCTCAATTTCGTAAACGTCAACAGTTTCCGGGTCTTGCTCAACGATGCAAACCATTCTAACCATTTCTAAATTATTTATCATGTGAACAAGATTCGGTGAGAGCAAACATAAAATGGATCGGTTCACCCACTAAATACGATATTTTCAAGACGCGTTTGAAGAGATTCAGTTCTGATTTTGCATAACTCCAGTCGCCATCAACGTCTCTTAACTTTAAATGTATGTAATAATTGATTATCACCTTGATGAGTAGTTAGCCAGTTTTGTCTAGAAGGGTTCAGTCATGTCAGGCTATTTCTGAAAAGAACTATTATTTTGTTTTCGATTGAGAAAAACGTTAGACGATTTGATAACCTTGTACACGTGACAGTTTACTTGCAAGCCAAAGTAAATAGGTAAATATTTATCATTAACTATTTCCATACATCATGATCTATTTTGAGTGAATGCCAATAGTTGTTTTTCTTGGATATGTTTTGTGAAGGGTACTTTCGACGTCAAAACACAGAACCGTAACCTTTAGTTATTTCCACCTGTTAACACATGCTGTGTTAGATTACAAAAGTCACTTTTATCTAGAGTATGAATGGTGCTACAAGTTGCAAGACCAGAATATTTTTGTCTTTAGATTTGAAAGGTAATTTAAAAGTCTCTTTGAAGCTACGGACAGGACAACCATGCGAAGATCGACACTTCTTTTTATCTTTGCTGTAATTCTCACAACGAGGCAGTATCACATTGACTGTAAGTTTCTAACCCATCCTTAATTAACAATTCAGGGCCAACAATGTTGATCAATATCGCCTACACCTTAATATAAACCTCGAGTCTAAAACCCAGTAACATGACAATGATGTTTGTATATATCATTCTTAAGCTTACAATTCTTTCCCTAACACTTAGTAATGTCAAAAAAATAGTTAAAATATGGAAAAGTAAATCTATAACATAAAAAAATCGCTATCCTTTCAAGTTTTCATATTAATCTATAACTGAAAAGGAAAAACTTTCCGGCTTGCTTTCAAAGTAGTTGTCAAGAGTAAAAACAACAATCGACTAGTAAGTACTTTATGCATCCAAACGAAATAAGCAGCACACTTCACGCAACGGAACCCAGCGCCAGATTGACATTATACAACATTACTTGACTTTAAAAATGATTTGTTATGTATTTAAAGGTCAAGCATTGCAAAATAAAGGGAGGACAAGTGAAAAGCTTAATTCAGGTGGATTGGAGGATAAAGAAGACAAGAAAGAGAAGGAAGAAGGGAATGGCGACCTCCAAGCGATAGCAGAGGAACCAGAGGAATTTTTAGATAACGCAAACAAAAATACTCCCCAAGGATCTAATCAAGGAGGTATGGTTCCTCAAAACAAAAAGAAACGTAAAACGCCAGTAGCTAATTACAGAAAATAAATACTCCCTCTCCCGAAAACGGAGAAGCCAACAGCAGCAACAAGAACAGATTGACACATCTCAAAATAAATAGAAAAAAAAAAAAAAAATAGAAACAAAAGTCGGACCAAAGGGACAACAAGTTTTGCGGCATGAAATATGGATGATGCTCTCAGCTCCTTGGTTTCTC
>Ga0126339_10003534_pt1:10000-11400 | contig 11400 bp, 9 predicted proteins | sample OrbTmetagenome_2_FD_92532 | JGI IMG/M metagenome (GOLD analysis project Ga0126339, IMG submission 92532) | Coral microbial communities from Petempiche,Puerto Morelos, Mexico - Orbicella T R C metagenome | ecosystem: Host-associated > Invertebrates > Cnidaria > Coral | place...
AGCGTTCGTTTCAGGTACATTAATTTAAAAGCTAGCACTGATATCGTAAATCTCCCACAAGGTACAAAAGCGCTTTCAGATTGTTACCACCAAAACTGATTCTCACCAAACGTACCGCTACCAAGGCTTTACCACGTGTAACCGAACATTAGTGCTACCTTTGATTGCAAAGACGCATTCACTTCAATTTGGTTAATCAGACTTAGACGGTCATAGACAGATGGAGCCATTCGGTTAGTCGGGAGCTGGGTGGCGCGAAGAACGGCAAGTTACTCAGCCTCGTCAATGTTTCGCTTACTGATGTACTTGCTGCTCCTCAACTTACCGAATTCCTAGAACGGTCTTACAAGGAAAACCGTTTCCCAGTATATGCCTGAATACTCAACCCCTGCCAAAGAAAAACTTAAGTAAACAAAGGCGTGCGTGAACCTTTTGTAATTGTAAAAAAGGATATTCAGTAGAAAGATATGCTGCCGGATCATGTGTTAGCGAAACGCATTTGTTTTGTTAAGTTGAAAAACAGTCCAGTGAGTACTGACAGTCAATGATGTTTTCCCTATAACAGGAACGGCGAGTGGTACACAAGTGACAGCGATAATGCATTCCATCTGTACAGCGGTTTTAGTGGTGCAACCAACGACCCTCGAAAACACAGAATGACCATATTTGGTTTGACGTTATTCTACAATGAAAAGGATGGCAGCTTGCTCCTAGACGAAGAAGATTTCCAGCCCTCAAAGAAGGTGTTTCCTACACTTGCCGCTGACATGAAAGGAAAACCTCTAGCCAGGGTCGAATCTGTGAACAGAGAAGGTGCAAACAAGAGGAACAAAATACGCTTGGCCACTCAGGCGTCCGCCGATAATGTGCCATGTCACGCGGAATGGTCCAATATTCTTCGTATAGATCTCGTGAATATGAAAGGAAAATGCCTCCACTTTACTGCGGCGTCAAAGGGAACAATTTATGTGGTGTTTTCTGCCTCTCCAAGGAATCTGAACGCACGCTATGTCGTCGAAATCTCTCCTCAGAAAGTTGTCATTTTCAAGGTATGAACATAACGATCAGTTTGAACCTGAAATTTTGAATCCCACCTTCGTAGAGTTTAACTCAGACGTTTTTTTAAAGGTTGATTTGGCTACAAGGCTAGGCACTGATAACCTCGAAATTTGTTTTATTCGCCAAACTTTGAAAATATTATTTTCTAACTCGGGAAATAAAAAGATAAATCAATAAATAAATAAATAATAATAATAATAATAATAATTTTAAAATTTTAGCGTCATTATGTATTTATTTAAACTTTCAATTTGATCTTCACGCGGATGTCTGTTAAACCTGTAAAACATGTTTCCGTATCTAATAATAATAATAATAATAATAATAATAATAATAATAAT
>Ga0126339_10003535_pt1 | contig 11400 bp, 9 predicted proteins | sample OrbTmetagenome_2_FD_92532 | JGI IMG/M metagenome (GOLD analysis project Ga0126339, IMG submission 92532) | Coral microbial communities from Petempiche,Puerto Morelos, Mexico - Orbicella T R C metagenome | ecosystem: Host-associated > Invertebrates > Cnidaria > Coral | place: Petempiche,Puerto...
ACCCTCAGGGCTGAGGGTGGGAGACCTGGAGCGAGCTCATTCCCAGGGTCCTCTCCAAATCTGTTCCCTGGGAACGAGGTTGGTCAAGGAGCTGACAACAAAAGACAGTTCAGGTGAGCGAGTTGGTAGCTAATAAATATAAGTGCATTTAAGTGTTATTCATTGTGGTAAAAGAATACTGTGTTACCTTGTCCATCTTTCCATCCGTATTTAGCCATGATTTGAGATGCAACAGCACTGTAAAGTAGATTAAACAATGTTACAATAAATGTATGGTCAAACCATCACTTTCAGTAAAATTCTCGCAGGTCTCTTCAATAAAGCATCTTCTACTTCCGCCCAATTCTAAACAAATGTTCCAAAATCAAAATTTAGCCATTTTGCTGGGTTTCCTTTACGCCATGGATGCTGAAATGTTTTAAATTTATTGCTAATCTGCCCCAGTCTTATCCAATTTTAAAGGTCGGCACACACGAGGAGGGGACTCGTCCCTGCCACAAGTCGCAGGGACGAGTCCCATCGTGTGAACTAGCCGTTTTCACCACAAAATCTAGTCGCAGGGACTAAAATTTGGTCCCTGTGACTAGTCCCACAAATTCAAACTACTTTGAACTTTTGGGACAAGTCCCTTCAACTTGTTCCTCAAAACACTTCGTGTGAACTGCTGGTGGGACAAGTACTTGCGACCAGTCTCTTCGTGTAAACTCTTCAGGGGACTAGTTGCAGGGAGTAGTCCCCTTGTGTGCGCCGACCTTAAAAAGTTGTTGCTCCATTTTAGTTTATATTTTCCTCTTTGGCGTTTTCAGGCTCTTTTTAGTATTGAGGTAATTTTTCACATCACAAAAAGACTTAATATACTGTAGCAATTGTGAAACAACTTTCTTGAGATTTGCTGGTCCTTTGTAAATCTCACCTGGTTGCAAAACCAACTTTTGGTTTTTCTCCTGTAGGATTAAAATCTGCACCACTAGAAACTGGCCAGCGCTGTTCCATGGGAGGCTCCACTGAAGAAACAAAAAATGCAACAGGCATATTTTCAACTATTCACCACTTTAGAAAAGAGAAGAAACCTGGGACAAGTCTCATCACGTATCTTGCAAGTGGTTTGTGGGACTGTTGGACAGCACTTTCCACTAGCCCTGGTTATGATCCCACAAGCCACTGCGAGATGAAACTCATCTCAGATTTCTTCTTGTTTCTAACATGGCACATTTGTTGACAGACAAACAAACAAAGTAAACTGACCAACCAATCAAGGAGAATAGTTTTGAAGGTAGATATATGTATGGTGTGTGTTCTCTTAAACGTAACTGTATGTGATGCATCAGGGAAAAATATTCAAATCTAAAAGACTTTTCCAGGCAAATATACAAAGAAATTCCTTGACTTTTTAAAGACTAAAATGAATGGAAGGGCCAATTAGCCAGAGCAAATTATGATATAGGCAATATCCATGATTATCAAATTCTTTTCCTTGGTATTTGGGGTATTTATGATGACTACATTTAAAAACAACCCTAGGATCTAGGAAAAAAAAAAAATAAACAACTGAAGCAAGTGACTTAGTTTGCTTCATACTGGCTACAACCCTGAATGAAATTCTAGAAAACAAACCTTGTGTGTCCTGCATAAGAGAGGGAGGAGGAGCAATTGCTGCCCCTCCACCAAAACTTGGACGAGATGACTCTCTTCCATAGCTGTCATCATCGTCATCACCACGGCGTCTTCCTCTATCTCTGCCCCTGTCTCTGTGGTAATCGCGATCTCGATCTCTGTCACGATCTCTGTCCCGGTCCCTGTCGCGATCTCTGTCACGGTCCCTGTCACGGTCCCTGTCACGATCTCTATCACGATCTCTCTCACGGTCACGGTCTCTGTGCCTATAAAATCAAAGAATGATTACTATGAATATGTACATGTGCATGCAGGGAGTTTAGGAAAATCTGAAAGTGTACGACAAACATTTACATAAATGTCTTTCAATTTAGTAATAATAATAATAATCATCATCATCATCATCATCATAATTTCTCTCAAACCTCAAAGGCTTTGCTGGCCTTACCTATCTCTGTCATAATCCCGATCTCCTCGTGATCTGTCTCGACTGTCTGTTCTCTCTGACCTTTCACCTCTGTCACCTCTCTCGTTCTCTTTGTCTTCTCTAAACTTTGCCTTGACAACTTCGTATTCATTTGGTCTCATTGGATCGTACTCATCAACTACAACAGCAAGTGATGCTTCTGTCTCAATGAAGGGTTCTGGAACTTTTTGTACGTCCACGTCCTAGCACAAAAAGGAAGAAAAAGTGGGTAAATATGTCTCATGCAACCTTCTCTAGTTTACAAATAACAGCAGGGTTGTCACAGAGTTTAAAAGTAAGCCACATCATTGTTTTAAAAATGTGACAGGGAACTGCGAAGTATGCATCTTTTTGTGGACAGTCATGGATTTTTTTTTATGGAATGGAAACAGAATATTTCTACATAGAGATTACCACCATTTCTCTGCCATCAAGATCTGAACTTGAATCCTACAAAATATAAAAAAAGCTGCCTCAACAAACATACTTTTAAATTATAAAAGTAAAAATTTAACTAAAATTAAACAAATGATCATAATAAAGCTAAGAAAAAATTACCTCCAAATCTTCATTTTGTCTCTTATTGCCCAAAACTACCTGATTGACTGATTTTGGTCGCTGAAATGTAAATACCAAAAAGTTATTCCATAATTAATGGCATACCCTAGATAACAAAACATTGACTTAAACTGGAAAATCTGAGAGTTTTCACCAAATCACAGCACAAATTTGAAACAAAAGAAATAGCGTGAGTTTGTTCTGACCAATCATGCTAGAGCAACAAGAATGCTAACTGTTGGAACAGACTGGTTAATATTACATATCTAGAACTTACAGATGCTGACACTGGTCTGGTCTGTGCAACTTTCTTCCTCTGTAACTGAGTCTGTAGAAGTTTGTAACTTGACGACCACCCAGCTGCAAGATAGTTAATTGGTCAGGACAAAATAAATAATTATATCATTAATTAATACATCAATGGCTGGACGTTTATACAACACTCATGAATGTGAACACTCTGTCAAATAGTTTCAACGCTTGCTCCTCTCACTATTTTTTCCACCTCAACTTGGCCTGCTTGTTTATCTATCCACTAGCATTGAGAGACATCTGTGTTGAGACCTAAACATTCTGATACTTGTGTGATACAAAGCTCTACAGAAACCCATGTAATGTTTCTGATTCATTGTTGCTTGGTGTTTGTTTACTGTGTACACACAAAAAGGGATCAGAGACACTAATACTGTACATTAATATCTCTGTAGAACTATGACATATCCAATATTATATCTCTAATAAGGGGAAAGAACTCAACATTGAAAGTTTAGGATGTCGATTCATTAACTGAGTGAAAAAATGACACAGTGTTTGTGTTCAACAGTAATGCATAAAATACTTCATGAAGTGACTCATATCAAACATTGCACCATCACCAATCATTCATAATCATTGATTTTGGGAGCTATCAAAAACCCTTACTGGTTTCTGGAATAACAGGACATATTCATATTCTCTGTATTGGGTTGGAACTAGCTTGCAATGGAGGCTCCAGTTGGGGAATATCATAAAAAATGGAGTAATGTCATTTGCATTTGCAAAGATTCCCTGCATTAGCCTCAGTGGCAAGGTAGTTCCAGTCCAATACCAAGAATATGAATATGGCCTATTGTGTAGTTCCTGAAAATAAAGGAAAGTATGAAGCTGAACTGGGATTTCCAGAGTGATGGTGGAGTTTAAAACCCAAAAAATCTTCCATGTGATACTGAAGGAGGGGGTGGGGGGGTGGGGGGGGGTGGGGGGAGGAGAGGAGTTGGTATACAGGTATAGTGTAGATACTTTCTGGAACAACACAAAGTGCACCATTACACAGTAGTACAACTCATATTCTTGGGAACATGTACATTTTCTTTTGTGTATACAAATATGGCATCAACGCCGATATAAGGCATCTTTTGGCATATTTTAAAACAAATTATGCTGGAAATTTTGGACATGATGCAATACATGTAACTAATATTATCATAGAATGGATGGGGTACTAAAGTTCTGCTTTGTACATATATAGTCGTACAGTCTTCACCAATTCCCTAACTCACAGTTTGAAAGATTGATACGTGTTTTTTTCGGCAATTTGACATCACTGTCTTTAAAAATAAAAGTTTACAAGGATTTAGCATGGTTTGTTGTCTCATCATTTCACATTGAAAAACATTTTAAACGTGTGTATTTTACATCTAATCTGCAAGGTAACGAGTAAAGCTCAGGTTTAAGCCTAGGTCATTGCTTTTAATTTTTGGCGATCATTCGAAAGCTAAAATGAATCGCATTGCATTGAGTACTCCGATCTTCAACACAACTTTGCGTTGAAAAAAATGTTAAGAAATACTGAAATTCGCTTCAGTCAACATAACAGAAATACAGAACAATGTTAATAAAATTGTAAATAAACTCACAAAGCTTGGTAATATCAGTTCCTTCGGTGGAATTTGATTGCATAGGCACACCATCGATGTCGACTCCATCGTAAAGCGACATGTTGGTTCGCCTCCTGAAGACACTGAAAAGCAATAGCTTGGTAGCCGCGCGTATAATCCAACATGGCGACCTGTCAGTCGTAAATTTTGTTTACCACAAATTTGACCTTTATGCAGGTGTTTTGCCTTTATTTCTCGCGTAGATAAGAGATAATCTTTAAACTGAAAATCTATGATGTTATTCTTGTGTCTTGTGGAGAAGGTTTTTGCTCCTGTCTGGGGTTGCTCAGCTGGCTAAATCTACAACGAAGTTGTCATGGAAATCGTGTCGGAAGGAAGGTTGGTGTCCTATAAGATAAGTTTAGATTTTAAGTCTTGAAATACTATTACCACATCAGACATGTTATCTGTAAGAAATAGAAGTAGTGAGATAAATGTGTATAACAGTTGCAGCATTAATATCAAAAGTTAAGTTATTATATTAGATAACTTAGATGAACCATATATCAATTCTCAGTTAGCTCGATGATACTTTTTTCCAGTTTGGAGTCTATTAGCAGACCTGCAAGCTGTGATACTACAAGAAGTAGGGATCTGCAGCCGCCACAAGCTCATGTAAGCCTTTATGATTTTCTAGGGCATGTCTTGACCAAAATTTACCCCCTAAGAGGAAGAGTTGGGAATAACCTGATTTTTTGCAGTGTCGTCAAATGACTTTTGCTTCTTATTTGCCTTATGATGCAACAAAAAACAACAACTGACAACTCAGTAGGTTAAGGCACATGTTTTATTTTTATTTTATTGCGACAGAAACATGGCCAAATGAAAGGATTCCTAGAAGAGCTTCCTCCTGAAGGTAAAGTTCAATGTGGCTAAACATAATTCAGGCAAAGTTTGAGTTCAGCCAATGCTGGCCAGTGGTCTCTCAGGGCGACCATGTACTGTGGGGTCCCATACATGGTTTTGCAAGGCTTATGTGTTTTGCTTGCCAGCTATGTGAGAATGTGCAGTTTGCCTTGAGTGCCATTTGTGCTTGTAGCTTGCTCTTGCTCCCTCACCTTCCAGGTGCCTCAAAAACTCAGACCCTCTGGGTGTCTCAAAAACTCAGACCTCAGACCCGAAAAACTCAGACCCTCTGGGTGTCTTGAAAAATAGCTACACTCAGGACTATAGCTAGTTGCTTCATGCCAAAGGTAGAAGTCTACAAAAATGTCTACACCATAAATGGCATATAAAAACATGCCACAGTCATGCTGAAAGAACAAGTGTTGTATTATGTGAAAGCCGGGAGAACCTCTGGCAGCATGGAGCACTCTATTTTGAGTGCAGATTTTACTCTCCATACTAATCCCAACTCTATTGTAACACTTTCATGTCCAATGACTTTTAGCCGTCACAGTCAATCTTGACGAAGACATAGACTCCGAGGATGACCCGGTAAGTTGAGATTTTGATAGTAATAAGGATACATACCTGAATGGATTGATCATTGATTTTTTACTCATAAAGAACAAGCTGTAATATTAGTATAGAATATCCCACTCTCCTATTAGCATAGAAGTTGTTTCACATAAAGTTACAGTTTTCTGTTTCCCAGGTTTTATCTCAATGCCAAACAGCTCAGCATCACCAGAACATTTCTTTCATTCACCTTTGTTGCAGATTATTTCTCCAGTTGAGAATGATGTAGTTTTAGAAGACATGTTTGAAAGAACTACAACAGCAAACAGCAATGCAAGCATAGAGGAAGAAATAGATGAAGGAGAGGACAAAGTCTCTGGTAATTCAAAGCAATTTTTCATCCACTCAGTATACAGGGATTTCATTACCGTTTTCAGCAGGAGGACAACTGGTTTTCACAGGTGGACAAAACTATTAGAACCGAGTTTCTTTGTAAGAAAACCTTTCTGCCTGATGGTCAAACCAGTCAGGCAAAATCATCCTCACAGCCGGTCAATTTGCGCGGTGCCCGGCCCATAATGAAACCCCTGAGTATAATCATAGTCAGTGATGTAGCAAAGAAAGTACTAATTATAGCTGGCTCATTAACAAGCGTGCTAGCTTTTCTGGGCCTGGCACCTCCAAAGTTACTCCAAGTCGTTGTTTTTGTGTGAAATTTCTTTCAGCCAGTGAACAAACCAGGAGCAGGTCCTTACATGTAGCTACATTGCTGCGTAGTCTGAGCCAACTCTGTACTACTGACATGTTGGTTGACAGATTTCTCTGATTGAACGCAACTGAAACATACTAGGCTGCAAGAAACAATGATCGCCGTAACTAATAACTAAAACTGATTTAACTCATATATTTCTTGGTTTACCAACTGAAGAGACGGGTGCTTCTGATAAAAGTGCTCATGTAGTCAAACATGAGGAGTCTCAGGATGAGAGCACAGCTGAGGCAAACCTGGACCCAAAAATACGAAAAGGACTTGAGAGAATAAGAAAACTGGATGCAATTCTTGCTGATAAGCTCAAGGTAAACTATCTGTCAATATTATCTTAAAGTTGGAGTCAAATTTCTTCTTGTCTCCAATATCTCATGGCTTTCAGAGTTAGAATTTGTTTACAGTGTCATGTTATATCTTGTTTAATTTCATTTTACAGTTTACTCTTTTAAAACCTTGATGAACCAGGAAATGATAATTTTGTAATTTTTCAGTAACCAAGGCTGTAGTCTAAGAAAAATTAGGAGGAGCCCAAAGGTTCCCAACCTTAAAATCCTGGGTGCCCAGTACTTAAGTATATATGAAAAAAGTAAGTTTTTCCAGTCACCCAAAGGCTAAAGTTAGTCACCTGTGGTACGTGGGTGCCTCTAGAGCACAGCCCTGGAACAGTGTACATAGCTACTATTAGTACATGTACCAAACTCAACTGAAGATATATTTTCTAGATCCTTATTTATCTCCATACTTTTCTTTTGATGTTAGTTCTGAGAATTTGATGGTACACCAAGAAAATATGATATCCTCTTGTTGCTCTTTATTATCATCGTCTTTTGTTCACTTGATATACCAATGAGAAATAAGGTGCTTGTCACCCTTGGCCTGCAAATAAATTATTATACATAGTACTGACTTGCTCATGAATATCATATGATTTTATAAAATTTATTGTTATCTACTGTATACATCGTGGCGCTGCACTGGTCTCATGATTAGTGCGCTTGACTCCGCATCAAGCGGTCCAGGTTCAAGCCCTGGCCGAGGACATTGTGTTGTGTCCTTGGGCAAGACACTTTACTCTCACATTTCCTCTCTCCACCCAGGTGTTTAAATTAAATGGGTGGCGGCGAACTTAATGCTGGTGTAACCCTGCGATTGACTAACATCCCATCCAGGGGGAAGTAGAAATACTCCTAGTTGCTTCATGTTATGGAAACTCTAAGAGATAAGCTTTGGCCTGATGGGCCTCTTGGCTTTTATGCAGGCTTTACCTTACTGTAAACTGTCTATTTTTATAATTACAACAGAAAGAGAAGGAAATCAAAATTCATAGAAGGCAACTGGAAAAGAAGTGGAGGGAAGAAATAAGTCAACTGGATCAGCAGCGAGAACAAGAGGGTCATGGGAAAATAGAACTGGGTGTCGGCCATGCCCTGGCTCTTGGTCCACCAACTGATGACAACCTACCAGGTAATGTTTTGCTCAATAATTCTTTTTTGTCACATTAAGGACACAAATTCATTTGTGATTTTAATACAAGATCACAAACAAGCAAGTCCCTAGAGATGTTTGAAGCTTACTATTTGTAATATTTGCTTTGTAAACTAACAGAAACCTTTTTCTATTTTCCTCGTTTATTTTAGATGAAGTTGAGTCTATACCAGTGACTCCATTGTTTGCTACACAACCCATTCCTAATGAACAAGAGAATATGGCCTCTCCCTCTGAAAGAGGTAAGACCTTGTTGATATTCACTTATCAGCCCATATATAGCTCAACAGAGAGCATCCTAGGCATGTACAATGTAGCACATGCAAAGTCTAAGTATGTCCAATGTGGCCCAGGTTCTATTCTGGCCGGTGCCATATCAGTGGGTTCACGGTTTGTTGTTGGTTCTCGCCTTGCTCCGAAAGTTTTTCTCAAGGTTCTCTGGTTTTCTTCCCTTTACTAAAACCAACATCTGCAAATTCCAGTGCGACCAGGATAGAGGACCCACGTGAAAACCAGGTAAAGCTCATGTGGCTTTCTCTCTAGATATTGTAATTTATTATGAATGTTCTTCCTCTGCAGGTGTCAGCTCTAGCTGTGATTCCTGGGCAGAACAAGATATTGATGATGTGGAGAGCAAAAGTTCAAAGAGAACGCGTAAGAGAAGAGGAAGCAAACAGTCAAAATCCAAAGGAAAAGAACAGAACTTTGTGAAGCGAAACATTGAGGTGGAATTTATACCCCTTCTGTGCCATTTTCGAAATGCTTTTTTTATTATCTCTCTCGGTGAATGTTTTCTTTTCGCACATTTACTATCTTGGAAACAATAATCTTTTTTGTTTGGTTGTAGTTGGCAGCCGATGCAGGGAATGTGATTCCCATGACAGAAGCGGAGAAAAAACGATTAGAAGCGCTTCTGTCGGATGAAACAGATCTACTGATGGTGGAGGTTTGTACCTGACAGATTGAATCACTATTTAACAGGCTGTCACTTGTCCAGCATCTCTCTAATGATTCAGTGGTGGTTAAACCAATCACGGAGCAGCAAATAAGCGTAGTATTAAAGTGGTACTATGATCAAATTTTTACCCCTTGATTTTTTAGGTGTATCACATGGAATTCCGTGAAAGAATAAAAACGCCATTTTCCGTTTTCAAATATCTGCATTGGTTCCGGAGATAGTTAAGTTTGAAAAACGCGTAAAATATGCAAATGGATGACTGATGACGTCACACACTCAACCCAATATTATATTAAGTATATAAATAGAGCTATCTCGGTCAATTTGCAGGGGTGATCTGGATCAGGATCAGTGATCCAAGATCACTCGGATCATGGTGTATTCAGATTCCTCGGTTCATTTGATGCACAATGATCCGAATGATTTTGGATCACTGATCCGAATCCATATCACTCCAAAGGAACGCACCCTAACAGGCTAAGCTGACGAGCAAGAATTGCATCAGTTTTTAGAATGTACATTTAGTTGAAGATTGTTGCATGACATTTTGCTTTACAGAATGCTTACTCTGAAGGACTATCATTACCAGCTGGTGAGGGTTTCACTCTGGACAGTGAGTCACTCGCTTCACTCGCCGATATAGACAGGTAAGATCTGTGGAGGGTTTTCAGTCAATGCCTTAAAATTCAGTTTGATCTTCGTCAAGTGCTAGAAGTTTGCTAATGGGGGGATAAAAATGGAATATACCATTGATTACATTACTTGCAAAACATTTCGGACGTTTTAGTTTGGCCGTTTAATTTTCGAACACTATTTATCTCCTTCAGGCGGACAAATTTCGGACAACAAGTTTGGACACTTCGCTGAAGCATAGCTTATAAATTAAAGTAAATTTATGCTTACCAAACACGAATTACACTGGAACAACATCTGTGAAAATGATAGGTTTACTGCACCCTCAAGGTTATACGAATACACCGACGAGAAAATAGCACAAATTTTATCAAGCCGTTACAGCCGTTAAACGTATGCCAAGTAGTGTCTCAACTAGAGTTCGCTCCATGAGGCCCGGTATGAAGCAAACTAAGAGTTTGGACCTACTTAAAGGTTTTATACTTTACTATAATTATTTCAGACGCTTAAAATTTCGAACGCTTAAAAAGTTCAGACGGTTTTAATTTCGGACGTCGTCCCCGCGAAATATATTTAATTTGCAAGTAGTGTACGCAGCTTCTTGTCTTATTGAATGTAGGTGTTAACCTTACTTTGCTCTTTCCAACAGCAAACTGCAGGAACTTGTTCCCCAAGAAGAGATTGACTTATTAGCAAGTCAAGAATCTTGGAAATTTCAGAGAGAACTTGACCACATCTCACAAGTAAGTTGTTGTTGTTTGGTTTTTTTGTACAAAGTTTTAGTTTTTAACAAACTACAAGTGTTCGCCAGTAACGACCAGCTCCGTAACTGAAATTGGTTGATTGATCAGTTACATACAGAACAAAAGTACTGAGTGAAATTTGGCAATCGGCAATTTTCTCGTGTGTGGTCTGTAACGCCAGACGAACAAAGGCTGAAAACCTTTGACTAGTTTTTGCTTTCCATGCGTCTTTTCGCGACCTTATCGTAAGATATAAGTTGCTGATAACGAGGTTTGTCAATATACAGTGTGGGTTTTTTTATTCTCATTTTAAAAACTTCTGACTTGCTGATTTAGGATGGGTCAAGTGCGAAAGATGTCGACACCATAGGTAAGTGTCGTGCTACTTTAATTTTGGCATGAACTCAACAAGCTTCAAAAGTACTACTAACAAAAGAAAATACAATATAACAGCTCGATTTTGTTTGGCAGTACTTTTAAAAATGCCTAAATCTATTAGGAAGTGACGATTGCTAAGGAGAAAAAGGATGGAACTAGATTGCAATATTGATAGACTTGAAAATGCGAGAACATTTCGAAACACTACTGTAGTATTTTGAGTGTTGCTTGGATTTCTAGAGATTTTACTAAAGAAATCTGCGAGGAGTGTTTTTCTGTGTTGGTTTAAGGTTACAGTATACCTTCAGGGGTGTCTCGCGCGCAAGCGATGTAGCGCGTGCAGTTTAAGCTGTAGCTACCTAAACCCCTATATCAAATTAAAGTTTATGGAGCTGGCTATCAAACTATACCAAGAATTTTGAAAGAAAATGAATTGTCGAATTTTTCACGACCACTAAATGCGAGCGCCCGAATCACCT
>Ga0126339_10003536_pt1 | contig 11396 bp, 4 predicted proteins | sample OrbTmetagenome_2_FD_92532 | JGI IMG/M metagenome (GOLD analysis project Ga0126339, IMG submission 92532) | Coral microbial communities from Petempiche,Puerto Morelos, Mexico - Orbicella T R C metagenome | ecosystem: Host-associated > Invertebrates > Cnidaria > Coral | place: Petempiche,Puerto...
AGAATGAATACGGCCGTTCTGAACTTTATCGGGATCAGATCTTCTCACATACCATTTACCTTTACAACAAGAAATTTGATTGGCTGTTTATAGTAGATCCAATCTGATTGGTGTGACATACATTCATCTCTCACTCACTCACTCACTCACTCACTCACCCATTGACCCGTAACATACTCGACGCGCCGACTAAGAGGTATTTTTTTGTAAAAAAATAACTCAAAAATGGGTGTGTCATTTTTTCTCACCTCTTTCCAAATGTGAAAATTATGCTTTGCACAAAAAGGAATGCATTTAATACTCGTTGCGATTGTGTGCTTTGAATATATAAACAGTGAGAAAAGAAAACTTAAATTATCATATGTACGTGTGCCTGATCTCGTCCCTCACCTCTCCCAGCACGGTTCCTAGCCTGCGAACGCAGACGTATTTCCGTCTGTCACTTGATTCCGCCGAAAAATTTTATTTTTATCTCTATTTATAATTATTTTTCGGCGGAATCAAGTGACAGCCGGAAATACGTCTGCGTTCGCAGGCCACACGGTTCCGAGCAAGCTTGATTAACAAGAGATTTATTACCCGACTCAGTATGTTTAGGAAAAATGCCACAATCACGGACTGGGAAAAAGAGCGTAATTCTGATTGGGAGCCGACCAGGCGTACACCCACATCTGATGTTAAGTAAAACAGAAGGGAAAGAGAGTTGATAGAAAAAGTAAAGGAATCTTTTTTGTTTTTAAAAAGCAAGTTATTTTGGAGACGTAAGAAATAAAACAGCCAAAAAAATCTTCAAGAGTGATCGTGTGGGATCATTCGGGACAGTGCCCTCTCCAATACTGAGGGAATATTGGACCGCCAATATGGAGCAATCTGATTGGTAGATTTTAGTTATTGGCCCGCTGAACTAACTTACTCGGGACCATACATTAGTATGGATATATGTGTAGCCGTAAAACAATGGTTCTCCTTCTTCTCTCTAACTGTTAAAGTTTTGTTTGTAAAAGAAAATAATTGTGTGCCGTTCAAGTTTTCCATGCAAGCAAAAGCCACGCAACAGACAGACCAAGGTACGCGTGGAGCCTGGGCACAAATTTGCTTGAGACAGTTTGGTGTGGCATACACCACACAATAGTCATTTTACTCTCGGTCATTATGTAATTTTGAACTAGTTGAATGTTTTGCTACAGACAAGAACTCTATTAAACAGAAACGAGAATTTTCTCAAGATGTCAAGTAGGAAAAGGAAACAGAAACCACCAGAAAGATTCAGTGAAGAAAAGCGAACTAAAATGACGTGGAATATGTTCGATCAACTCATGCAGGCACATGGCGGCATTGACCCGGACGGTGATGAATCAACGGCAACAACTGGTATTTACTCCTCTCCAGCTACTGAAAGCAACAACTCTTCGAGAATTTTGAATTCTAGGAAAAGAGGTAAGCGGCAAGCTGACGATCGAAGCAAAAACATCGAGTTGAAGCTGGAGAACAGTTATCCTAATGGCTGTGTTTGCCAACTGGGTCTGTTCAGTATTAGTTTGTGCACCAACAAGACTCAAGAAGATGAAGTAAGAACAGTCAATGGAACAAATGTGTCTTCTGATGCTGATGAGCTTTGGAGCACCGCTGGCTGTCATTCTTGTGTTATTGTAAGGCTATCTTTTGAGCAAGAATGCCCATTAACAGAAAACACGAATGGTCTAAACAATGATTCTTTGAGACAGGTATCATTTAAGGCTGTATTTCCGTCCGTCTCAAAGGATAAACTAGACGCTTTAGTCTATCTGCAAAGCAAAGGCGTTGTATCCCTTGTGTTAATGCCGGAGCAGCATATTTTAAAAGACAGCTGGGAAGTTGTGGTGTGTTTAAATGAGAGCAGCTTCACTAAACTTCCATTTGCTAGTGTTGATGTGACAAATAGGAAAACAGACAAGATGATGAAATTGTTAATGGACTGGTTTTATGACTTTCCTGTAGAGCATGATTTGCTCTCACAAGACTGTAATAATCTAGTAATGGACAAAAGTTTTGATGAACTGTATGATGCTATAAAGTCTGTTCAAGAGAGAACTTGCGCTGCTGATTTGGCAAAAGGAGATATCACACTGCTCCAAGACTCTTTAGTGTCTGACCATCCACTCTGCCGTGCATGCAGCACACACAATGACTGCAAGTCTGACTGTAATGCAGAGCTCAACAGATCAAGTGGAGTAAATTTTTTTGACGTGCAGCATCCTCTTCTGAAACCTGTTTTAAGAGGATACCAAAGACGTGCAGTAGAGTGGATGCTACGAAGAGAACAAGGCAGTCAAGCAACATCACACACAAAGCAACTGGGTATGTTAGCAATATAATTTCTGCGAGTTTCACTTGGTAAAATGAGATCTTTTTACTTTACTGCAAGGTTTGTACTCTTTCTCAAACAGTATCTTTAGACTAAATGCATCTATGCTAACTCTCTCCCATATTATCCAGGAGTCTTCGGTATACAGAATAAATCTCCCAGGCTCCTATATGGGTTGCCAAATCTCCCAGACCATAAAAATGAAAGTGCATAAAATACGTTTTCAGTTATATTTTGGCTGAGTTTTGGTGTTTTCAAAGGAAAGTTTTTTCGACATTTGGTACATTTTTGTGGTTGAATGTTTGTAGAGCTCTACTTTAAACAACTTTTTTTAGGGCCAAGGAGGTAATATTAGAGTCTGAGATCTCTTGGATTTTGATTTTTGATTTTTTTTATGTCCTTACAGCTGAAACAATTCACCCATTATGGCGGGAAGTCAAGAGTTTGGACGGAAAGCTGATATACTTTAATCCTTACACTGGAAGGTATAACAGTTTGTTAAATAAAATCTGACAGGGCTCTGTAATAACTTTTGAATTCTTACGTTATGAGACATTCAGCAAATCAGCTTATCAGAGTGCAAATGTGATTATTGCTGATAGTATTTTGAATTATGGCACAGGACAGTGTGCACATGCACAAATAGTGGCAATTGTGAGGAAGAGAGGAAGAGCTCCCGAAACCAACTGTCGATCAACTGTCGGCCAACAGATTACCAACAGGTTACCAACAAGCCTACTGACAGGTTACTGACAGTTGGTCCATGTTTTGTTCTGTGTCGGCCATCTTTTTCACAGCAGTAGGCCCACAGTCGACCAACAGGCAATTGAAAGATAGCTGACAGACGACCAACATATTATTGACAGACAATTGACCGACAGCCTACAGGTGACCTGCAGGTTTTTTGGGAGCTGTTCTTTACAATTACCCAAATAACCAACATTGCTTCCTATCATTAGCTGTTTCTAGTGAGAGGAGTCCCAGAGAGTTTGAAATACTACTTATGTATTCACTACCAGGATAAACATTTGGCACCCAGATTGATGACAGAATTCCCTTGCATGGTGAATTTTCATTGAAAGAAGTGTGTGAATTAAATGTTTGTCTGATAAATTTATTTTCCTAACTTATAGGCTCACAAAAGAAAGATTTTGCTCACCATTGCCACCTCTTGGAGGAATCTTAGCAGATGAAATGGGGCTTGGAAAGACAGTAGAGGTCATTGCATGTATTTTGTGTCATCGTAAACCTTCATTGGAACACAAGTTACTGGACAACACTACAACAGCTGACCAGTACTCAAATGTTAGCAAACTCGGCACAGCATCAAAGACTGGATGTGAGAGAGAGGCAGAAATTGAGTCTGCATCAGTTACTAATGTTCAGGAGTGCTCTAAAATGAAACCTACAGAATGTGACTGTTGTAACCAAGAGGGTACTGACAGAAATGCAGATAAACCAGACTGTAGTTGTGACAAAATTGACAATGATCCTACAGAAGTCAGTTGCAACCAAGGGTCATCTTGTTCCAAAAGTACCCTGACATTATGCACTGGTAATAGCGATGGCGATACAGTAGCAGTCACTGGAGATGGTAACAGCTCTACATGTATGCCTGCGCACAGTACAATGTCTTGTAATCAGACAGACAACCTTGTAACAGAACTTCAAAGAGATGAACAGATTGCAAGTTCAGTAACTGCTACATCTGTAGAAAAACGCACTTCAGTTATAAAATGCCAATGCATCTGTGGCATAAATATTGCCCGTTGTGGCGACAAACTATTGCATTGTTGCAGTTGTCAAGCAGTTTTCCATGCTGTGTGTCTTCAATATGACTGTCCGGGCAAGTTTTTGTGTCCACATTGTGCAGTAAACCAGGTAAAGATATCCTTTTAGGATGTTTGGCTGAGGAAAAATATAGCCAGCATATTAACACATCTTACTGGCTTCTCCGAGCTTAACACCTTCAAATGACCACAAGTCTTTGTGTCTACTGAGTTTTCAGCTCGTGATAAGCATTCCTTCAACCAGTACAAAAGCCAGACACTAATTTGCTGGCTGCAACCTGACTACATTATTGCCCCTTTGAAGTAGTTGTAGTACTAACACAGGGCTCGCAAAAAAATTGAATTCCAACTTGCCCGTGGGTTAATCAGTTCTCCAACTTTGCTGCCATGGGAAAGATGTTTACTCTTTTTATTTAGTTGGCAGACGACCTGCCTGGGTTCTTGCCCATCAAGAAAGTGACAATAAAAATTCATTTGCAAGCCCAGCAGGAAAATCTAGGTTTCCTGGATGACCAGACAGGACTTTTTTCAAGCCCTGTAACTGTTACAGTACTTTCTACTTTTGGCCAAAGTCTGTTGAGCCCTAATTGTACATTTGGATTTTGTCTGGTTGGTTGGTTGGCTAAATAGATGCAGACTGGCAAATTTTTAAATTTGATTGCAGGTAGCCATTCCATCTCGGGCAACTCTGATCATCTCTCCTGCTCCCATTGCCCAGCAGTGGGTGGATGAGATTTCCAGGCACACAAAACCCTCAACTCTTAAACTGCTGGTAAGAAGAATTAGAGTTTCTAAAATGAATTTTTAAGGGCTACATAAAAGATGGGCATATCTTGAATACAATGGCCAATTTTTTCAAGTTTACTCCAGCCTAAACAATCTGCCTTGATCTTTCTTGTTTACATTTGGTTTATTTGATATAACTTGGTTGGTAATGTACTACATATGAACTATTATTTTAATTTTGCCCATCACAAATTAAAATGATTTTAAAAATTGATATTGTGACATAAGTGACACCTTGTAATCTTGCTCGCTGTTATTTCTGAAACATTTCAAGGTATACAAGGGTGTGGCAAAAATGGGATTTGTTCCCCCAGAAGTCCTTGCCGACCATGACATAATCTTGACAACGTATTCAACCTTGAGATCAGACTTCTTTCATTTAGGATGTAAGCAAGGTCAGTGAAAACTATGAATAATCATACTTTTGTATATGGCTGTCATGATGTTTTCATGACACTATGGGTGGTTTCTGACTTCTCTTTGAAGGATGAAGGAGTGAGTGCAAGAATCCATCAACTGCAGTTGGGTGTCCAGGTCAACCTAAGTCTCTTAAAAATTTTTTTGACTGATTCTTTAAGATCTTTGTTCTGTCTGCATTCTTTTCTCGCATCAAAACATCCCAAATGAAAAACTCTTTTTGTGTTGCAGGTTTATAGATTTGTGGAAACTGATCTGGATTTGTTGAATGAGGGTTGTACAGGGGGTGGGGGGGGGGTCTCTGGCACAGTTCACGAATGGAAAAAATAGAGGATCATGGATATAAAGATTCCGTTTTTTCTGAATCATGAAAATAAGCAAGTGAGGTGCTCTTTTTAATAACCTGCTCTTACACTCGAAAGAGTGTTTGAAGGAAGCTAAATCATGAAAGGCTAAGTCAAGGCTCCATATTGTAAATGTTATACTTAAGTCACTCTCGATAGACTACTCTAACCATTCGGATGGCTGGCGTCTCAAAATCATGTAAAATAGAGTGGTGAAATCACAAATAACGGTTAATAATTCAAGTTCTTCGTGGGTCATGCAAGACCTTCAGGTCACAGATCACGAATCTGGGTAATTTGCTAAATTCTTGTTCACAGAAAATAAAATCAGCTAATCATGCATCATGAGAATACCCCTGTACGTCCCTCTTGAATGGGGTACGTTTGTTTTGCAGGAAGTGGTGGGAGGTCAATGCGATACGACAAGCGATATGTAGCACTACCAAGCCCTCTAACAGGGGTCATGTTTTGGCGCATTTGTCTTGATGAGGCGCAGATGGTGGAGAGTACAACAGCCAAGGTCAGTACTGGTCATTGATAGTTTCAGGCAGTTATAAATAGATATTACATTATAAAATTGTCAAAATTTTTTCAAGGCTAAAAAATGTTCAAAAATGGTTAAAAAAGTGTTTTGCTTTTTTAATCATTTTTTGCCTTGTAAATATTTTGTCGTAATACTAAGGGAATTTTATGAATAATTATTTAATTATTTTTAACCATTAATAATTAATTATTGTTAATAATTTAGTTATAATTAGTAATCTATAAATTATTTTGATGTTGCTTGCTTAGTATTTACAAAATTCGTTCATTGGATTTCATGCTTATACCCACATATAAAAGTAAAGGAAACCCATGAATTGATTTCTCATGGTTATCATGGCTAGCAGTATTGCATGTGGGCACGTACACACAATGGTGGCAGTGGAGTCGCAGCAACCATACTCCAGCTAATAGGTTGACAGAGACATGCAGCCTTAGTTTATAGTGTACGTCCTTGATATGGGACATCCATGTTATGGTCAATTGACACCTGTCAGAACAAGGTATCCGCTGACCAGCATTATGTGACCATATCGTGGGCTCAAGTTTAGAGCTCATCAAGGTCATGTATCTTCTTTTAAAGTTGACTGCTGATCAAGTGCTGGGTTTTCGGTTGGATCGTGGGCTCATGTCAGGCTAACTTGTTGTAATAAATAGTTATTCAGAAGCCGGTTAAAGCTAACCCAGGATTGAAAGTTAACCAAAGTATAAATTATTCTTTTATACAAATGTTTTCCACTGCTTTTGTTTTATGTAGTTTGAGATTATTCAAACTCAAAGCAAAGGGCCAAACAATATACAGAAAACCTCAAGGTAAAGTAACGAAACTCAAATCAAAATTCTCGCTTATCCTGGGTTAGCTTAATCAAGCTTTGAACAACCCCGCTCCACTTTTTGTTTTGGCTAAGTATTAGAGTATATATACACAGTAATTTTTATAGGTTGTAAATCTGTTGTTAATAAAGTGTTTTGTATTTTAAAGGCAGCAGAAGTAGCACTACATTTGAGCAGTGTACACCGGTGGTGTGTCACAGGAACACCAATACAGAAGGGACTAGAAGGTAATGCTAGAAGGTTACCTGTACGGCAAGTGTTCCCATACAAGCAAAGGGTTCCTTGCTTACTGGTCCCCGGAAAATTGGGGCAAGAGCACAAAACTGATGAAGAAGGTGGTGATGGGGGTGGTGAATGAATCCTTGCACAGTCAGAATATGGAGAAAGCTCTTTCATTTGTACAGGAATGCTTACTATGCAGGTTACATTGAGGTTACGCCAAGACCAACTGATTATCACCCATTGTCATTAATGATATCAATGAAATGTCCATTGACTTTGGTTAGATATTTATGGTCTGCTGTTGTTTCTTGGTGTTGATCCATACTGTCATCAAAAATGGTGGAAGGCCTTACTGTATGAACCATACAGGAATGGACAAAGGCAAGCCTTGTATGACATCCTGGCCAAGATCATGTGGCGAAGTGCAAAGAAGGATGTTATCAATGAGGTATAATAAGCTCATTTGTCTGACACTAACTTTTGATTTAAAGTTGCATAATTCACAATGAGTAATGATGAAGGAAAAATGCTACTTTACAGTGGTTGGCTTGACATCTCTGAAGCATAATATTTTATTATTAGTTCATAACCGAATTTCTCTACAGAAATATTTTATCATAATCAAAGCTAGTTAATAATTAACAGTGAATTTTGTTTCCTGTGAATCTCAATGTTTCCCAGGAAACATTGAGATTTGAGGGAAACAAAATTCACTGTTCCCCAAGGGACCAGTCATTAAGTGATTTGTTTCATAGCAAAACAAAACAAAAGCAAATTTTGAAAATTGCGCTGAGATTCCAGCGACAACATTAGGCCACCTTCAACTACACGCTCTGATCACGTGCAACTGCGGTCAACATTTCGCAGGTAACTGTGAACTGTTTCCCGTTTGACGTCATAGTTTTTGCAATGTTGCCCAGTCATGGCGTTTGGCAGTAAACAGTTTCATTGTTAGATATCATGAGACTGTGAACTGGCCAAAGAATGAGCATGCTGTAGCAGGAAAAAGGTCTGCTATTTAACAATTATTGATATTCCATTGTATTAGTTTTATAAAATAGATTTTTTTATTTTTATTTTTTATTATCCCATTGTAATATTTTTATTCAGATTTTTATAGTTGGTGTGATATCTCACGATTTTTACTGACTTAACTAAGCGTAGATGTAGACGTATAATCATAAATGTGGACTTCTGACTAAAGGTGATTTTCAAATGAATGTTTCTGCCTGTTTGAAACAAAGTTATAATAACATTTGTCTAAATATTTATTATAGACTTTCTTAATGTATTTACTTAATATGTTTAGATTCAGCTTCCAGACCAGGATGAGAAAGTTAAGTGGTTGACATTTTCTCCTGTTGAACAGCATTTTTATCGCCGACAACATGAAGAGTGTGCAGGCACTGCTATGAAGGTATTAAGACGTGTATATTATTTTCATTTGACAGTTTAATAAACAAACATTCAGTTAATTTCTTTTCAAGGCAACTTCTAGGAAATTTCCAAGTCTGATTACTGATAGTTTTTCTCAGAATTTACTTGGCTATATTCCCCGCAGGAAGAAAACCTCAGCAAAAGCAATGGTTGTAATAGATTGCTTTGACGTTTAATTTGTTCCTAGATGCTGGGTAACTGGGAGAAGTCAGACACCATGTTAAGCGCTATAGACAGACACACAGTCCATCAGGTAACCTGTCATCTAATTACAGAAAATTATATGATAACTACTTGGAAACACTTTGATGTATCTCTGCAAACCAGATTCACTAAGATGAAAAACACCTAACACTTCATTCCAACATGGTGACTCAGCAAGACACTGCATAACAGGTCATTGCACATGTGCAACCGCTGACTGAGCACATGACACTGTACATATCAAACTAAGACAGCATTGGTTACCAGTGTCATTTAACGTGTAAGTTGCAGCTTTTTTATTTTTTCATTTCATTGTAGTTGTTGAACCCCTTGTTACGGCTTCGCCAAGCTTGTTGTCACCCTCAGGCAGTGAGAGGAGGTTTTCTTTCAATGCAGAAAAGGTAATGGTAATATAATGCTTCCAATCTCCAAGAAATGTCTTTGCTAGTTGGACATCATGCTTGACGTAATGGTTGATTGATTAGAGAGCAATCCAAAACATCAAACATTACTAAGTGGGAATGATGACATTCTTTTCAAGAAAAGACATGTTGTCACTCATTGAGAAACTCCACAAATTGATTGGAATGATCATTGTTAGCAGGTCACCTCCTCTTTCAATGATATCATATTTGATGATTTTTTTTTTGTCTCAGATCAGATGATAAGGGTTTCCTTAGGAGATAAGGGTGGACCGATCTTTGTTGCGGACCATATAATTTTTTACATGGCACAACATGGGTTTTTTTTCAGACAGAATATTGCCATTCGTACCTATCAATGCCTGACATTTTACCTTCCAATGCAATCAAATCGTCTGTTGTAGCAAGAGTTGGTTTAATTGGGTGTGACAACTGACACCATTAGTCACTCAACTTTAGTGTTTGGAATTCATTGGTAGATCAGAGGGCCATAGCTAACATTAACCCCCAGATGATGTTTAATATTTCATTGCAAAATTAAATGTTCATCAAGTTTTTGATGGAAGGGGCTTTTTTTTCTGGCTTGAGGTTAAATTCTATTAACTCATTAATTAGGTGATTGTAGTTTACTCAATTGATTTAATAAAATAAGAATAGCCCGGGTTTCTCAGGCAGTTATATGCTGTATATGTTGATCAAGTTTTTTAGTAATCAGATGTCTTTTGAATGTCTATGTTTTTTAGTACACTCACTATGGACAAGTTATTGGAAAGTTTGATAACAAAAGCTAAGCTGGAATGTGAGGAAGCACATCGGCAACTCTTGTTCGCTTTCAATGGTTTGTTTTTAGCGTCTTGTTAATTAAGTAAAGTGCAAATGAAATGCATGCAATAAAATTTATTTAGTTGAGAATTTATATTGTTTCATTCTAAGGTTTCTCACTTTCCAGTTAATGAAGTGGCAAGCATGCAAATTCCATTGATAACAGATTTTTTTTAAAGTAATCTAGTTTGAGGTGAACTGGAGAAAATTTATTTTCAAACAGTAGTGAAGTCAGTATTGATATCAAAATCTTTTTTCAGGTCTTGCTGGGATTCACATGTTGAAGGAAGAGGTTTGTAAATTACTTCCATTAGTTTTTTTTGTTTTTTTTACAAAATTATAATTACAATACAAGCTGAGTTCAAACTTAAGAATGTTTTGGGATGTTGGTAGAGCAGTTGTAAAGCCTGCCTAATTGATCGATTCCCCCACTTGTGATTCGCAAATCTCTTGTGTTATTTCCATCATGCTGCAAGGTTTTCTGTGACACAAAGAAACTGCATTGCATAACTTATTGATTAAGCAATTGGCTGTGTTTACCTTGAGTTAGGGTTTAGCACTTACAAATTTGATTACAATTTTAACTGCAGGTCTATAAATCCATCTGACTGTATGTGCTCAATTTTTGGTAACCTATCCATGTGTATAATTTTACTGTTTAGTGGCCAGGAGCTGTTGACATGTACAGAGAGGCAATGAGATCATGGACAGAACATGAAAACACATTTAGGACTGATGCACTACAAGTAAGTCAAACACACAGACATGTTGCTGACTTTAAACATCTGAGATTGACAATAGAAATATTAACTTTCTCATTAGGATGTAAGAATTTCAAATCAACTTCACTTTTGACTTCAAACATGGTGAAAGATTCTTTTTGTACAGAATTTCCCATTTACTCAATTTTGGACATTCCACTTGTCCAGAAACCAATATTATGCAAATTTAAGCACTTCTGATGAAAGTAAACTGTGTACATATAGATCACTTGAAAAATTTTGTGTTTTACCTTGTCACATTGTGCAGTTCTAGAAATATCCATACTCTCCCCACTGAAGGGATTGGAATTTCCTGAGAGTGAGGGGGTGGGGGGATGGGGGGAGGGGGGCTGCCTGTAAGACCCAAACATTTAAAGAAATGTCTCAAGCTTAGAATTTCCAGAGGGATGGGGGGGGGGGGGGGGCCTTTAAAAAACTCCTACCCTGGGGGGGGGGGGGGTAGTTTTGGG
>Ga0126339_10003538_pt1 | contig 11391 bp, 7 predicted proteins | sample OrbTmetagenome_2_FD_92532 | JGI IMG/M metagenome (GOLD analysis project Ga0126339, IMG submission 92532) | Coral microbial communities from Petempiche,Puerto Morelos, Mexico - Orbicella T R C metagenome | ecosystem: Host-associated > Invertebrates > Cnidaria > Coral | place: Petempiche,Puerto...
GCAAACTACAAGTATCAACAGCCCAGCAGTATGCAATTTAACAAATGGACTCCAAACAAAGTGACTCATAATTTCATGTAGAGTTCAAGATATCAAAAAAAGTTGGAAATGTTAGTGCATAAAGCTCAGAAGTCTGGTGGCCACTATAAAATTGTTAACATATCGTATAAAATTGTGAAGTTGCACTTTGTGTCTTCCCCGACATTGTTACAAGCCATAATTCTGAAATTGAACCAGGTGGACACACTGAAATGTTTCATACAATGTCACAATATGTATCACTTTGGCAAGCATAGCACTAAATGTTGTCTAAAGTGACGAAGATGAGCTTTCTATTCTTAGTTGAGTGACTTCTGACTCAAGCAAAGATTATTATTGATCTCAGATGTCTGTTGAAATGACCTTTTTTCAGGGCATTCCATGCACCACTGGTTTCAGTCCCAGATTAAAAAAAGTGATCACACGGTGACATCTCTTGGTTACAGTGTGCAGCACAGCTGTTACAAATTACTCAAAAGGACGCATGTTCAAGCAAATCTTATCCATGTGATGGATTTTCCAACTGTCAAAATCTTCTCTGTGACATATCTTGAATTGTATCTTGTTAGAACGTGCGAAACTCAACAAACTTGCAAACCAACTGTGAAGCACCTTCCCCAACAGTAGGATTTCACTCATCACACAATCATGACATTTGTCATCATGTGACCATTTTTTTTTAATCTGTGAATGAAATCAAAGGTGCGTGCAATGGCCTGAAAAAGAAGTTACTTCAACAGACATCTGGGATCCAGATACATTTTGTACTACTACTCTTCTAGTTAATTTCCAAATATTACACAAGTACATGTATGTGTATATTGTGTTACCTTTCTCTTCTTGTCTCCACCCAGCTCAAAGTGCTTGCACCTTTTCAGGGCTACTTGTTTCCTGTACTTACACTCAGTGCATTCCATACGGAGAACAATTTTCTTGGTTGTTTTAGCCTAAAGATTAAAAATGTGAATTTGAGCAAAACCAGGCATGCTGTATCGAAATGAAAAAAGACCCAAGGAATGTAAAGGATCTTGTTAACCCTGTATTCTAGTGACTATTGCAGAGCATTTTTTATCTGAGCAGCAAGGATAAAACCAAAATAACAGGTAAGCATTGTACCTCTTGGATACATTCCTCTAGATAAATACGAAATGCATAAAACAAACAAATAAATCTGAAAGTTGAGAATCTCCTGGGTCATCTCAGTCTCCATTACAATAGCTCGTTGTGTTAACAACACAAGTTTAATGTGTCTCAAATTTACTTTAAGGCACTTTATGCTAGACGCATTATTTATCTCCCTAGGTAAATATGGCCATTAATAATTGCGAATCACAATAAACACAAACAGCGGTAAATCAAAGAGAACACACGAAACCTGTGCTAGGCACAGTGAGATACTGTATTTACTTGATGAAGCACTAACTGATTAAAAGGTGTCGGGTATATCAGTCGACACATCAATCGATATATCGGACAACATATCGAGTGATATATCGGTCAGCCGACTCTGTTTCAATGGACAGCCATATCAGCAGAATATCCGATGTTCTTATAGGGTGCCTTGGTCAATATATCGGTCGATCTGTCACTGGTTACTTGAGCGGGTGTTGATCAACTAATGACCGACATATTGTTGGTTGAGGGTTGATCAAGTAGCATTAATACGTCACTGCCATATCGGTAATATGTCGGTGAATGTTTACTGATTGACGGTGGATAGTGTATATCAGTGGGCTGGCGGTTGACCCTTGCTCAACTATTAACCGATACAGGACTGACAGTTGACCGATAATTGACGGATAGTTGACTGATAAGCTACCGATGATATCACAGCCCATACATCGGCCGACATCAGGGGACGTATACCGGTGGGCTATCAATTGACTCTTGGTCGCTGGCCAACCGATGTATCAGTCGATTTTCTGACATATCGACCGACACATCGGTCAATACAACAATTGAGGCTCCCCATAAGATACATGATCCACCAAAACAGTACAAAATAAAAAAGCATGGTGCAGTTACAGGTACAGAATGTACACCAAAGTTGGTTTTGCATGTGACTGGTAGCATAAGTAATGTGAGTATGGGTACAACTACACATAGGCTACTGACACTGTAATTAACTAGCGATCATTATACTATACTATCCTACCATTTACTTCAAATTGACTCGGTTTTCTTGAGGAGAAGGAGGAGGAGTTGAAGAGAGAGAAACTGGCCTTGGGTATACTAGTTGGATATTCTTCCAACTAGTTTGACATAACGTAAATATTTGCAGAAGTGTTGATGAAGCTGCTGTTTTCAGCTAACAAGTATAACGCTCATTATAAGAAAGCAGTTCTTATCTTTACCTTCTTGTGGAAAATGGGTTTTGTTTGACCACCATATCCCGACTGTTTACGATCGTAGCGACGTTTTCCTAAAGGAAACGTATGAGTAGTCAGAAAAAAGGAATAAACCTAAGCTATGCTAAGCTTACTGAAACATCTGTAGTTTCTTAGTGCATAAGCTTAAATGTTTGACCAAAATTAAACCTTTCGATAACACAGAAAGCAACTGTACAAATACAAATGATGTAGTGAGATGTGCTAAGACTAATCCACATTTCCACTACAACTCAAAACTCTTACCCTGGGCGTACAGACTGGCTTTACCCGTCTTGTACTGAGTCACCTTGTGTAAAGTGTGTCTTCGACATTTTTTGGCCTTGCAAAAAGTGCGGCGCTGTTTTGGTACGTTCACCTACAAGAAATAGCCAGAAATAGCGACTAAGTCAAACTAAACACAATAAAGAGCTACTGTACCTGCTAAAAAGATAATTAAACAACTGATGGCAAAGGATTGAAGCGGATTGAAGATAAAAATCACTATTTCTCTTACCATTTTGCTCGCGCGATGGACAGAAAGAGGACTGATTAGGGCCCAGCTTTCCTAATATTGCAACAACACGGTTACTCCATCTCGAGGCAATCGTACCCAGTTCTCCGGGATAGATGAACCGAGTCGACAAAGCAGCTTCTACACGAAAAGAATCTTCTAAAACGTTTTTAAATAAACTGTGTCTGGTGACCCGACCGTGACATCTAGAATGGTATCGTCAAAGATTCATATAGCTGAATCACACAAGAACAAATTCAATATGAAAATATTCCATAAAAGATATGGAATCAGATCTAGATCAACTTTCCACTTAGTGCTGATGTTTTAAAAAGCCTCAAAACCGTGATGTACGGAGTGAAAGCCTTGCTGCTATTGGTAATCGCATTCATGAGCTATTTTGTAATGCCACTGGACTGTCTTTTTGGCTTGATAAATTTAGCCAGATTGACCGGGATCACCGTTAATTTCTCCCCGCCCCACAATACATCGTAGTAAACACAATTTATAAGAGTCAACATTAATTAAAAGATATCGGTTCATCAGTGGAAAAATCACTCTGTACAACTATAACAACCTATTTTCAGTATCTCATTGACCTCAATTTCAGCAGTTTCCTGAAGCAACTTATGATGATTTGCTTCATCACTGTTACGAGTCTTATGACCAAACAAGAATATTATGGAATGCCCTGCCAACATAGTAAATGAAAACTTAGCCTGGAATTCCCGTGATAAACTTCAAATGACTGCACATAGCTGTACTATCCGAAATTAGTAAAGATCAACAGGCGCTCTATCACGAATGCCCCTGTCTTGTTGACTACGCTCCTCTACTTATATTCTGCTGTATATAGTAAGGAGTGTGCCTTCTCGGGAGTAACAAAAATGGCGGCCGCTTCTTTGCGTTTTCAAAGTCAGGGCCGTAGCCAGAAAAATATTATGACTGAGGCAATGTTCACGGTAAAATTCTCTTTTTCGGTATTTAGGGTGTTTGATGCCCATAAACAACAAAAACGGAACAAATGACTGAGATAAGTGCCTTGGTTTGCCTGAAATTAGCTACGCCTGTGAAGAGGATTTAGATAATTTAGGAGAACGATTATTCCCTCTCAATTCCTATGCATAATAGAAACTCGAGCTCATAATCTCTTAGAAGGTAGGAATTCACGACGTAGTCACAATGTGACAGGGAGACCTATAGTATACACATTGAATATAAGGCGGTGGGGACAAAGGCAGGCACGAGTCGGTTTGTAATTAAGTGCTGTCGCATGTACGTTAGCAGTACAGTAAGTATACCAAACTTTCTTTTCTTTTTTTCTTAATACGACACGTCTGCATTACAATACTTTAATTTATATAACAAAAAATTAATAATTATTACCACTACTAATTACATTTTTACAAACACATTCTGCATAAAGGCAATTTCAGTAACAAATAATACATTCTAATATGAAGTTAGCATACCAGAGTCGACTAGAGCCGGACACTATAAGAAATAAAAAGAACGTTCAGTGATCACTACTTTGGGCACGAGACTATGGAATACTGCACTTAGGATCAAGAGCAGATCTTCTCTTTGAATCCACAGGAAGGATAAAAAGGTTAGTGAAAAAAAAATGAGAATGTTAAAGTTTCTTGAAGTTGACGGAAACAACTACCAGATACACGAGTTCGTTTACAACGGTCCTTTGCGAGGGTCGCTTAGTAATGAAACGCTTGATAAGGTATGGTAGTTTGAAATGGCGAGCAGTGAAGTTATACCCTTACTTTCATTTAATGTTTAGCTATCCTACACAAAGTGTGACTAAATTATTTCTATCTTTCTTTGCTCAAATTGAAATTATTCCATGTCATTTCTCCATGTTACAAGAATGAAAAAAACCGCGGAATGTTACGACTTCTACTAAATTCTACTTCGTTCCCATCCCGGTGCTCTCCCAGAATGCTACTCGACTTGATTTCGATGAACTCAGCCGACTACCAATCACATATCAGGTACCATTCTCTAGCTGTGTCATCATGTGGAAATTAAATTGATGTGGTTTTAATACAAAGTACTATTGTCAGTCAGTATTTCCTATATTGGTTCCTCCCAGTCTCAGGAAGTCTTTTTTACAAATTTCCACTCTGACGTGTTTCCGGTCTGATAAATCCAGCGCTGGATATTTTGGATGGCCGTATGTCGACGACGATAGCACTGGAACGGTCACCCTGACTTCCTGGTGAGGAAAGAAAAGATTTGTTGATAATTTGAATCCTGTTATTAACGAGTTTAAACATTCTATGTAAAGGCGAGTTTCCATGCTGTGTGTTCTGTGTGTTCAGTGTTCCATCACCGTGTGTTCTGGTGTCGTGTGTGTTTGCTTGTGTCTGTACCGATATAAACCTTGCAAAAATGGTTACCTGCCGTCTTTCACTCTCCTTATTAAATAGTGTTTTAAATATCTGTAAAAAAAGATAGGGGAGAAGCGCGGCGCACCAAGTCTCTCTCCTTTTTTCGGTCCGTCGTTTTTTCCCGCTGCGCTGAACTAAATCAACGCCTGGAAGAGGCTACTACCACCTCTAGAGAGTGGTTTCCATATGATCGCGAGGTCTTTCAGTAGCAATCACATAGACGAGGGGACATGGAAACAAGCCTTTTCTTTCTAGCTTTAATTATGGATAGCTATGCATCTCATCTAATGTTGACACTGAAGAATGTGGCAGTACACGACGACACCAGGTCACAGTTGTTCAAAAGGTGTATAACGCTATCTACTGGGTAAATCGCTATTAAAAACGCTATCCACTGGACAGTGATTTATTGAGCAACCCGGGCCAGATTTTTTTAAAAATGTATCAAAAGCGATACAATTTTGGACCAAAACTAATTCGCAATTTATTAATTTCAAGGACGTGTTTTTCCTTTTGTTTAATGCGAGTCTTTTCTAGAGACGAACAATTACAAAACCGAAAACAAACGACAGACACATCATCAAACGTATACTAACTTCACTGTTGACTTTTAGTCCACGTGATTTTGCGTGTTCTCTGTCGTCACGATGGAGTTTTTGATCGTAACCTTCGACAACATGGTTTATTCGGTCGTATGTAGATGGCCGTTGATGCTACAAGAAAAAAAGAACAATAACAAATCTAAGTGCTTAGATACATAAATGTTGCAATAAAAGTGAACTGAAATGGAAAAAACATAGTGACTTATAGTGGGCCCCCCATACAAAACCAAAGTCCGAATACAAATGATAACGATTTTAGTGAATATTTTCTAGTTTACTCATAATTAACTGTACTGTAAACAATAAATTGTTAAGAGTCTGTTAAGTTTGTCAGCTTACAAAGTTAATGTCTCAAAAGCTAAATTTAAGAAATATTTGAGCGTAATTTTGAAACTCAGGAACAGCCTAACTCCTGGCGTCTTTTTGTCTGTCTAAACGATAATTCAGCAATACGCTAAAAAATTCAAGCCGTAAAAACTCTGCAAGCTTGCAACAAAACGGACTAATGGTTGATGAACTCACAAAAAACACTTAGCCTACTGTATTACACTAATGTGCCCACAATAGCAAACCGTGAGTAAACGACCGTCACGTGAATTACACTTTTCATGCAAAAGTATCGATCAGAACGCGAAATCAAACCATAAAATTTTGTAATGACTAAGCACAACAGGATTCACAAACAAGCAAAGCATAGCTGAAAATTCAAACGTACCATGGTCTTGGCCCGAAAATAGCTGGTGTCTTGAGAAAGATCTAAAGACTTTGGTCTCTCTACTTTCCATGTATCAGCTACACCTTCTCCTCCTGTTGCGACAATATGGTTCTTTCTGATCGCATCTTCGCGCTGAAATATAAAAAGGTAGCCTTGTTAGCGAAACCGCCGGCAAAACAAATCACATGAACAGTGTAATTTGCTGCTTCTTGCATGTGTAATGTTATGTACCTTAAAACATTGAGTCCATTGCCCCACGGTTTCTTGGGGATTATACACTTTAAGGCCATATGAGGACATTTTATATCCGCTGCCGGGATAATCACCCATTTTCAGTTTGATTTTGTAAAAACGAGCTTCGAGCTGGGTTTGCCTTCACAAGATACTGATTGTTTGTGAAACTGCACCAAACGATTTTGTTCAACTAATGAAGAATGAAAGACAGTTGCTAAGCAACGCGTTTTGTATTGGAAAGTACCAACTGCAGGATTAATCAGATTACAGTTAAAATAACTCGAGCGCGATAACATCTCCGCTTAAGAAAGTAATGCCTTTATCATGGTAATTAACATGTAATAAACACTTCATAAAGTATACGCGCTTTGTTTTCAAATGCTTGTTAAGCAGTGGTGAATGAACACTGTTTGTGATGCAGCGATTAAAAATTTTCTTTAAGAAAATTCCAGATTTTGCCTGTATTTGCACGAGACCTTCCAAATGTGATATGTATTGTTTTATAGAGCGGTTTTCAATTGAGTATCATAAACCAAAACCAAACCAATTAATTACCATTCAGACCACTCAGTCAATCTCAAATCATAGTAAAACCAAAACCAAAGTAATCGCCTCATTACTTTCGACACTCAATTGAAAACCGCTTTCAGCTGAAACAGAACAAAACAAGTAAATATCAAAACGACTCTGACGTTCAAAATCGCAAGCGTTGACAATTAACTTCTTACTAACCGAGCGTGACGGCCGTACTATGGAACATTGGCCCGAGGTCGTTGCAGTACGTACCAAGCGCAGCGAAACGACTGAGGGCTAATATTCCCAGTATGACTCGAACAAGCTACAATCTTGGTCAGAATAAAATAAGAAATAAAACCACTGGCGCTAAACGCAAAGCACACCATTTTCCCCATTATTGGAACGGGGGGAGCGGAGGTCTTAATTTTCATTTAAATTGTCCAAGATTGTAGGTTAGTAAGTAGTTTATCAAATGGCACTCAAACATTTTAAAAAAAAAATACACAGCTTAAGACCGTTTCCATGGAAACAGTCTGTATGGCAAAATCCTGACCAAGAAAGAACCAACCAGAACGCTCTGATTTTTACCCCAAGACTACCTCGTCATATAAAAAGGTCTTCTATTGAAATATCTATTGGAATGCCGCAAAGCTACGTTGGATGCGAGAGCGTAGCGTTGCGTGACCAAGAGAGAGCCAGAAGTGGACTATACGTTGGAATGATACAAATCTTCAACAAACGATTCTCAATTTACAAGGTCCGGCGAGTTGACGGAGAAGTTTGACTTTGGTTCCGATACTGGAAACAAAGTACTAAAATGTTCCAGCCATATGAAGCAAGACAAATCAGTTGATTTATTCAAATTTTAAGAAGTACATTTTGTAGAACATGAGCTCAGGTCTAGACTCAATGGCTTTGCAATAGGTCCAAATATAGAGAATAACGAGTTTGATGCTGAAGGTTAAAAGAAATGCAGGTATGGAGGATTTTTTGGCTTTGAACTTATTTCATTATGTTTTAAGGGGAGGGAGTTGAGATACATTCTCTTGTATTTTCTTTGTCACAAGAAAAGGGAAATTTTGCATCAAAATTGCACCTCATTCTAGGAAATTAACACTTCATGAAGTTGACATGAATTAGAAAAATGTCCATTAATTTAAGTTGTGTTAATTTCTTGGAATATGTCAATTTCTGTACCACCAATTTTCTGGTATGCAGATTTAAGGTGGCTCAAAACAGTTTCCAGCAGTTAGATTTTGATGGGTCGTCATAGCTACTCTTTCTTGATGCTACAATCATGGTATCAAAAAACTGTCCAAGCATTGGTGAACACATTGTTATCATTTTTGTGACACAATGGATTACCATAGCAACAGTATGACCTGCTAAAAACACCCTTAATTACACCTTTAGGGGCTTATAATTCAAAAATGGCTCAGTGAAAATTTTTTATATTATAAAATTTTAATAAGCATCAGAAGATGCAACTTTTGGCAAAGTTTTAAAAAATATGTACATAGGGTTCAGAGCCACCTTAAAGTTTTGAAAATGTAAGGTGGCTCTGAACCCTGTGTACATAATTTTTTAAAACTATTTAATCTTTATTCTCCAGAACTTAACACAGGAATTTCAAATATTCCATTTCACGTAATTATCTTTAATGGGTAATTATCAAGAGTCTACATGATGACAAAATCCTTGTTGGCTTGATAGCTCAGTTGGTTTAAGTGCTCACCAGCATCGCAGGGCCATGGGGTTTGAATCCCATTCAAGCCTGAAATTTTTTTAAGCTTCATCACAACTACTTAAGTTATGCATGTTACTCTGGTAGTCTTTCTTCTCATGTAATTAATTTCCTTCATCTAACTAATGTCAGCTTCTCATTCATGTTGCCTAATTTCCTTTGTTACGGAAGATTTTACCCCTTCGTTCCTGTTAATTTAAGTCATGTTAATTAAATACATGCTGATTAATGCAAGGGTTAATTTCCTAATAAGGTGTAAAAACATGGTGTGATGCTTCAGAGAGGGTGGGCGAAAAAAGTTGATTTTTTTTGCATTTTACAATACGTTATGTTGCTTAGTATCTGACCACTTCAGTTTAAATCTGCTTTATCTTCCTTTGCTTGGTCACTGTGGATCTTAAATCTGACCCAGAGACAATAAATTTAATCTGTAAATTATGTGAGGTTAGAAGGGTTTTGTCCCTGGCAGGAACTCCTATATAAAAAGGACAGGGGTGCTTGTTGTACCTTTTAGGGGTTAAAAAAGCAGTTTTGGTACCTCTTAGGGTGTTCAGTCACAAAAGGTTCACAGCGGGAGCTTTCCTGGTACTTTTAAGGGTACAGAGCCGAAGAAAAATTTGACAAGAGATAAAGTGTTGTTTTAGAATTGTTACCTCTTTGGGGTGAAAAAAAATTCAAGCCACTCTGACAAAACAGGATCTTGGTACCTCATAGGGGGTTCTTTTCAAAATTTCTGACAACAAACCCGTCCTTTTTATATGGGAGTTTCCCCCACCTGGGATTTCACCTTTACTCTTGTAGCCATCATATAATTTCATTTTCTGCAAAGCTGTCGCCAAGTTTCTGTACAGTGAGCCCAGTATCCGACCACAATATACACAAATGAGGTATCAATGTAGCTTTCCAAAGCCAACTGATCAGTTTAGCTCCTTTTCAGTGGCAAAGTTGTTTGGCCTTTGATCCAGAAAAAGAAATCAGCTATTAAGAACCCAGCACTGTGATAAAAACTAGAAAAAAAATTCCCTTTGGCTTCCTGTTCTGTGAGTGCAGTCATTTGAAATAAACCCACATAAATTGTTCTTGACAACGAAATCTGTAAAGTTTCTTCCTGCTGCATAGCATGGCATTAACACAAAGCAACTAGGACTTGAGGATTAATGATACTAGCTCGTGATAAGGCCACTCTCCAATATTTTGTTTTGCCAATATCATTTAACCCTGGTGAAAGTAAAGTGCCTTGTTCAAAATCACAATGCAATGAATTCAAACCAGCGCTTATTACAGTACTAAGATTATGTGGGCTCCAGGTAAACCGGTTTATGAACACAGGCGTATACAGTTACTAAATCTAGTATCTCTGATATTAAAAAGTCCCCAACACTACCCCGGTCATTGAACACGGTGTGCAACAGATCTAAGGTTTGACTCGTGAAATCATGAATCTAATCCATCACCAGCTGTTTCCAATTGTTACTAAACTTGATTCTTTTCAAAATACTAGATAATTAATTATGCCAGCATAAAACTCAGGAAAACTAGAGTGACATAGGGTTTTCTTTCATCAACTACAAATCTCGCAAAAATTTATTTTGACACAAGGGCTGCTAAGTATTGGATACTAATCCCATCAGAGGTGCACACATCACACCTACAGCATACACTCCAACTGATCGTGACACAGGAAAATTCAACAGTTCAATAGTTCACAGGTAAACTAATAAACAACAAAAAAATAACGCACCTGATACCGTTTCAGCTGGAACTGGTTGTACGCCTGCAAAATGACGATTCAAAGATTATTCGTAAGCGCGCGACATCACTCGTGGTTGGATTTTATCGAATAAAACATTCGTTCTATTTCTTCTTATTTCTCGCAAACAAATATTTTTTGAACTCAGATTTTAGCAAAAACCAACCTTTGACAGAATACCAGGAGGTTTAAGCATATCCAAGGCTTCTTTCACAGATTTTTCACTAGGATAACGTGAGACATTCGATTCACTGGCGGCAGCGGCCATGTTGGTGATAATCCTTCGTTGTATACGGGACGTAACCATAGCAATAGGTCTTTTGTCAAGATTTATTAGGATCTATTGTTCCCGGGAATGAAAAGAATAGTACACAACACACGTCAAGTAAGAACCAAGTTGCATATTTTTACTTCGTCTGGAAGTTGTTCATTCACCAAACTAAGTTAAAAATTAATTTAAGGCTCTGATTGTGGCCAAACCCGAAGTACTGTTCCATTGAATAGGTAAA
>Ga0126339_10003539_pt1 | contig 11390 bp, 6 predicted proteins | sample OrbTmetagenome_2_FD_92532 | JGI IMG/M metagenome (GOLD analysis project Ga0126339, IMG submission 92532) | Coral microbial communities from Petempiche,Puerto Morelos, Mexico - Orbicella T R C metagenome | ecosystem: Host-associated > Invertebrates > Cnidaria > Coral | place: Petempiche,Puerto...
CTTTTTCAAAAGTGAGTAAATTATCCTAAACTCCAAAAAAGAGAACATTCAGAATTACTGTTTGTTAAAAATACCCAATGAAAGGATCGTTGAGAATCTTAAGATGGCCTGTTTGAACATGAATGTTCTGTTTCTTGAGAGGAACACGAGTATTTAACTTGTTATGACATAAACATCAAGGTCATTACATTGTTTGTTCTCATTCTCATGTTAACAGGTAGTCTGGTACATTCTTGAACAAATTTCCCTAAATAAAGTACATAAAAGGGACTATATTTTACTGCTGGGTATAACTTTGCAGGTATACTCCATGGACAAAATGATATTGAAGGCAAACAAACATTTACATTTATGCTGGCATTTAAAAACCAAATTGGTATTACAGTGGATAAAAAATTCATTCAATTGCATTTTAAGCTGAACACTTCTGGGCTAAGCTCATGGAATATTATCTACGCAAATGTGTATTAGGCTACCGAACAGCAAGAGCTGTTGTTCCTGGTTGAGGGAATTGATATAAAAACAGTGTACTAAGGGTTGGAAAAATGTGACATCTCACAATGCCTACATAATTTTTGAATATAAAGTTCAATTTAAAACCAAATTCAAAGTTTTCTCTCTCTCTCTCTGAATTTCCTTCAGTTTCAATTTGTAAATTAAAACAACAATATTTTCTAAAAACTCCTTTTCAAAAATTCACCATAAAACGTTTGCACTGATCAGACTCTGAAATATTAAAATCAACATGAACGAAAACTACACAGACCTGACCCAAAGGACATCTTTCATAAACCTTTAAATTAAAATTCAATCAAACAGGTGTTGTACAGGAAATATAACTGCAAACCCATCCGTGACAAAGTTATAAACAGGCAATTGGTGGCAGGAATACAGTTGTGAAGACGATGATATTTTTCAGACAAATCCTTGTTCAAGATCACGCTTGCCAAAAAAAAAAAGAAATAGTGAAGCAACGGACGATACTCGGGTGAGAAAAATTAGAGAGTATGATTCAAATGTAAACAGATTATTCGAGAAAATATGAAGTGAGAAAAATCTAAAAGATGAAATAACGCAGCAGAGAAATATTGAAAGCTTGCCGTGCCTTAAAGGTAAAAGAAGCGTGGTTTTGAAAAAAAGCAAACTTGTTTTCGCCTCGAGGGAGGGTACATTTTTAAAAAAGTAAAAATTTCAAATGACGCTTTGTTCGCTCTTGCCTTCGTGTCGTTTACACAATGATATCGTCCGTTGTCCAGTTTTCTAATATGTTAAAACTACTTTGAATAGAATGCTAGTTTTAGTGAATTAAAACAATCAGTGTCCTTACTCCCACGTAGGAGGCTAAATTTAATACCAACGTACGGCAAACAACACGACATAACCGGTAGACCCGGCTACATTTCAATGGTGCAAGATATTCAAGCTTGAATATCTCGCCCGAAAAAACAACACACTGTCTTGCACAATATTAAAAAAGAATTACTAACCTTCTCTCCACTGGAATAAAAGAACCATCGTAATCTGACGATATTGCAGTGGTCTAATTTTCTCATTATTTGCAACTCGCGATTCTGAAACGAAAAAAAAAAATGTTGCCATTATCGATGATGAATTTTCGGCATTTTAATTTTTATGACGGCGAATAACGTAGGAAATATCCGGGTATATATGTCGTGCGGTGACAAGGCAACAAACGAAACTACATTTACCTTAAATCGTTTGTCTTGTAATACTTTCTTTATCGCCACAAGCTCGGTGGAATCGCACATCCTGGCTTGATACACAACTCCAAAAGAGCCATTCCCAATAACTTTCGTGTCAGTATAACTGATCTCTTGCGTCCGATCAGGCAATGAACCTGTTGTTGCTACGACTGTTGTGACTTTGCTTCCATCTTTATCGCCTACAAAACGAAAAGTTAAACTAGAAATGGGCCCCAAAGAATTTCATTACACTTTTCAGGTACGAATACTGGCGGTTTTATACCCCCAAACACCTTGAATATTGGGTTATGTGATACAAAGTGTATACTCACGACTTATTTTTACTCCTCCAAAATTAGGCGGATGTGACTTAGATTCGGCAAGCGACGTCGTTCTAGGTCTGCCGCTCATGATTGTAAAATTTCTGATGTAGATGAACCCGAAGGATCACCGGACCATTACATCTCCGTCGTCAGCTTATATTCAACATGGAGAGTTGCTTTCAAGCCACCTTACGCCGTAAAATGATTTGTGGAAATGGTCCTGAAACTGCACGTTTCTCCGGTCATTTAGGGCCAAATTATTTGCTTGTCGCTTCAGGAGTTCCTGCAGAGGATGCCAGACCACCGATCAAATAGTTCAAGGTACGACAACCACCGTTTCAACCAACGGGAAAAGAACCAAAGGCAAATGACACTCAAAATTCACAATGGCGCTTGCTACTGCAGGCATGTGCCGTTTAGGGGGCCCCCAACGAAGTTTGTTCAATGTTGTTAGCCAATGGCAACGGTGACGAAACAATCCGAAGTAATGGCGACGCCTTCCGAAGTCTTGACGTGTTTTGAGCAATAGAAAGGATATCATGAGATGAAGCGAACTATAAGAGATTTATTTGCGTAAATGTTCATAAATCCTTTCCTGACCTTCAGAAGGCTTATTGGCTTGTCAAAAGTAATTTAACGCTGCTAAACAACTCAAAACAAGAAAAAAACGAGGACAAACCGAAGACGACACCAATCCTGAGTCAGCGGACTTCCACAAAATAGCGGGAATTCAACATGGCGGTCGAGTATGAACTTTTTCAGTATTTTTGGTTTTCTTTATTGGCCCAGATTACCTGAGTTTACTTTGTGTTTGCTTTATTAGCAGGCAAGGAGAGAACGAAGCTGCAAACACGATTTCCATTCTTGTTGGTGGGTATATCTTTCTTCTCCGTTGCCAAACTGTAGTTGTCAGACTTAACAGTGACGCGCGTACTATTCTGCTTCATTAATCTATCATAATTTGTGAAATTGAACCACTAATTACGCGCTAATTACCATAAATCATTGCATCCATTTTTAGCATCAGACTGCCATCTTGGGTATATGGAAAAAGATCAGGTTCGAGGGAATGATTCACTGGTAACATTCGAGGAAATACTACAAATAGCTAAAGAGCGGAACGTAAGTCTTTATGATATAAGCCTGTCTGAGCATTCAGTGAAATTCTGACGAATATGTGCAACACTGCATAACTCCAATTTTACCTCTCGGATACTACGAGGGTAGAAATCCACAATGTAAAACACAATTATTTATACAAAAGTATCCCCAGTTTACAAACATGATGGTGCATTAGGAAAGTGTACCCAAACTAGTTTTCTCATCTTATAAAGGAATTCATCATTTACCACTAGGACAGTGAAATAATATTGTAGGGAAAAACTGTAATACATGTAAGATCACTTCATTTGTGTTTTCTTTTCTTATCAATAGGTGGATTTTATTTTACTTGGAGGAGACCTTTTCCATGAAAACAAACCATCTCGAAAAACTATGCATGGTACCATGTCATTGTTCAGAAAATACTGTCTGGGTGACAAGCCTTGCCAGCTGGAATTTCTCAGTGATCAGTCTGTGAACTTTTCCAATTCCAGGTCAGACTAAAGGTTACAAGAAAAATATGAAAGAAATCTAGGGAGACCTTCATTTTCTGATATAGTGAGTGAGGTTGGGGGTGAAGGGAGGAAAAAGGGCATCAATTATTGGGTCTGTGTTTCCTGGGACATTTGGCTCACTCTCCTGGTTCCTGCCACTTTGGCAATCACTCTTCGGGCCATCCCTCTCCCACCTCCTGTGGACTTCCTACCACTTTACTTTTGCTCCTTGATTCCCACCCTCCTATCCTACTTCAGTGTGTAACATGGAATGAACTCTCCCGGGAGTAAACTGTAGATTTTGTTGTTAATTAGGATTTTGAAATTTAGATTTTTCTATTAATCACAAGTGAAGAGGTTAACAAACTGCTCATGAACAGCCAAATATTAAGGTTTGGTATTGTATTGGATTTTTGATATCTTTATTTCTCAGGTTTCCTGTGGTAAATTATGAGGATCCCAATTACAACATATCAATCCCAGTGTTCTCTATTCATGGCAATCATGATGATCCTGCTGGGGTGAGATAGTATCATGAAAACATGTCCATAAGAACAAATACAATGCATATTTATCCACATGGCAGATTTTTTACTAACACTGCAGTAGTTTCATCAAGGGCCAGGCACCTGGCAGATTGACCGGCTGTGAGGATGATATTTCGCCTGGCTGGTTTGACCATCTAGAGAAATGTTTTCTTATAAAGAAGTTCAGTTCAAATAGTTTTGCCTTTCTTTGAAAACCAGTTACCCTTCTGCTAATGACACCCCTGCTAATGAAAACCCTAATGAAACCCTTGACACTGTATAAAGACATCTCAATACAGTCATTGTTAGCAGCAAATAAGCCCACGGAACATCATCAACATTAGTGTTTTCAAGATCTCTCGTCCTCCAGTAGGGACACAGGAGGAGGCGCTTGAATGGAAATTAATAGGTCTTCTTTTTTTTTCAAAAAAAAAGGCAGGAGTGGGCAGAGAATTTCAACTTTGTAGGCCTTGCAACTTTGTAGGTCCCTCCTGGTTCTTTGTTCCAGATCTGCCTGTGGAAAGTGGTAGTTTCATACAGTCTAGCAGTCATAACTAGGCTGAAAATTTGTTTCAGAAAATTAGTTTATTTGGTGAGAGGACTAGCAAGACATAACATATTAATTTTCTTGCTTAGGATGGGAACCTTTGTGCTCTAGACCTGCTTAGTGTGTGTGGGTTTGTCAATTACTTTGGTAGAGCTCCATCAATTGATGACATCACTGTGTCACCCATCTTGATTCAGAAGGGTGGAACTAAGTTAGCACTGTATGGTTTAGGATCCATCAGAGATGAACGTCTTCATAGAACCTTTCTGAATCAAAATGTCAAGATGCTGAGGCCCAAGGAAGATCCTGAATCTTGGTTTAATGTCTTTGTTCTACATCAGAACAGGTATCTTGATGTTAGTAAGATTCATATATTTTATAGTGAAACAGTTACTATTAGAACAAGGCTTGAAAAAACTTGAATTCCAGCTCGCCCTTCAGACAAGGAGCTCTCAAATTTTGCCTTCCCTGGGCAAGACTTAGCTTACTTTTTTCTCATTTAGTTGGCAGACAACTTGCCTGGGCCTTTGCCCATCAGGTAGTTGAGAATGAAAAGTTACTTGCCCAGCAGGTAAATCTACTTGTCCTAGACAACTGGACAGCACTTTTTTCAAGCCCTGTTGGAATTGCAGTTTTTTTTGCCCTCATTAGGCTATAAATAAAGGTCCAGATAATATGTTAAATGGCCAGATTATTCTGATTCCAAAGGGAGTCCAAGAAATGAAGTGTACATGATGATAATCTTTGTGGTCATTGTATCATTTGTTTTTTTTGTCAGGTCAAAGCATGGTTTAACAAACTACATTCCAGAAAAGTTCCTGGATGATTTTCTTGATCTTATAATATGGGGACATGAACATGAGTGTATTATAGACCCCAAGAATGCTGAGGACCCAAACCTGCCATTTTACATCAGCCAGCCAGGCTCAAGTGTTGCCACTTCCCTCTCTGAAGGAGAATCGAAACCTAAGTGAGTATAGAATTCTTGGAAAATGCAATTGCTAAACAAGAAACTCCCAACAACTTAACAGTCCATTATGTAAAACCGCTGCTGGGCAGAGGACATTTCAATAAAGGATAGCAAACTTATGGAATTCATTAGATAAAGATTTAAAACCATGCAAAGGTTCAGTAAACTTTAAGAAAAATCTTAAAGCAAAGATGCATGACGAGTTTTGAAACAATAAGTGTTACACTTTTTAATTCATTGTATTTTTATGGTATTTTTATTGTATTTTTACTGTGTTTGTACTGTTCACTGAAAAAACCCACTTTTGGGAGTGTGCAATAAAGTTTCATTCATCTCATTCATTCAACCGTTTGTATCACGCACAACTAATTTTTATCACTGTAACTAATAATATGCATGATGGTTACGTGTATAGCTGCAGTAGTTACAAAAATTGGTCACCATGGTTATTTGTTTCATCATCATCATCATCATTATCATTGTCATTGTATGCTGTTGCATTGTTGTCATAATGTTAATTACCCTCTTATCACTGTAACGGTTAAAAAAAATTGTCTGTGAAAGTAAAATGCTTTAATTTATAACATTATTTTTGTTCCCAGACATGTAGGAATTCTTGAAATAAAAGAGAACAAACTCTTCAAAATTACCAAGGTTAAACTTAATACTGTGCGCCCTTTTTATATGGAAGATGTGGTTCTAAAGGACACCGACATTGACCCTACTCAGGAGGATGTCATGATGGCCTTCCTGGTAGATAAGGTAGGTGTTAAGTTCTCACAAGCTTATCGCAGGCTCACGATTCTCAGCATGTAACTATGAATAATTCTTGTCTAGGAGTACAGGTGTAATGTTCCTGCCTTTTAATGCAGTGCTAGTCCCTTAAAGGTGGACAGCATCATTTCAGATTATCCTTTCAGTATGCAGTATCTTGTTCTCTTGTTCTCCTGTTCTGAGCTCAACAATATTGAACTTTAAAGGAAAACGAAAAGTATTTTGAGATGACGGGCTTTGGGTGACTGAAAAAAGTATATCCAAGGGAAATTATTTAATTTTGAGGGGAATTAAAGATAAAGCAGCACAAAATTCTGACATCTGTATTGCTCTGTTTACTGCTTCGTGTAGGTGGAGCAGTTGATTGAAAAGGCTGAACGTGAGCACACTGGTAATCCTCGACAACCTGACAAGCCCCTCATTAGGATACGGGTGGGTTGTTTGCTGAATTACTGCAGTATTATTTTAAGGCTTCCTTTAGAAGTGAATGCTCTGTAAACAATCGCCACTCTTATATTGCATATTTCACTTCATTCCTCTCAGATTTCACCAAAACAGCTTTTTACTCTTTCAATTTTTTAAGTATTTATGTAGACGCAATCAGCAAGTTACACTGTTTTCTTCTAAACCCATTTTTAGAGACAAAGTTCACCAAGTGAACATCTTTTATTCTTTTTTATTAATTTTTTTTTTTTTATCGCTGGTTAGGCTGCATATGCATGGTTTGCTAATGGGGTCAATACAGACAAGAAATTCATGAGATAAAAAGTATCATTTCTAATTAATTTATATTGTTTCCATTTTCATATTGGCAGGTGGATTACAGTGATGGATTCACAGCATTTAACATCCGAAGATTTGGACAACAGTTTGTTGACAGAGTGGCCAATCCAAAAGATATTTTACTTTTTTACAGGGGAAGGAAACAAGGCAGAAAAGGTTAATAATGATACAGCTCAGTTTAATGTTTTTTTGCTCTTCAGTGTACAAACAGCTAATTATGTCAGCTTAACTGACAACCAAAATCCAAAACGTGATAGTGTGATTGAGTTTAAATTAGTGTTTTATGCGTATTTTGTCTCAACAGATAAAAAGACTCAAGAAGACATTCAAGTCCCTCACCTTCGTCCTGAGGTACTGGACACGATAAGAATGGAAGATTTGATCAAAGAACATCTGATGTCAAAGGAAAATGTAAGTAGAGAGATTAAGCATAACATATTTACATCAAATGGCAAACGGCAAAAATGAAACTTTTACTGTTTGTCTTCAGCTGTCTATTATAGTAGAGTGAAAATATTTGTGTTTGCGGTGAACAGTGGGAGACATTTTCTATTTTGTGTGATTTAGTTAAGGATCAGAAGAAAAGAACACAAATTCAGAGGTAATCTTTGCCTTTGTTGTCTGCTGTAAACGTCATGCTTAAACTCTCTAGTATTCACAATAAACTCTAATCTATTTCTATGTCTTTCTGTCAAAAGTGTCAAAAGTGTAGTTTATTATCTTTGAGCCATAATGCTTTTTTGTGAGCTGTAGTTAAACCTCTCATACGTGGACAAGATATTAATAGAGTTTGCATGTGGCTGTGAGCTAGCCTGATTCTCGAATGGTCTGAGGTCACTTGCACTCACTCAGAGCAAGCAACCTCGGACTATCTGAGAATCAGGCTAGCTGTAAGTAGAGGGCCACTTGTTTTGTTTAACATTGTTATGATCCCACATCAGGGTCTCTGACCCATCTCTTAACGAGCAACAGTGGCGCTCCCTGGCACAGACTTACCCCGGGTCTAAAGCTGTCAAATATTATGGGAAAATAGTCCTGCAGATTCCTGAATATGTTAAACCCAAGCAGAGAACAACAAGACAGTACCATGAAATTCACATATTTAACCCCTGCAAGCAATTCTTACTAATCCATCTTTAATGCAAAAACTATACCTGAGTGAAGCTCACTTCTTGCTGAAATGATCGACCAACAACAGAGTATTGCTTTAGGCATTTAGGGCCAATCTCCTCTCTTTTAACCCAATGGAGATTAAGTGATGTTATTTCTTTTTTTTTTTTTCATTTTATATCTACAGTGATGGGTTAATCCTTTTGATAGTTTACAAGTAGATGTAGATGGGTTGAATCATGTGTACTAAAGGCATCCACAGTTGAGTGTCTACTGATACCCTTGATGGACCTGTGATCAACACTCGATTGACATCTCCATCGACAATGGATCGACATCCCTGTGATACTTGGTTGACACTCAATTGACATTTTGATTGACACTTGATCAACACTTGATCAACAGTTGGTCGATAGTCAGCTGAGTGTCAACCAACTCATGTACATCAAATGAAAATCATTCGACTCTCAACTGACCGTCGACAGAGATGTCAATTGAGTGTCAGCCGAGGTGTTAATGGAGTGTTAATGAAGTATCAACTGAGTGTCGATTGAGGGTCGATCAAGGATATTGATTGCAGGTATTCATCAACACTCTACTACATATGCCCTTAGTAAACCTGATTCAACATGTTGACAGTATCATTTTTTTATCATTTTTTTTTTATCATTTAAGGCTTTGGAGTTACGCATTTTAACAGAGGGGAGAATGGCTCAGGCCCTGCATGAATTTGTTGAGAAAGATGAAAAAGAAGCTATATCTACATTGGTTAAGTGGCAGTTAAATCAAGCACAGGAACACTTGAAGAAACGTCGAAATATTCATGAGGGCAATATTGAGGTTGAAGTACTAAAACATACAGAAGAAGTACGACAGAACGAAGAAGAAAATGAAGACAATGATGCGGAAGATATAAAAAAGGTAGAATCAATTCACAGTGCAATCTGAAAAACATGAACACTCTGGTCAGATTTTTTGTGGATAATTTGCTATTATGTCACATAGCTATGTGACATTGGATTGTTATTATGTCAATCAGCCTGGTGATGTATAAACCTTATATCCATTTTGTTCAGTCTACCATCTGATTGGTTGCGACGTCATGAATGTTAATAACAGGACTCCAATAAGGTTAATAAACATACAGCTATTCATAAGCTGTTAAAAGTAATAATAATGTTACAAGTTACAACAGTTGCGTTAATGATTTCTCAATCAGTTTAAATCAGTTGCCAAAAGAGAAACTGAGGAGAACGTAAAATAAAAGTTGTGCCCATGTTAAATGTTAGGTCCTGGAGGAGTCACGTGCCAACCAACCAAATAACAAAAATAAAGATGTTGATATGAGTGGGAGTGACGATGAGGATGGAACAGCTGGGCCAAGCACTAGCAAAGGTAAAGAAAAAAATGGTAGCCTTCTTTTTGAATTTCATATCAAAAACTCAAAAATTGTTTTTTCTTCAACAAAAAGTCTCCAAAAGATGCAGCTAGGAAAACTGAGTTTTTTGCATAGGTTATTGCTCGAAAACAAAGAGTAAACCAGCAAAACAAAAACTTCAGAGCAATGTTTCTCAGGTGAAACAAAGCCCAAATGCCAAAGTTCAGCTATTTTTGAGCACTTTCAAAAATGGCCAAAAAATCTTGAGGACGTTCTTGCCCGCGGCCTTTCAATTATGCTTGTGGCACATGTACCAATATCCTATGTTAATCTAGACTGATCATGTATACTAAAGGCATCTGCAGTCGAGCATCGATTGATACTCTCAAGTGACCATCGATCAACACTCCATTGACATCTCGATCGACATCTCGATTGACACCTGATCAACAGTCAGTCAATAGTCGGCAGAGTGTCGACTGACTTATATGTATAGATCGACACTTGATGGTGTGTCTGTGAAAATTAGTCAACTCTCAACCGGCCGACTGTTGAATGAGATGTTGATCGAACGTTGACTGAGTTTCAATGGAGAGGTCAATCAAGTGTTGATTGAGATGTCAATTGAGTGTCAATCAAGGGTGTCAATCAACACTTGACCGAGGATGCCTTTGGTGGAGATGATCCATCTGGACGACATTCACTTGATATTTTAGTCAGGCTAAGTGAATACATTTGGCTACATTACATCCCTTAGTTCCCTAGAGTAAGAAAAAGGCGCTGGTATGATAAATGCCAGCCAGGCCAGCTGGCCCACTCTGCACATAAAAATACTCTTCATCAGACCTCAACTTCATGTCTTAGGGAAACAAGGCAAGGGTGATGCTGCTAACATGTCCACAAGAGGTACAGGGGGAGGAAGAGGAAGAGGCAGAGGGAGAGGAAGAGGTGGGCGTGACCAAGGAAGGGGGGCAGTACAAGCAGCTGCCAACACTTCAAGGACTATCATGGATTGTAAGTAAGCCTTGTTGCCTTGTAAAGCTGTTGTCTTGACCCTTATGCCCAATCAAGGGCCCATTAGTCTGCTCAGCTTTAACAGCTGGGTTACAGCCCTTAACAAACACCCTGATTGGCCAATCTGTTCGGTGTCAAAAGTTAATTTGAAAATGATCACTTGAGCTTTTGGCTTGACTGAAAGAAATATACCTTGACAATGAAGAAATAGATTGGAGGGAACTTGAGGTTAGGAAGTTATGTACTTTACAATTCTTACCACTGTAAAGAAAATCAATAATAATACCTTGTTGACATGAATTTGCTATCACTATGAAAATCAATGTTGTGAACAATGATGTTCAACTGTTTGGGCGTGTATGTTATTGTATTTATACTAACTGTTTTTTAACTATGACTTGTGATCTTTAAGCATTCAGCTCAGCATCCAAGAAAAGACATCAACCAAGCAAGGAACAGGTAATAAAATTGTTCTAACTTTTATCACACACACACGTGTGGTGAAAACAATTATGCAAGTAGATCTGGGGGTTTTTGCCTCAGTTTCAGTTTCATGTGTTCTGCCTTCAGCATACAGGTTCATTTTCATGCGGATCAAACTCATTTTCATAGGAAAGGTTTTGTCAATTAATCAATCAATCAATCAATCAATCAATCAATCAATCA
>Ga0126339_10003540_pt1 | contig 11390 bp, 5 predicted proteins | sample OrbTmetagenome_2_FD_92532 | JGI IMG/M metagenome (GOLD analysis project Ga0126339, IMG submission 92532) | Coral microbial communities from Petempiche,Puerto Morelos, Mexico - Orbicella T R C metagenome | ecosystem: Host-associated > Invertebrates > Cnidaria > Coral | place: Petempiche,Puerto...
AGGACGTCCGGAAACATACCTTTTGGCCTTTTACACGAGTTGTAAACATTAAACAGTGTTTAATATGAAAGGAAGTTTTGTGGTACTTTGTGGTATTATCAGTCATTCTTAATAATATATACCGACCTATAGGCGCTTTAAGCTCGAGATGTATTCGACCTTCAAGGAAATGACGATTGCAGTGTGTTAACAGAGTTAATAATAAAACATTCAATAAAAATAAAAATAAAATGGATGTATGAATTACTCTTCTTGTTGTGCTATAGAACTGATCAGACAACTCATATGCACAGACAATAAGACCCAGTTAGCTTTTTATATTTCGGAATTGATTGAATCGTGATCGCCAGCTTGTGCATTTTATATTTTGTGTATTGGCTTTTTCAGACATAGGTATTTAATTAAAAACAAGAAAGACACAGATGAAGGAAGAAAAAAATTAAAAATGGCATCGACAAGAAAGTTAACCCTTCTGCGAGAAAACAGTACAGAAAGTTTTCAAAGCTCTAGCTGTATTGAGTGGGCCACGCTTTCACGGGTGTAAATTCAACTCCTGTATCAACTTCCATTCAAGAAAATTGCTGCTACCTATAATGTTGCCTTCCTTGAGTCAAATGGCGTTGAAGATTTATATTTGTAACACATAAAGAAAAGTTACAGTGATTTTCCTGGCACGTTCAATGTTTTCCTTATTCTGAAAACCATGCGTCAAGCGAAAAGCAGAGCCAGGGAAAACGACCGGTGATACGACGGTAGATAGCGCGGGCAATAAGTTGCCAGTTTTTCAAAATTAAAGATATCTCTAATTCTGATCGATTGACAATCAATGATATCCTGAACGAACTATTGGGAACACTACAGTTCACGACTCGAACTCCGTTGATCAGAGAAACACATTTTCCAGCCCCCATGTTGTTCACAGCTTTTACTTCGCAGATAACACATTCTTCATTCGATATCTTTAAATTGTTTTCTTAATCAATTTTCCTCACTTTACCCAACAACCAGTTTGACCTTTTTTTTCCTTTTGTTGCGTTCTTAAACTTTTCTTTTTGGTTTGAGTTTCAACAAAGGTAAAATAAAACCACACTGCAGTTACATTTAATGCCTCAAGTTCCTGTAACGCGTCTGTTTTATATCAGCCTTCATCACATATTGTCATTATACAAAACACCACCTAAAACGGACACGCTCCAAGCCCGCAGGTAGGAAAGATTTTTGATATGGTAAAAAATAAACGAAGTTCTTTACATTTCATTATCAAAATTGCAACACCGTTCAGCATTGTTCTCCTCCACTCAGGTTTTTTAAATCCACATTGTTTCGCTAACTTAACTCACTTAATATCTTCACGAAACTTTTCCATTTACTTCAGCGTGTTAACCAACAGATACAAACTTATCTAACAAAGCCTGTGAGAGTGTTTATATCTTGAAATAAGTGAATAAGCAAGGTATCCCTACGTGTCGAAGCTTCTTTCTAGCTATCTGATCATGACACAGATCAGAACTGGCACGCTATTAACAGATGGAGCAGCTGTGTCAACTTCGCTTATTGTTCGTGGTTCTGCCTCGTGTATTGTTATTAGTCCGTTTAACAAATATGTTTGTATAGCTTGCTATGACTGTGATGAATATTTACGACTAAAAAATATCTGCACACAGTCTCACCTTGTGTCCAAACAGGTTTTAAACTAACCAGGTTGTTGTTAGAATTAAACGCGTACCACAATGAGTTCCTCCTACTCACAACATGCCAAATAGTCTCTTCCGCAGCCGTTATTGGGGTCGTCACGCAACGCTTCTCATTGCGTGACGACCCTAATAACGGCTGCGAAGGAGACTACATGCCAAAGTATCAGATCTCAAACATATGCAGCCAAAGGAGTCCTGTCAACTTCTACTGTGTAAACGTAGGGCTCCTTTCAGTTGGTATGCTAATGAGTAACTTTACGGCAGCCGCTTCAGTGCTAGTTCTCGGTTAGGGTGTTTACTACCAGTTACATTTTGAGCAATCCAGACGCACTAATGCGAATTAAGTCCTGATAATTACTCATGTATGCGTGTCGAAATAAACGGAATGCTTGATTCCCTCTTAAGAACCTGTTTGAGATTACAAAAAGGCACAAGTTGCACAGGTTATCTGATTGTTTTTAAGCTTGGAGTTTTCGGCTTGGATTTGGTACGCCGGGCATCATATTTTTAACTAACTGAATACCCATGCGATTGACCAAAAACCATGTATTAAGTCACGCATAACTAGTATTTCGGCAGGGAAACGGTGGTGAAACTAATGCTGGGCAGGACGATTCAGCAAGTCTACTTGAGGTCAGCCAATTTTCTTCCTGCATTAGAAATTTGTCGGTTCACGATCTCAGGGCATAATTTCTTCACAGACACTGGTCACTGCACAAAACACATGGATCCGGCCAGACATTGTGTTGTGTGTTAGCAGTGGGATTTGCCTGTATGGATGTGTTTGTGTCTTTTTATGCATGGATTAGGTGGGTGTTAAGGAAAGACAACCTTATAATCAATCACCTGATTTGCCGACAACATGTGCACTGCGGCTATCAGACGTTGAAAGACGATTTTCATAACTCTGATTCATTAAGCGCGCTGATAACTAAACAAACGGTAAAATCCATAAAGAAACACAACCTTCTTTGAGGTTTTACGGTGTCAGTGGTAAGACATGAAAGGTCTTAATTTTCCCTGTGAACTAAAATGGGGATATTTAATAAGCCATTTACTACCGTCAAATGCACTTTCGATAACAATAAAACCGACGAATTTCACTGGGTCAGTAGTCAACGGGGAAATTGTATTTCTCCAATCATTTGCTAAGCTATTGTAGCCGTTCTTATGATTCTTGCTTACTAACAAAGTTGTTAGAAATTAGAACATCTTGAGGGTCTGTTTTTACTCATTCTTCTCTTAAGAGTACTCAAGCTATCTGGTTATTTTACACGCGGCTAGCCGTTAAAGAAAACTTACATATTATTCATCATGAGGGCTGCATGCAATTATCGTTCCTTTCTTGTGGTCAATCTTTGTCTTGGCTCAAAATTGCCTTTTTTTACTTTCTAATTAGTTATTTCAATACAGATGAAACATCTTCGATTTAAGTGCTGAGCCCGCGATAGAACAGACCTTACGCTGTCCAGTAAGCATGTGTAGTAGTGGCCCCTGTGCTGAGGCTTTCATTGCGTTCAGTGTTCACTTTCACAAAGGAAGATGACAGAGCAGCAAGAGTGTTAATCAAGCTGATACTGTGCAATCTAAAGAGCGTATTTCATGTAGTATCCAACATTGGTATTGCGAAGCTATGTTGGTTTCATCTCACATCTTGTAGCAAAGTAGAGAAAAGCTTATTAAAACACCATGCCGTTTTATCAGTGAATTGAAATGCGTAAATAAGTTAGCTGAGATAAATCGAAGCCACCCCATACCTTCGCTTACAAGAAAAAACATACACTAGCCAATTCAATAAATAAGGAAATTTACAACAGAAAATTTGCAACATTTTGCTTTTCCGTTTATTCTTGACATTGATACCCCAGAGCTTGTGTGAAATTTCGCAACAAACTTTTAACCTAATTTTAATAATAGAACGCTATACTTTTGACGCGAGGATAAGAAATTAATTTATTTTCACAAATGAAGACACAAAAACGACGCGTTCAATTTCGTTTTTCTCCTAAGTAATGAAATTTTGGACCAAAAATAAGATTTCTTGCTCGTAATTTGTTAAATTTGGGGTTGAGCATTTTTGAGAATTTTCCCACGCAACTCAGTCTTAAACAGACGTGAGAGTGATGTATGTCTATAGATTAGCAGCCAAAGATGAAGAGCAGGAAAAATCAAATTGTTATTGTGGTTATCGTAACTTTTTGAATGATTCAACTGATCAGTTCGACTTTTAATAAACATTACGCAAAAGAGAATTCAAAGCTGCTACACAGTTTTGCTCCGTTGAACTCGTTTTATTTTCTCATTAAGTTGCATATGTAGGCATTCACGAACGTTTTCAGCTTCTGTTCAATTTACTAAATGTTATTCAAAGACAGCCGCCATCATTTATCACTGACAACGCATTAAACAGAACCCGCTGGTTTAAAAAATATACAAAGGAAGTTGTAATTATGTTAAGGTGTACTGCAACTGGAGTGAAACTTAAGTTGGATACGCCACAAGTACTCACCCAAAACGTAAGAACCCCGGTGAAACTCGGCTAAAAGTATTTTTAGTTCACTGTCGAGCAGTTCGAATAAATTTTGATAAATATTAAACTTATTCGCTGAGCTAGCTTTTGTTTAGCCACATTCAAAAAATTATGTTGTAATTACTCGATTATAAACGGTCAAGTGCATAGTTTGGACTCGACCGCTCTTTTCGCGTCGCAGTTTACTACAAAAGAGACTAGCAGGGGAGGTTTAAAAACAGAGCACGTTTTCTTTCATTTAAAATCCATTATGTTATAATAGTTGCGGGATTTATCATGAAAACTACTTTCTTTCTCACTATTGTTTAGCTGCCTAGATTCCGGTGTCTATGATCACGAGAGCGGGATGTCCTCTCCGTGAATTTCAAGCAGGTGGTAACCCTTTTAAATTGCATTCCCCTTGGACTCGGTCATGTTACCATGGGAGTTTTACAAGGCTGTTCAGTTCTTGAATATCGTCTTATTTGTCCATGACAGGTACCCATTGTCGCTGATGTTCCATTAGCTTAAATCTTTTAGAATGTTCTTCGGCGACCACAAAATAATTCCTCTCGCCCTGATTTATTTTATTTTCTTTTGTTAACGCGCGTATGCTTTTCAAAGTTGTTAAACAGTGCTGAGGGTAAAGATGACTGACTGATTCTCGGAGCTGTCTTTTTGATTTGAGATATATTTTTAACTTTGCTGAATGCTCGGTTTGGACGTCCGAGACAGTTTTGACTCGAGAATGGCACTTTTCACGATAATCCTGACATATGATGGCAATAAAGAATGTTCAATATTATATCACTCGAATATTGTAAATAAACGTTGGTTTTCAGCGCTAATTTGTTGACATTTTTAATAATTTTCTTGCTTGGCGGTCAGTCGACGTTGTGATAGCTTGCTCAGGTTGTCCTTCACAGAATAGCGACACAATTACACAAAGGAATAAGAAATATTATACATTTTATTCAAAGCCAAAATCAGGCTCTTTTCGGCAAAAAATTTGTAAGTATCAATAAAATGCAAACGTATATTATCTTGATTGCTATTAACGCTTTAGGTTTGAGTAAAACAAAGATAAAAGAAAGTCGAAAACTAATTTAGCGCCATCACGGGCTTGAAGTGTTTTCAAGTGGTTTTGGTCTCATAGGAACCAAGCTGCTTCACTTTTCCTTCTTGTCAGCTGCGTCGAAGAAAGTAAATATTTTTCTTACAATGAGGGCTTATTCGAGTAAAAAGCTGGCAAAGGATCGAAAATTGAAACGCAATTATACAGTCTTACTTTCCAATAAGTGGTTTAAAAAGAGCATGTTTTGTTCTTTGTTTAGTCAAATTATTCCTATAGCAGGTCACAACAATATCAACATTTTAAACAACGCAGTTTTTGGAATTAAGCAGTTTATCGATACAAGAAGAAAGCTGGAACATTCTAACAAAGCTTACTTTAATTCAAATGAACGAAATACACTAAGCTATTTATTTTTGTGGTCCGTTTCACCTGTCGGAAAAATCATATCATCATACAATATTATGTTTGTTTATTGAATGGCCTATACATTATTTCTAAAGCGACATAATCTTTACTGTAGAAATTCATTGTGTGGCGTACAAACTAAGGCTGGGTAGCCCTACTTCTAAGAAAACTCATCATAGATCGATCTGTTTTGAGACCAAAATACATTTTTTGAACTAACAGTGTATTAATAATACTCAATGTTTTATTCCTTGCGCAATGGACAACTAACAACGTGTTACCTGCTCAACATGTTCAATTCAAATTGAGGTTGAATTCTTTTAAGAACAAAACGACGCATGCATATTTATGTGCAAAACCGTGATTCAGTTTTTGAGCTACCTTTTCTGTGTTTAGCAATACAGAAGCTATTTCCTCTTTGGATGGTGAAGTAGCATTATAATTCAACATTAAACGAACGAAGGGCAAAAGTAAAGACTTCGGCAAATAAAGCAATTAATGCGACACTTTTTTACACCTTCATATGCACATATTGAACTTGAAAATAACACCAAATAACCATATTTTTAATTGTCCTGCATACCTTCTGAGAAATCTTTATCAAATCGTGAAGTACTCTTCTAGTAAAAATCTACCAACCTTCTCAGTACAGGCAGACATGCGGTTCTCTGTCTTAAACGTTTAAATGCAATCAGTGATGTTCTATCAATTTTATTAAGAAGTCTATCTGTATTCCTTAACTCTTCGCTCACAGTTTAGGGGTAAATGCTTGATTCCGTTATATTCTACAATACAGTTTCGAATACTTTAAGGCCTGATCTCCTAGTCTAATGTTCTTTAAGAAAAGTGTATATTTGGTTTAATTAGTCTTTTCACTCTCTGGGCTTGTTCTATACTCATGTCTCATCGTATGGCGGCGAACATCGACTTTACGGTAAAATCTCCTGCCACAAATCTTGCAGGGAAAAGGTTTAATCCCTGTATGGCGCCTCATGTGGGTTAACATGTTGGACGACTGGCTGAAAACCTTGCCACACTGCTTACATTGGAACGGTTTCACTCCCGTGTGCATCAGTGTGTGTTTCTTCATGTCGGACTTGCGGAGAAAATTTTTCCCACAATAATTACAAGAGTATGGTTTGTGGTCGGAGTGAATAAGTTTGTGAGTGGAGAGACTTGAAGGCCTCTTAAACTCCTTTCCACATTCTTGGCACTTGTAAAGTTTCGTTTTGAAGGTTTGCTCGTCTGGCGTTATCTCTTCGTTGTTAGCACTCGTTTCTCGTGCTACCAGCTCGCCTAAGTTCGGTGGATCTCGGCAACCTGCCACTCCGACCGAGGGAAAGAAAGCCTCTTGACCGAAGCTTCTTTGAATGAATGGTGACTGATGAACGAGATGACGGAAGGCTAATTCGTCTGGGTTTGGTACAAGATTTGGGCAACTGTACGAGAAAGGTAGAGCACCATATCGAGGTACCGGTCTAAAGACGAAAGGCGTTGGTGGAGCCGGCAATGAGAAAGGAACCTTGGGAAAACTAAACTTCGTCTCAAAGTACTCTACGCCATGCCGTCTGACAAGAGTGGGAAGAGAAATGCGTGGGCGATAATCAGCCTCGTGAACTTGCTTGAAAGAAAGGTCTTGTGCAGAAGGCAGGACATCACGGCTTGTTTCCACTGATTTATCTGTATCGGCAGGGGTCTTCTCCGTTTTGATATCTGCAATAGGAAACGGACGTTTTTGAGATTATTTTTAGGGCGAACTTTACACCAGTCGCTTTTAAAGAATGGCCATATTTGCAATAAAGAAGATTGCTGAAAACAGATACCATTTGTTATGAAAGGACCACGCCAAACGTTTGGCACATAGCTGATAGATTAATGGGCTACCAAGTAACCGCCGGAAAACCGAACGCATTTAAAACCCACCCTCGATGCCGCACTGAATTTCGAATGCCAGCATTTTGAAAGCAGTTTTACGAGTTTTAAATCCATTTTTTTATGAAACGAGAGTCGAAATTTTGTGGGTGATTTTGGTGTTAGCGCAAATTTTAAAAAAGTAATATGAAAGAAGTGCCAAAGATTTTCAACCGTTTAGGGATTTTGTTCCGAATTAGGAAAGGTTAGCTTTATTAGGAAATCTCTCCGTATATAGTAAAATCTTGAATTATTTGTTCTTTTCAATGTTTCGATAATTCGAAAACTGTGAAGTAAGCAAAAATCTATTCCCACTTGTTGTTCCGCGCTGCGAAAAATTAGTCATTATCTAAACTTAACATCGTAAGCTAAGCAATTAAGAACATCAAAATAAACCATTTAAAACAAGGTGGAATCAAACCGTTAAAAGATTCCTTCAATAGAAGATCTGCTCAGAGCTTGCGATAAGCCTGTGCCAGTGCTCTCTTTGTCTTAATTCGTTCCCCTTGCGTTTTTTATTTTCCTGTACGATTCATTTTATTTAATTCATTTTACGAAGATGGAAGGATAGATGAGAGCAGAAGTTATAGAGAAGTTAGAGTTGTGGTTAGGCAAAACTAATTGTGCAAATTTTAACTGATCTAGAAGAATAAACAAAGATTACATCTTGTAAGAAAAACGGTTCATTTGGTTTGCATTGTGGTCCCATCCTTTTCTAACCGTAAGTGAGTGCTACAATATCAGATTGAAATATCTCAAAGAACTTGCTGTGTCTTAGAAACATTGTATTTCTCCTGAAGGCAGAGTTATACGCGCTTCACCAAAGAAACTTCGAAAGACCCCAGTTTGGCGATTTCTGTATTTCTTTTAAGAGTGAGATAGTGGTGAGGGTTTTTTGATGGAAATGCACTTGTAGGTGCGCGATGATGTTCTCGCTTGGAAGAGTAATCCTAACAGTTGAGAGTTCGTGTGTGATTTATAGCCCCGCTCACTTTGGTTTGTGCCATGATTCATCTCACACGGTCACTTCAATAAGAATCCTGCGCGTTATTTTGTAAACATCACAGGTTTTTCCCGCACAATCAAATCAAGTTCTTTTCATATTCTCACTTCTGTCCTGACCACTCGGAAAATTTTTTTAAAAGAAAAGTGAAACTGATAAAAGACTCGTTTGCGTGCTAGAGTGTACTTAAGGTTTTTTTGCTCACCTGGAATGGTTCTCGTTTGAGCTGGGGCTGCACTTTTATCCACTGGGACAAGATTTGCTTGTGGTCTTCCTCTCACTAGAAAAGAACGTGGCATGCTGATCTTCTGATTCTGAACGCTGCCCTGTAAATGACAGACAATTACAAGGGCTGCCTTTTTAAAATCCTCTGCAAATATGTAAATTGCAATTTAATTACTTTCCTTTCATTCGGATACCTTTTTATAGTGCGGTGTTCCATGTGTTTGATTTTATTGTAAAGTATCGCGAACACATTCTCAAACAGGCCTATTATTTTACGCTAAATATAATTCCTTTCCCAAACCTATTACGGAAGGAATTTTCTAAAACAAACTCCTACGTTTCGTCGACTCCGCATATGATTTTGCATTTTCTTGCAAATTTTCAAATTAGTCATTTGTTTTGTTTATGCGATTATCATAACTATCTGAAAACAAACCACTGGTAAACAGATGGGGATATGGACAATAGCTACTTAGACACAATTTCGAAGAGCTTCTCTCACCCTAATTCTATAAGGGTCCAATTTCGGACTCGTAGAATTAAGATCCAAGTTCTTTTGACGTTTTAAAGCTTTTTGAAGTTCAATTGCGCAGTCAGAACTAAAGAGCCATCAGGAAGTCGAAATCTACGAGATTTTCCGTGCGCATTTTTTATTATTCAATTCAGAAAAATGAGGGCTTGGAAAAGATTTTGATTCCATATAGTCATATTTTGCGAAAATACTACTTGGGATATCGTTCGCTCGTGTCCAACTTTTATAAGTTTATTGGCACATAGCAGAATAATATGTCGGCTCTCTGTTTGATCGGTCAGACAGTGAGATGTCGTTTTCTCGCTGCACTCCTCAGCGGCAGGTGTGATGCGGCGAACCAAGAAGACTTATGTACAGTTAGGCGGATGAGAATATTCGAAAAAAAGTGTTTCCAGTAGACCAGAAAGATCAATTTATCGAAAGCAATCTCTAACTACTTCCACTGGCATTTCTTAGTTGCATGTAATACAACAAAGAAACTAGATTTTCTTTAAAATATATTCAATGGATATTATTTAAAATTGCTTAGTTACTACATTTTGTGGCTCTTGCATTGGCCTTTCAATATGATGGTCACTTCATACGTTCCTGCAATTAGCTGTTTTATGCTTTTTGTGGTAAATGCATCAGAGGCCTGTTTCCGTCGTTTGGTAGGCTTAATTTACCATAACTTTGAACAAACCGTATACAGGTCGTTTTAGGTTCAAATCACTAAGCAACCAACAGCGATTCGCGAATCACTCTCTACACACAGACAGACTTTCAAAAGAGCTCAGTGTGTAAATAAATAAACTCCATAAGTTGTGTGTGTCGCCAATTTGGCCTTTCTTAGCGATTTTGCTTGTGGTTTATTATGCTGTATCACAAACTCAAGGGTCGTCGAAGAAACTCGAAGTTTTCCGAACACCGTCAAATCAAAGGGCGGACTCTGGAACTAGAGGCCATCCTGAAGGCGTGTCTCCTTTGTTAGCACTATTTCTACCAGTTCAAAGGAAGAATTGCGATACTCGCTGAATAATGCTAATTTAGCTTCAGTCTCTTGAGCATTCATATCTGCATTGTTTACTGCCTTTTTTTCATGTGCTTTTTGTTCCGTTCAATATTGTTGAATTGCCCTTCATGACAATGGAAGTTTACGCAACTCTGTTTCATTGCCGTATCGTCATAATGTTTTTTGCGAAACAAATTAGAGGACACGAAAGCTGTTAGGTTCAAGGGAAGCTTTTAATTTCAAATCCACCTGATAGATATCAATTTGAAAATTTTATGAAATGCTGAAAAAAAAATTTCCACAGCAAGTAAAATGTATGATTTTCTTTCTTTCTGGAAGATGTACAAACAGCCCTGACGGCAAGCCGTCAAGGTGCGCTCAGCGGGAATCTGTAGTGCTGTATTGATTAACCTTGAACTTTTCACCGATTGAGGCCCTGTCAGAGAGATTTTAAATGAGACGGTTGATTATCGCTAGTGAAGCTGGTACCTAAATACTACGAATACGGGTACGGTCACGTCCTCAATCTCAGAATAGCCTACTTTGTTTCTTCGCACTGGCAGGTTCACAATGCATCTACTGTGTTCATGACGCCCCATTAATCTAGCCCACTATCACATTGTAAAGCTTCAAGTTAGTTTTTGAAAATAGTAAAACAAATATCACGAAGCTCCTTTTTTTTTAGCACTGTGAGTAATACAGGGATGTACCACTTTGATCTCTTGTTTATTATTTCAATAAAGAGATCAGTTTCACAATTGAATAGCATCTTCTAAATTGTTCAGTTTTTACACAAAACCTGGCAGTCTCACCACATGTACACCTTGCATTGTGTCTGCGAATGTTGAGGAACAGGTACATTTGCACGTATATATCTAATTGCTGGTTTTCAGTGTCACGCCATTCAAAATAGATCAAAATAAAAATCAAAACCGTTCAATAGATAAAGTCCAGAATCTGAGAAAAGAAAGAAAGTAAATATGCAAAGACTCTCGCCAAGATTCAGGTCACAGCAATTTTTCTTATGCAAGATATGCGGAGAAAC
>Ga0126339_10003541_pt1 | contig 11389 bp, 9 predicted proteins | sample OrbTmetagenome_2_FD_92532 | JGI IMG/M metagenome (GOLD analysis project Ga0126339, IMG submission 92532) | Coral microbial communities from Petempiche,Puerto Morelos, Mexico - Orbicella T R C metagenome | ecosystem: Host-associated > Invertebrates > Cnidaria > Coral | place: Petempiche,Puerto...
ATCTGATCTGACTCTTCCTGATATGTTGTCAGTATAGCATCTGTGGGTTATAAACAGTCGTGAAATTGTTACAATATATTCAAGGCTAATCAATGAGTGTGCTAATTAAAGTTACATATATGCAAGAAGCGGGAGGCGCGGTGGCCTCATGGTTAGTGCGCTCGTCTCCGGATCGAGCGGTCCGGGTTCGAGCTCTGGCCGGGGACATTGTGTTGTGTTCTTGGGCAAGACACTTTACTCTCACAGTGCCTCTCTCCACCCAGGTGTATAAATGGGTACCGGCGAACTTAATGCTGGGGGCTAACCCTGCGATGGACTAGCATCCCATCCAGCGGGGGAGTAGAAATACTCCTAGTCGCTTCATGCTACAGAAACCGGGATAAGCTCCGGCCTGCTGGGTCACTTGGCTCGCATGCAGACTTTACCTTTCTGGCCCTATACCCACATAGGGTTATGGTTGAAGAAGATATGCAAGAAGCAACTGGAATCAGTTTTATGAAGCTTGAAGAGGGGTTATCATGATAGAAATATTTGTAGAGTTCTTTGATTCTACTTAAATGTTGAAAAATATTGTAGTCTCTTCGCTTTTCACAGTGAAACTTGTCAATGGATGCTGACATTGACTACATGCCCGGAACACTTACTACAAACTCTGCTGCAATATTTAGGTTTCAATACAACATGGAAACGATTTGAACCTGGTCACAACCTCATCAAATTTCCAGTAGCGCATTCTGCTCCCCTAAAATACAATTGTTCTTATCATTCACATCTTAAACCTAGTAACAGAGCGGCTAAGACTCATTTAGTCTAAAACTTTATCTGATGGGAAAAGCTCACCCTTCATTGCATGCTCGTAGTTATATGCCAAAAACTATGTTTCATTGACTGATTATCCAATTGCAAATGTTTATCAAACCCGCCCACAAAATCCTCGCCTCAGAAGATGTCGAAGTAAGTCCAATACATAAATAATAACTCCTCTTTTATAGAAGAATAAATATGGCTGTTCTGAACTGTATCGGGATCAAATCTCCTCACATACCATTTACCTTCACAACAAGAAATTCGATTGGCTGGTTATAGTAGATCCAATCTGATTGGTGTGACATACATCTCTCACACACTCACTCACTCACTGACTCACTGACTCACCCATTGACCCGTCCATAACATACCCGACGTGCCGACTAAGCGGTATTTTTTTTTACAAAAAAAATAACTCAAAACCGATTAATTTGCTGCTGTCTTTTCGACATAACTCTGACGTACTTCAAACTAAACACTGACTCCTTTGAGAAATGTGGTTTTCCATGGGCCTTTGCGCACCGCTGACAGCTGAATCTTTGTAAACGATTAATTACACAACTGATTGATGAGCTGATTAACAAAGAGGCTAAGCTTCTGGCCTAAGTTATGGCGCCTATCTGTGAAATCTGTGGATAGAAATACTGTCACTTTTGGCGCCATGTAGAATATAACAGGAACATGAATCACCTGTCATTTTATCAAATAGACAAATTAAAAAAGGCATTTAAACACAGGATAAGACTCTCGTTAATCAATATTATTTTTGCTCTTTTAAAGTTAGTCTTTTTTTTTTTCAGAAGATAAAATATTATATTTGTTGGCGAAGTTTGCCCACAAAGGCTTTCGTCAGAAACGGCGCGTATTAAGACGGAATCCACCAGAAGTTCGAGAAACCTATTACCAAGATTATTTACATCGTATTGCAAACCTATCAGATTTCGTCTTGAAGCAATTTTTCATCTCATTTAGGGGGTTCGACTGAGCCACTCGAACCACCCCTGAATCCACCCCAGGCCGTGCGCGTAGATGTGGAATATCTCTTGGAGTGTTCAACTCGTTATCTCATGAGTGAGCGCAGTAACCGAGTGAGGTATAAAGTTGAACACGAGAAGAGATATTCCATATCTACAAGCAACCGTGTATTTAAAGTATAATTTTGTTTATTATATAAACATACTGATAACGACGTTTTTGACGATTTTCCAAAGATTTCCGACTACTTTCCGAAGATTTCCCAGGATTCTCCAAAAATTGTCCAAATGCCACAGGAAAGTTTCCGAGCATTCTGCGAAGATTTCCGAAGATTACCGAAGGTTTCCGAAAATAACCGAAGAATGCCGAAGATTTTTGAGGAAGATCTGAAGATGTTTCGATCATACTCCAACAAATATAACTATAATTTAAGGGTCAAACATGATATCAGTGAAGTGATCTGATATCTTCACTAGTGAGGAAGTCCCGGATGTGGTTTCGTATGAATTTTACTAGTGGTTTATTTTCCAGTAAAACACCTGTGTTTACATAATCATCTCCTGTCTGTAATGTTCAGTTCCCTCCTTTTGCTATGCAGGTAAAATTTTATTAACCTTCGCAAAAATATTGCTCGTCGAAGATTGAAACTGTCTTACAGAGAGAATTTTCAGTTAGGTCATCTGCTACAAAACGTACAAGTCCACTTCGGGCCAGAATTTTCACTTCTATTTAAAATTGTAATTTTCTCGAAATCTCTCAAGGTCTGTAGTAGAAGTGCGGTGGCCACATGGTTAATGCGCTCGTCCTTGGATCAAGGGGTCCAGGTTTGAGCCCTGGCCGGGGACACTGTGTTATGTTCTTGGGCAAGACACTAAACTCTCACAGTGTCTCTCTCCACCCAGGAGTATAAATGGGTACCGACGAATTGTTGGGGAAACCTCCGGGGGGGTTACCCCCTTATATGGGCTATATAGGTATGTGCGACCCCAAAGGGTATGGTTTCTCAGCCGTTTTGATCATAAATAGGGTATCGATTTTAGCTGATTTGGCCATTTTAGTCATAAATAGGGTATGGTTTTTGCACTCTAGCTTGATATGGGTATGTTTTAAAGAAGCCACTTTTTCGTCATTATCGAAAAGAAAATCAACAAAGGCCCTTCACAAATTATGTTTTCGGTAATTTAGCATTGGTCTGAACTAGGGAGCTAATTATTATGCAGGTCTGAGAGAGGGTTTTGATATTAGGGTCAAGTCATAAACAGGGTTTCGAATTTTTGGTTAGGTCATAAATAGGGTTGGAAATATCACAGATTTTGGTCATAAATAGGGTAAGGGTTTTGGGAAGCGGGCTGCACATCCCCACCCAATTTTTCTGGGAGTACCCTCCTCCTCCTCCCCCCCCCAATCCCCCCCCCCTCCTGCCGGGTGGAAACCTAACAAATTGCGGGGGAGTGACCTGCAAAGAAACTAGCATCCAGTCCAGGGGGAGTGGAAATACTCCTAGCTGCTTCATGCTACAGAAACCGGGATAAGCTAGGGCAGCTATGAGCCAGTCGGTTCCAAGGCATCACTTTCTCAAGGTCTGTAGGTGCTAGTTAGAGTTGAACCAGTGGATAAGTTTGGAAAAGAAAACGTTGAATTAGGGAAAATCTCTGTCCAAGATATCCCACCTTTATCTTGTGCCAAGGCTCTCCTGGCTAGAAGGGATATGCGACTCTGGGTACGAGAATGGTTTGACATGAATATTACTACAACCTTGTTCTGAGGTCTGTCGATTAATAGCAGGGTCTGCCAACGATTTAATAGCTACATATGTCATGGTTATGTTTAAACCGTTTTAAAGAGAACAGTGTTCATGCTTACATGACAGATGCCATAAATATACAAGAAACCAGTGGATTGAAATACTTTATTTATCTATGGTGGGCCATTCAGCTTAGTCAAACAAGAAACAGCTGCATATACCTTCTAACGCCATAATTTTATTTTACAGAATAATAAAGTAGCAAACCATGATTGTAAATTTCAAATGCTGCTTCATCGTTGTGGATATCAAAAATAACTTATGGACAAAAACTCTAATGTACTTTTAAATAGTAAACTTACAATATTATTACTCAAAGGCATAATTATTAATATGGCATAATTCACACATGCAATATGAATGTAATAATATGGATTTTAAACCCCCGGGGGGAAACTCCCATATAGAAAGGACGGGGTTGCTTGTCGTATCTTTGGGGAGTTAAAAAAGCGATTTTGGTACCTCAGGGTGTTCAGCCTCAAAAGGTTCACTGTGGGAGCTTTTGTGATACCTTTTAGGGTATTGCTCCGAAAAAATATAACAGGAAATCACGTGTTGGTACCTCTTGGGGGTGAAAAAAAAATATATCAGCCCACGCCAAGCCTACAAAGCAGGATCTTGGAACCTCTTAGGGGTTCTTTCCAAAATTCTAACAAGCACCCCTGTTCTTTTTATACGAGAGTCCCCCTGGGGTTAAAACTAGTCAAGCCTGATTGACACTAGCAAGTTTACACAGAGAAAATGTAAAATTGATGTAACCTGTAGTTCACAATGGAATCATTGCAATTATTATTGTTTACCGTTTCTTTGGAAAATCTTGTTCTTGTTGTTATGTCACTGGTGTGAACCAGACATGCTTCTAAATTTCAAGGTCACTTTGGACTTAAAAAATACTCGATTGCTTCTCTTCTTGAAAAAAAAAAAATGTATGTTTAAAATGTATGTTTTATTTGACATGTCATTGTAAAAATCTTTTATGTATGTTCTTGGTTTTTTTCTGAATGAAGGATATGAACTCCAAATGGAAGTTAATGAAATTTAGCAGAGATGACAAGACTGGAAACATAAATTGACAGGTAGATTCAGCAACATGACATGAAATGATAACACAGTGCAGTGCATAGTCAGGACATTATTCCACTTGAACCTGTGAAGTACATGTTCCTCAATGGGATGTTTACAGACAAACAGATATGTCATTGCTTGACTCATCATGTGCAGAGTACAAAATCCACCTTACCAAGGTGAAATGTTGAAAGAGATCAGCAAGTAAACTGTCCTTACAATATCAACTCAAATGTAAGCAAGCAGGCTGTGGCAATTTAGCAACTGATCCAAAAGGGACTTAATGACTGGCCCCAAGGGAAACAACATTGAGGTCGGGGGAAAACAAAACTCATTGTTTCCTGCAGGGTCAGTCATTAAGTGTTTTGTTGCACCTCCCAACTCAAAAATAGAAAACAAAACTGCAAAAAATCCTTTGCTTGATGTCGACTGGCACACAAATTTGCTGCAGTTTCAAGGAGCACGACCTAATCATGTGCGAGTCAAAAGTTCAAGTTGTTGTTTCCCTAGGGAGTCAGTGAGTTTTGTTCACCCTTGGGAGTTACTGAGTTTTGACCAAATTGGCAAGTGACATGTTCTCCTCCAATTGGAAAACGTATTTGAGTTGGATGGTATAACAAGGGAAAATAATCATTGTAATTTATGGCTTCCTCAGATGGAAAAAAGAATTTCCTGATGTGAGTATTACATGTAGATACAAAACACAATACCAGTAAGTTGTTTACAAAAATGCAAAAATAAACTTAACCTAAAAGACCAAGTTGAAGTATCCCATGGCAAAAGTGATCACATGACTAAGTACTTGATAAATTTTACCAATACATAACAAAATTAATTACAGCAAACCCAAGTTTAACATCTGGGCTTTTATGATGCACTATACTCATTGACAATACTTCTACCTTCCTTTGAAACTTTTGCACTGTACTTTATGAAGATTAATATGAGATTCCTGACTACTTTCAGAAGATCAAATATTTTCCAAAGGTCACTCGTATCATCACAATGTTTGCCATTGAATTTCTGATCATCTCCTGGATCAAATCTTCTATAAATTTCCAAGGAAAAAACAACTGAAACTTGTTTTGAGCCTTATCCCCAACCCAATTTATTGTAAGCTCAATTTACCAAGCGAATCTACAGAACTGCAGTTGAAGAAATTTGTTTGTTAAATGCATCAGCATGCAATAAATATGACAATCCAATTACTGGAGTCCTGTTACATTAATCCACTCTTACAAACTTGGACATAAACTTAGTTTAAAAAAAAAAATTGAATTCTTGAGTTTACGAGTTTTGACATAAACCTTGATTAAACCCCAACCTATAATCTTATTTATGACTTTTAATGGAGCATAATATTGGATCAAGATGACAGCAGTCCTTCTTCAAGGTGTTTCTCTTTTTCAGGGCTCAAGACCAACCTTTTAACACTCTGCTCTGCTGGTTTGTGACATTCGATTTTACAAGTAAAAAGTATTTTCAATAGGACATATTTTCCACTAGTCATGTTTTGCTATGAACAGTATTTTAATTATTTTTGCATGTCTCACTTTGAGGCATAATTTATTAGCTCAGTCTACATAATTATGTTACTTTGTGAAAATTCAGATATCACTCAAATTTGCAAAACTATATGGGATTGCTTAGTTTGATTTGATCATCAGTTATTGTGCCCTCTAGCCAAATTTTAATTAGCTACCATTGGTCTGGAGCCCTGACGATGAGGGAAGAGCTGGCCAATAAACTGCAGTTTACACACTTCTTGTTTCTGTCTTGTGCACTAATACAAGTAATACTACTGCTGCCATCTAGTTTTAAAATACAGCTTGCTACTCAAAAGTACCTTTTTCAAGTACTCTAGTCTAGACTTACTCCAAATTTGTGGGATAAAATTGAGTTTCTAAAATAATAAATTTATCTAAAAATCACAAGGCATTAAATCTTCAGTCACTGGCAGATCTCTTAAGAGAAAACCAAATGGGACACAAAACAAGAACTGTCTTCTGACCCACAGTCTAGATTCAATGATAGGAATGTCTCCTCCACCACATGGAACTTTTAGTTCAGTAAATATATTACATTACTAATCATAGTCCATACCATTAGAAGCTGCTGGACGCTTCGATGGTGGAATCAGATGAGAAGAAAGTTCATCTGGTAGATCATCATCATCTAGCTTGATTTTGATCAAGTACATTGCCACAGCAAATTCATCCTGATCTAGCTGTCCATCACGATCAATATCTGCTAGAGTCCAAATTTTACCCAAAACTGTGTTTGGAAGTTTTGATTTAACCATCTCCCTCTTTGCAACTGCTCCAGTAAGCTTTCCATTCTTCGGGCCTAAGCTCTTAAAGATCCTGTCATACTCCTCTTTATACTCTTCGACAATCCAAACATCAGATCCAGCACCAAGTAGAGCACCCCGGCAAGCTCCTGCTGCAAAGGGATTGTTGGTTGAATGGCTGACGGAGAAAGCCCCTCCTTTTACAGATGCATCATAATCAGTTTCCTTCTCCAATGGTATCATGCCCATAAGTCGTGGAATGTCGCTAGCCAACATGCGGTCAAGTGATTCAATCAGCTTGGTTCTTAATGGGTTGAACTTAGAGAAGTCATACTTGCGCAACTGCTCTTTGAACTTCAAAACAGGAGGGAAGTCACCTGGTGAGATGTTGTGTTCTCGTTGGATCTTCATGTACACATCAGACAGCTTGTTAAGCAGTTGCTCCTTTTTCTTATCTTTGCCAAAAACAGATGGCATTTGGTTCTTAAGTTCAGCAATGATGTAGGCATGGACCTGCAGAAAATAAACAAGTAGCATGTTCTGTTTAGTAACTGGTATATCCTGAAATTGTTGACCTGAAAATCAAAGGTTTTGATATCAGCAAATCTGGCAGTAGACCAATAGAATTTTCTATATTGAAGCCCTGTTAGAGTAAACTCATGACATGCAACAGAGAATTGAAACAGTGACATAGATGCCAATAACATGATGACGACTGATGTGATTGTTGTTGAAATTCCCACTACAATGTAGGGAGCTTCTCGCCTGTGTTTCAGCTTCCCTCCCGGAGAGATAAAATTGGAAAGCGTCTGTGTGTTGCTGTCGATAATCGTGTTCCATGCATAAATCATCTATACATTAAAACCATTTCAGTGTCACTACATCTGATGTGACATGCAGAGACAACAACAGATAAAAGATAAAAAATATACCACTCATGGAATAATTCTGTCACCATAAAGATAAATTCTGATTTCCTCCCTTACTCTGGCTTGTGAACTTAGCACTAAATTCTTAATCTAAATCTCACTCAAAAGTGTAACAAACTTCCAATGTGGTCTCTATGGACAAATCTTGAGATAGTTGTCAGTGCTACCGACTAAATGCAAAGTCCCGAGTTCCCCCCAAAAATTGCAAATGTTATTCTTAATTAAACTACAAACGAGCGATGAATCAATCAGGTCCTTTTCCACACATTCTAGGAAAAATCACATGGCCTTGAAAACGATTATCAACCATAACATACATATGCTCTCCCCATTTTTTCTTTCGGAGAGAGAGAGAGACTGTCATAAAGGCCAGGAATTCAGAAGTTGTCACATGCAGATATTGAAATTCAGATGAAGAATATGCATACCAGAGGTTTACGCCAGTTTTGCTACCTGTCGAGTTTGCTGCATTCAAGTTCTCTACATGTTCGCTACCCACAAGCCGAAAATGCTACCTCAGCTATCCAGGTTTGGCTCTGCACTGGATGAAAGAATGAGGAATAATCTGTGTGCGTGAAGTCTTAGATCTATATTTTTTGTTTCACAAAGTTTTAGTTTTGTTGATAGTAGAGAATGTGAATTAAGTAGGTAGTGAACTGGAATTTGTGGGTAGCGAACAGGTAGCGAAATCGACAGGTAGCGAAACTGACTTCCTGCATCTGCTAATCCACTGCTACTTCTCTGTAAGTGTATCGGATGTGATGTGGGGGGAGGGGACGGGTGGAGGGCCCAGGAAGGGGATGTGTATCACAAAGGTTAGTTCCTCTCCCCACCGAATAAACCTCCATTTAAAATTGACTTGCATAGTTTTGAACTCAAACGGTTTCCACGACAAGTTTCAATTACCATGGTTTCAAAACTACTTATAGATGAACTAAAATGCAAATCTAATAAAGTAAAAACAACGGGATGTAGATCGTACGAACCTTAGCCAGACGTGCTCTCTTGATGAAGTCATTCAACTTTCGTAGTGCAGCATTCCTGGGCAGGGTTTGAATATCCGCAAAGAGATCGTTGGCTTCGTACTCGAACAATTTTCGATTTTCATCCATTTGCAGCGGCTGATCCCAGAACGACCCGATAAAAACACGAGCAACTTCAGGAGTATTGATTACCTTGCCAAGGGACCACATCAGCGCTCCATACACTCTCATCAGCTGTTGAGTTGTGACCATATCAGCCTTGTTCAGCACAATTCGAATCTTGTCATCGTAGTCGCGAAGCACTTCGATGCCACGCTGAAATTCGTCTGAAATATCGAGCTTATGCGCATCGAATAGGAGTATTATCCGATCGCAGCGTTCGGCGAACCATTTCAGAATTCCAGTGAAATCGTATCCGCGAGAGACACTTTGCTTCTCACCCGAAAGAATACCTGGAGTATCCACTATTGTTATGCTCTCAAGGACACCGCTTGGAAGTTCCGAACAGCAGAATCTGTTCAGAAACGCATTCCCAAAGGAACTGAGAGTACGGAACGGTTTCTTGGGGTCAACAATCAACGCGTTTCCAGGAATGACTTGTTCGTTCTCACCGTGCATCACAGCAATGAAACTATCGGTGGTGGGTTCAGGGCCAATTCGGATGCCTGGAAAGTCTCTTTCAAGCAGATACCGAATGAACGTTGTCTTGCCAGTAGAGTACTGACCAACTAATAACACCATGGGCTTGGCCACAAAGTCAGGCTCGGACATAACCGGCGAGTGAAAATCATTAAAGAGGTAAGCCTCCTCGAGCGGTTTCAAGTTCTTGAAGTAGAGTTTCTTCAAGCCATCTACAACGGAGTTAAAAACTTGCGGGTTCTTGTGAGCATCGTTCTTTTTCATCCACGTAAACATGGTGGAAATATCTCAAGGCAGAAGATGGTAGAAGTCTGTTGAATGAATGGCCACGAGAAAGTTTATGCTTTCGATTTCCTTTCAGGTGAAACGTGTGAAAAGAAACGCCGCCCAGTCGCTCCCTTCCAATCTCAAAGAAAACTGAGCATGCGCACTGACCACTCTTTTTAGTCATTTCCTATAAAGTGACGTCACGAGTCTATATTTAACAACTGGGGTGTCTTTGAAAATGCTGTCATCTCTAAAATAATGCACATTGATATATTTTATTATTCTGCATGTATAAACGTAAATTCTGGCAATTTTTCACGAATGGATGGCACACCAAGGTGGAACAACTGGGACAACAGGTTTGCCCTGGAAGAATTTTGAACCAAAAAAATTGTTATTATGATATTCATTATGACACATTTATGGTCATTTATATTGACATTTCCCCATTTTTAACATTGTTTTATATTATCAGAGGGCTTCTGCTACTCCGTAACCCAAGTTTCTGCATGTTGATGTTATTAATACGACTGACTAGCGCAATGTAATTCGAATGCATTTCAATATACAATACTTCTTTATAATTTATCAAATACTTCAGACGTTTGTAAGTTTATTTTAAGATGTACAACGGACACAAGTTTTCAGAAATGAGCTGGCGAGTGACAGGACAATAGCCAACTTATTGCTGGTTTAAATTCCTTAAAAAACATTTCTTGATCTGATTTTAATGGATCGAGTCGGAAATCGAACTCAAAAGTTTCGTTTTCTCAGTTGTGATAACTGAACCCTTGGCTTTCATTTGCTCCACGTCTCTAGAAACTCTAAAATGTTCAAGCTTTTGTTTCAGTTCCCCCTTAAAGAACGTCTGGCGTTCATCTAACACAGTTGTTTATGCAATGGTTCAACATGGCCAGTCTGTGAGGAAAGTATTCTTCATTCGACCGGACAACTTTTGATGACCAGAAAACGTCTGCTCCGAATAAGAACAAGAACCCTTAAGAGACGAAAGGTGCGGTGCATGAATGCAATTGTAGCTCGACCTTCTATTCCAGGGCTTTTCAATTGGGTTGGCTGTAGCCACGGGTAACGGTCCGCCTCATAAAGTAGGCGTGCCAACTAACTGGCTTTGCTGTTTAAACTTCGAAAGCTACGACGGCAAGCCCGGTAACTTGCCGTTTCTCTGAGTGCTGCTATGAAAAGAAATTAGATAAAGATAAGGCAAAGTCTGCGTCAGGCCTAGTGGCCCATACTAGCTTGCAACACACTAGGTCCATACCGCCCCTCTGGATATCAGCCTCGTCGCTGAATGGGCCACCCTGGCTAAATAAAGTTTACCTTTACCTTTACCTCTACCGCCGGAGTATATCCTGATTTCCGTATTTCTAGCGCCCCTGGATGGGATGTTGATGCTAGTCTATCGTAGGGTTCCCCCTCCACCTCACATTAAGTATCCAATGTTTCCCCTTTTTCCGCTTCTTGGCGCGTTATAAGAATATTTTTTTAAGTGCTTCTCATTCTTCGATTGAAGATTAATAGCCTTATGAAAAGAAGGATAAATATATCATGTATGTGTGTTCAGTTCATGCATTTCACTTCAAGAACAAACCTTTTTCAGACTCTTATCCCA
>Ga0126339_10003542_pt1 | contig 11388 bp, 13 predicted proteins | sample OrbTmetagenome_2_FD_92532 | JGI IMG/M metagenome (GOLD analysis project Ga0126339, IMG submission 92532) | Coral microbial communities from Petempiche,Puerto Morelos, Mexico - Orbicella T R C metagenome | ecosystem: Host-associated > Invertebrates > Cnidaria > Coral | place: Petempiche,Puerto...
AAGGGCAAAAAAGGTTATATCGGCAATAATCGTTAGGTGAGCCCCATAACTTTACCGTGTCTCCCCCCCCCCCCCCCCCCCCCCCCCCCGGAAAGGAAAAGATAATTATTTCGGTAACACCTGTCCACTGGATGGTGATCTATCCGGAGGCTCTGCCATCTGTGATGGACACAAACGCACCATGCAAGCCAAATATGTATCGAAGGTTTGATAATTTGTATAAAAAACCAGAGTGGTGACCTGTTATCGCCCTAGTATGTTGCCTTGCCGAAGATTGAATTCATCAAAATTATCAACTTTATGTATATTGTCTTGAATGATTTGCTACCAAAAGCTCAAAGCTACTTTACATGAAATGTATAATTACGAAAAATCTGCGCTCAAGACAATGTGGCCCAAACTTCCAGAACCTCTCCCTGTTTCTGTCGCATGAAGTGACTAGATGTATTGCCATTGTAGCCCATCCCTCTGCATTGCATCGGTTAACCCTAACACTTCGCTAGTACGGACTTGTGCATATGAGTCGAGAGACGTATAGTAAAAGTTAAGCGCGTTGTCCCAGTAGTAGAAAGCAATGACCAAGAACTGGTATCCCTCGATGCGGAATCTAACGTCCTGACCACCGCGTTTTCACGTGATGTCAGGAGAGAGAATTAATTTTTTTGGGGTTTCTTATTTCACAGATCCTTCACGACTGGTTCAAATCAACCTTGGCTTTGCGATAAGTGTCACCTCCTTAGATTCGGACAGAACCTTCAGGCAAATGCAAGATATCATCAAGTCCGTTGTGGACAATTACCCAACATCCAACATTTTCTACAGTGTTCTATCTTTTGGAGACCCTCCCATTGTTCATATTAATTTTGACGACCAGCTGTCAGATGAGGATAAAAAACGAACCATTGACTCCATCACCAAGACAACTGGGATAGCATCGCTTGATAAAGCGTTGGAAAAAGCGCGAGATCTCTTCAATGCGGCCTCCACCCAGAGACCAACGGCTAAGAATATACTTGTGGTAATGGTTGACGGCAAGTCTGATAGCAAGCTAGATGATGTCAAGGCGTCGTCAAGGTTATTACAGGCTGATCGCGTCAAAGTGATTGTTGTTGGTGTTGGTGATGAAGTGGATAAACCGGAAGTAGATGTTGTAACCGAAATTACAGTTCTTACCAATACCACTGACAATCCAGATTCCGTGGCTGAGGTGATTATTATAACTATTGACAAAGGTAAGGAGTACATTACTTCTTTTTTTTCCATGGGTTTGATTTTATATTGTCAAGTAAATTACAGTCAAACGGGATTCCTGTAGGGCGATCTTTAAACAAAAGCTCGACTGGGCTGATAATACATGTTATTGAAAGTTGCACTTGAGCGTTTTCAATTGAGTGTCGAAAGTTATCAGGCAATTACTCAAGTTTTAATTTTGGTTTTATTGTGGTTTGAGATTGGCTGAATAGTCTAATTGGTAAGTAATTGGTTTGGTTTTGGTTTTACGACACTCAATTGAAAACCGCTCCAAGTAACGTTTAGTGCTGAATAGTTCAAATGAATGTATTCCAGTCGTTCATAATGTGTTACAATAGTTGTCTCTGCAAGGCCTGACTCTGGTGCTCTTATAATATTCGTGTATTGTATTGCAGATACTCGAGATATCCCTGACATCGACTTCGTCTTTGCTCTGAGTGCGGCTGCTGTTGATGCTGAGGACACCTTTGACAAGATAATAGACACAGTGGATGCCATAATCAAGCATTATGGAACAGACAAGTTCCGCTACGCTTTGATGACATTTGGTGACACGCCTTCCGTTGTCGTTGACTTCAGTGATGGCCGCGGCAAAGAAGCACTGAGGGCCACTGTGCAACAACTCAGACGTCCTACTGGCGAGCCAGACGTGGTGAAAGCCTTGAAAGAAGCTGAGAAGCTGTTTGACAATGCTCCCAGACCAGGCAGCCGGAAAATTGTTGTCATTTTTGTAGACAAAAAGACTGCCAATACCCGCGACGACCTGAAGGAAGCTGCCGAATCGTTAATTGAGAAGAATGTGACAATTGTACCGGCAGTGATTGGTCCAGAAGTTTATATTGATGACATAGAGGTCATAATTACGAACAAAGAGTACATTGCCACTTGTGAACCTATTGAACCTCAAACATGGCCGGAAATAATAATTGACAAGTCTCTAAAAGGTGAGTCACTGATGTAAACAACCCGAAGATGACTTGGGGAATGATGCTGACAATGACGACAACAGTGACGATGACAATTATTATTCTCTTTTAGCAGTGTTGAGTATCCCCTTAATTCGTAAAATATCTTTCTCTTTTACAGAGCTACCAGAGATTCCAAAGCTTGACCTAGGCTTTGCAATAAGCACCGGTTCTTTAGATGCGGAAGAGAACTTGCAAACGATCAAGGACACCATCAAATCAGTGATCGATCGTTATGGCAAGACTGACATTCGATACAGTTTCATTTTGTTTGGCGATGAACCCTCCGAGAGAGTTCGGTTTACGGAGAGTGAGCGTTTCACCATCGAGATCCTAAAGGATAGGGTTGACAGACTCGCTCGTATCTCTGGTGCATCTCTGGACAAAGCCCTTGACAAAGCAAAGAAGATGTTCGAGGATACAGCCAGACAGGACGCGAAAAAGGTGTTAGTTGTCATCATGGACCAGAAACAGTCAGGTGATCGTGACAAGACGAAGGAGAAGGCAAGAGAACTGAAAAATGCTGGAGTGAAAGTTGTGCCTGTGGTGCTTGGTGAAGAAGCGAGTGAAGAGGAACTTGAAGAAATCACACGGAACAAAAATAACTTGGTTGAGATGGATACAGATGAGAATCCTGACAAAGCTGCGGAGAAAATTATGATTAAAGTGCTTGAAGGTAATTTTGGGTTGGACTTAAAAATGCTATAAGGACTATACTTTAGCGTAAAATAGCAATAATGCAAGTTCGGGAATATTGGTGTATTTGGACACGATCACAACATTTTATCCTTTAAATAGTATAGACTTTAGGTAATGCCGAAAATTGAACACATTGAGTGCGGAACTTTGTGCGAGCGAATTAACCTCACGTGAAGATCTAACAAGGTGCTGTTTTCAAGGAATCCCTTGGTAACAGCGTGACGCTGAAACATTTAAATCTAAAATGGGCGGGTATTATATTAATTTCATGGTTCACACCCTGATATCGTTTAAGGCAAAGAATGAGACGACGAGTTCAAGTTTTCGCTTGTCAGTGAAATGCAGCTTTTAGTGTTCTTTGCGTCATTGGACTCATTAGCAGTGTCTTTTTTTAATTTCTAGATACGCCTGATGAAGAGGAGATGCTAGATATTGCATTTGCCCTCAGTGCAAGAGCCTTAAAGTCAGACGATAACTTCATGAAGATGAAATCTGTTATAACTGAGATCCTCGGCACTTATGGCTCGTCCACTGTTCGGTATAGCGTCATCAAATTTGGCAAAGAACCAAATGTAGAACTTGATTTTGGAGACGAGAGCGATCCTGAGGAATTAAGACAGATCTTACAGCGTATTACAAAGAATGACGAGGGAGCAGATTTGGGCAGGGCGCTTCGAAAAGCTAGAGAGCTGTTCCAAGTGGCAGCGTTAACGCGTCCAGATGCTAAAAGGATCCTAGTGGTTGCCATGGACAAGATGTCAGACAGTGATGAAATTACAGTGTCGGTTGCTGCTCGATCACTGCAGCATGATGGGATCCGAGTGATTGCGGTCACGTTTGGAAAAGAAGCTGACCCGCAGGAAATGACAGAGGCAACCTTAAACGTTAACAATGTCATTGAGACTAATGACACCGCAAGTACGAAGGAAATTGCCGCTGAAGTGATGGAAAAGGCTAACAATGGTAAGAATACTCACTGTTGAACAGCTTGGACACTGTCAAGGAAAAATAAAACTCAAGGAATTCGGAAGGTTCACGTTTTTCTCATGAATATTTCCTTTTTGCTTTTTTGTTCTTTAGCCTTTGAATTTTTTCATCTTGTAGACGCCCATACATTTGTAGTGGAACTCTGCGCCACTAATACGGCTCTTTTTGGCCCGAAGAAATCGCATGTAAAACACATTTTCGCGATGCTAAGCTGGTCGTATCAACGGGTTCTAATATATGATTGGGTTTATGAAAACCGTGTCGATACTTTGCACGTGGATTTCACAACAACAACAACACCAAAAGTAGAGAAGAGCAAGAAAAGGAAGATAAGAGAGTAGAGAAGAAAAAAAGACTGACATTCCTTTTAATTTTTTTTGTCATCCCCTTTGTCGCTGGCGAGGAAAAAACGATCGAGCATTTCTGTTTTCAGAAATCCGGACATACGTATTTCAGAATTAACGTTCACATCTCTTTTAAAATAATACTACTATTTATTACGACAAAGACGTTTTACAAGAGACAACTATATTGATACCATATTATCGTGTTACTTACTTTCCATCCAGATTCAATGCCGCTCCTCGATGTTGACCTTGGATTTGCAATCAGTGTGACAGACAGCGGGGCTGAGCAGACGTACGAAAACATGAAAAATGTTATGAAACATATTGTGGATACGTACGGACTTGCCAGTATTAGATATGGTGTCCTCATGTTTGGTAACTCAGCCAACACATATATACCTTTCTCACAAACGTTCCCTGACAAAATGGCGCTGACGATACTTCTCGATTCATTCCCTCCACTCCGAGGTGGACCAGACCTGCGGAAGGCATTAGAAGAAGCGAAGACATTGTTTGATCAAGCAACAGCCCGGCCTGATGCTAAAAAGGTCCTTGCTGTGATACTTGACAACAAATCCATCAATAATGACAGCGACATCGAGGAAGCAGCTAAGGTTTTGGAAGATGACGATATTCAAGTCGTGCCTGTTGGTGTTGGTTCAAATGTTGACGACGAGGAACTTGAAACTATGACAAGTAACAAGCAAAATATCATCAAAACTGACAAGGAGGGTGATCCATCAGGTGTGGGTGAAGAAATCATACAGAAAATCCGAGAAGGTGAGAAGTTCTTGTTGTTGTTGTAGTTGTTGTTCTTCTTCTTTTACTTCCTCGTCTTTTTCTTCTTCTTCCTGTTCCTTTGTTGTTTTCTTTCATGTGTCCTTTGTCCTTTTCGGTTCTTTTCCTGTCGACCTATCAGTCTAGATAAAACAACCGTAACTAGCACTAAGACACCCTCGAAATAGGACTAGAATGTAAAATAATAGAAATACATACCATGCAGGTCAGTTCCAAGCTTTATTGGCTAAATTGATACGCATGTTCTTGTCCCTTTAGATCCCCCTGCCATTCCAGAATTGGACCTTCTTTTCGCCCTTAGTGCCAACGCCTTGAAAGAGAGAGAGAATTTCCAACAAATGAAGGATATAATCAAGAGCATGATTGATCGATATGGAACATCTAGTATTCAGTATGCTGTCATTACGTTTGGAAATGTTCCCATTACCAGAATCTCGTTTAATACAGCTTTCTCAGACGACGAAGCATTGCAGAGTTTAGTAGATTCTGTGCGGAAGAGCTCTGGAGCATTATTAGACAGTGCCCTCGCGGAAGCGAAAAATTTCTTTGAAACACAGGGTCGCTCTAATGCCAAGAAGGTCCTGGTGATAATTACTGATAAGAAATCCAGCAGTTCTCTAAACAACGTGGAGAATCAAGCGAAGTTCCTGGAGGAGGATGACATTAAAGTTATTCCCGTCGCACTTGGATCAGAATCAGACATTTCTGAGCTATCTAAAACCACACCAAACAAAGAGAACCTGGTCGATGTTGACGAAGGCGATGATCCCGACATGACTGCTGAGATAATTTTGTTGAAGGTTTTGAAAGGTAACTATGGTTTATAATAATTGTGATAGGCCGCCTCACACTTGGTGCCCAGGAACCCGCAAAGCGTTTCAGGTTGTTTAGGCTGTCCAGCATGGAATCCCTGTAACATGTCATTTTCTTGTCCAAAGTAGCTCATCCTGCTAAGAAAGTAGAATGTATACGGTTTATTGTCGGTATGAAAGGACAATACACATCACCGAAGCTTGTGTAGGAAGGTTTGTGTTAAGATATCGTTTATCGTTAATCGTTGAAGTTGTGGTGGAGAACGGTTTCAATATCAAAAGCAAAGTTACCTTCGATTTAAAAACTGTTAAGCACCGGAGATATAAAATCCAGGTTATAACGGGCGTTACCTCGGAGATTACGTTAAAATATCATTATTTTATACCGGGGCACCCACGTTCGAGATATAGCGTGCTATATTTGATTTTAATTTTAATGCTTCCATTTTATTTCGTTCTCGTTTTGCTCCGTTTAGATGTCCCCAAGATACCAGAGATGAATTTAGCATTTGCTATCAGTGCCAGAGCGGTAGATGACGAGACAAACTTCGAAAAGATGAAAGACATTCTTAAGGCGATTGTACAAAAGTTTGGTTCAAACCGAATTCACTACAGTGTGATCACGTTTGGTGATTCACCAATCACTGAGCTGCCATTCAATCGCCGGCTGCCCTCTGATGAGGCTTTGAAACGATTCATCGGTAAGTGCTGAGAAACTACAGGAATTGGTGTTTCCCCATGGCCCTTTCTGAGATAGTCAGCGAGCACTTTTGTTATGAGAGGAATGATGAATCCCAAGCTTTATGGTGCGACTAAGACGCTTGGAAAATTTGAATGAATTTACGAATGCATTCTATGCTCTAGAACGTTTTTCAAATTTGTCTCAAACAGTGTTTCCAAATTATTTCTGCAAGTTATGATTTCCCGTTTCAACTTTGTAGTTGTTATCTATCCTCAGAGTGAGTTGCTGTCATTTGTTGAGTTTTCTTGTACACTGCCAAACTAGCAAAATCCTCAGAATCATACCCCAGTCATAAGTTAAACAAGCCCTGAAAGCTGACTTTCTTAATGAAAACGGAAAATCATTTGATACTTTCAGGCTCCATTTCAAAGAACAGACGTGGTGCAGCATTAGGTGAGGTTCTGAGAGAGGCTACCAAGCTTTTTAACGATGCCGCTAAGGTTCGCCCCGATGCAAAGAACGTCTTAGTCGTTATAACAGACAAGAAGTCCGATAGCAGAGGAGAAGATTTGAAGAAGGAGGCTATGAAAATGCGGCCCGATGATATCAAGGTTATTGCTGTTGCTCTCGGAGAAGAGTCAGACAAGGATGAGCTTGATATTTTGACTCCTGAACAGGATGAGGTCATCGAAGCTAACAGCACTGATGGTGCAAAGAAAACTGCTGAGGAAATCATGAACAAAGCTCTCGAAGGTAAGATCTGATAAATTGGAATTAATAAAAGAAAACTATGGGAATCTAAATGTCACGTCAACTAGTTATCCTGAATAGCATATCCAAATTATGTTCATCATTTGGAGAATGGGGGTAAAATCGTCTAAAATGCCGCATTTGTCTCTTATCAGCCTTTATGTTACTCTCCTTCTCTCGCTTAAGAGATGCTAATGACAGTGTTTTGGTAGTATGAATCACAGCATTCCTGAGCCAGTTATAGTTAGCCAAGAAAACGTTTCTTAATGCGTTTTAAAGGAATGTTGTTAGTATAGGTAATCATACGGTTTCGAGTTCAATTTGGAATTAATTTGCACGAGTGAGTTTTTAAGAAACGTTTTCTTCCATAACTGTGTCGTCGACGCCACTGCCCAACTAAATAAATCGTCATTTTCTAGCACTACGTTTATATAAATTATCTATGATTTATATTTTACGTTATATAAAGGAAAACATGGTACATCTTTTACTTCCTCTAATGCACGATATGTAAGCTGAAATTATCGAGACTTCCTTTGCCACTTAAATGAAGCTCATTTTCGGATTTTTTACTTTATCAGTATTAACGGAATCTTTGTTTTCTTTTAGATTATCCAGATGTACCCGAGATTGATATCACTTTTGCCATCAACACCGCTGCTACCGATGCAGAAAAGACCTTCGAAGTACTGGGAGATGCTGTAAAGAGCATCATAAACATGCACAATCCTGATCGAATACGTTACAGCATCGTTATTTATGGCGACTCGGCAGCACCTGTTGTATCATTCTCAAAAGATCCTCAAGACGTTCGGAAACTCCTTAAGGCTGTCGACAAACTACCACAACCCTCGGGACTACCCGATCTCAAGGCGCTTTTAGAAGAAGCCAAGAAGGTTTTCGAGAAGGATTCGGGCAGGCCTAAGGCAAACAAAGTTCTGGTTGTGGTAACTGATGCTAAATCGCCTTCGACGTCAGATGATATTAAAGAAGCAGCTAGACCGCTGGAAGACGAAGGAATAACAGTCATTGCAGTGGCCGTAGGAGATGAAGCAAACTCCAAGCAGTTGGAGAAAATGATCCCCGACAAGCAGACTCCACTGAGTGTAGACAAAGATGAAGACCCAGGTGACATAGGGGATAAAATTATGGACAAGGTATTGGAAGGTAAGTACAACTTTAAAACTCTAAACAGCAGTGGTTTGAAGAAGGCAGATAGTGCACGGGTTAGCGGAAGCACATGGAAACGTTCAAAATGTAACTTGGTCTTACAGTCTGTTTATTGTGCCGTGAAATAGCCTCGTGCAAATTTATGAAACATCCAATTCAATTCTTCAGGCACATGGAATATAATCGGTTTTGACTTGATATGGACTAGGTTACAATTAAGCAATGGTGTGTTTTCTTCTTCTTTTCAATTCCTGATTTTGCTGTGCTGCACAAAGGGGTTTTGACGATTCTGTTGCGCATGATCAAACGAATTATGACTAGCCCTGTTAACGAAACCCAAATGAGCGCCATTACACTGAGTTTTACTGTTTACTTTCAGCTATACCCCAGCTACAGGATTTAGATTTGGCATTTGCGATAAGTGCAAACGCTGCCTTGGATTCAAGTGAAAACTTCAGAAAGATGAAAGACATCATTGACTGGGTCATTAACAAATACGGTGTGGGTACAATCCAATATGGCGTCGTTGTGTTCGGAAACACACCTTCTGTTAAAGTGACTTTTACGCAGCCTGTTAATGACGACCAGCTGAAAGCTATCCTGCAAAGCGCAGCCAAGAATCGAGCAGGATCAAACCTGGAAAGAGCACTCGATGAAGTTCAAAGGCTTTTTGATTCTTCTCCTCGTCCAGATGCTAAAAGGGTGTTGGTGCTCGTCACGGACAAAAGGTCTGACAGCAGCCTTGAAGACGTGGAGACGTCAGCCGAGGCTCTCTGGAGTTCTCGCATCAAAGTAGTTCCAGTTGCCTTTGGGCGAGAGGCAGCACCTGATGAGGTTAAGGCTACCACATCCGATGAAGACGACTTGATAGACGTTAAGAACACTAACAATCCTGATGACGTGGCTAAGGACATTATGGAGAAAGTTTTAGAAGGTCAGTGAGGCTTTTGTTACTTTAAATGTCAGTGACATTGATGGGTTAAGATGCAAGGAATGATAGAAATGGGTAACATATAGTCAACAACTGTCTCTCTTGCGTAAGCGTCTTTTCTAAATTGGTAAAACGTTATAAGTGGCGCATCCAGGTATGCTCAAGAGAGGAGGATGGGGTTGGTAGGGTGTGACGGGGGGAAGGTCGTCCTTTTATTGCTTAATAAGTGTGGAAGAATTTCTTCTAATTTCGTTAATTTAATTTCAAAGAAGTGCATTTGTGGACATAAAATAAAAACTGACCAGAGGTACAGAGGATGGCACCTTGGAAAACTGAACCACGACATTTTGTTGCAAAACATCATCTACTTTTTGGAAATGTTGATTCTCCTGTTTAATTTTTTATCTTCATGATTTTATTCTCTAGATTTCAATGTGCCGAAAATGGATGTCGCGTTTGCTATCAGCGCCACAGCCTTCCAATCAGATGCCAACTTCAAGAAAATGCAAGACACAATCAAAGAATTTGTCGATAGATTGGGCGTCCATGGCAAAGTGCATTATGCCTTGTTAACGTTTGGAGACCCTCCAACAACACATCTGCAATTTGGTGATAAATCGGCCAGTTTGACTGCTTTAAAAGACTTGATTGAAAAAGTTCCTATGCCATCGAAAGAAGCTGCACTGGATAAAGCTCTTAGCACTGCCAAGATGTTGTTCATCCCTGCCGCCGGTGGAAGGGTGGATGCGAAAAAAATCTTAGTGATTATGACCGATAGAGAGTCAGATAGCAGCAGCGAGGATACCATGAAATCTTCCAAACAGGTGACGGATGAAGGAATACGAGTGATTGCAGTTCCTTTGGGTGATGAGGACAATGTGAATGAAGTGAAGACAATCGTGTCGATCAAAGAAGATGTTATCAAACCAAACATAACTGATGAACCACGAGACATCGCAGATAAGATCATTGATACCATACTTGATGGTGAGTTGTGATTAATGTAGTTAATACAAGTAATTTTGTACCCACTTCAATACCAGTGCTCCTTTCCGTCATGAGATAACAATCAAACCCTCACCTTTGTACATATGTTTACAATATTCCAGAAATTTCACTTATGCTCTTATATCTTTCAGACAATCTTCGAGTTCCACAGATTGATCTAGGATTTGCTATCAGTGCCACAGCTGTGTCAGCCTCAGACACCTTTGAGCGCATTAAGGACACTATTACTGCAATCGTTGACGAGTATGGAATCACTGATAGGCTCCGTTATGGCCTCATCGTGTTTGGTAGAAACGCACTTCAGAAATTAAGCTTCGGCGAAGAATCTGACATGAACTCTTTGAAGGCTAAAATAAAGTCATCTCAACGTCTTGGGGGGGAACCTAACTTGCAGAAAGCTTTAGAAGAAGCCAAACGATTGTTTGACTCGGAGTCAGCTGGACCTGATGTGAAAAAAGTTCTGGTTGTTATTACTGACAAGAAATCCACGAGTCGCCCTGAAGATGTGAAGAAGGCCGTAGTGCCTCTAGAGGAGGGAGGGGTTAAAATTGTACCCGTCGCTGTCGGTTCGTCAGCCGATCCCAGCGAGTTGGAAGTGATCACATCCAATAGAGGATACATCATAGTGACACAGCGAAAGCTTGATCCTGATGTAACTGCTGAAAAGATCATGGAGAAAGTGTTGAAAGGTACCACAATTTCTTCTTACAATTTTTGATGTGAAATATCATACGCGAAAGACCGTGTTTGACCACATTTCCAAACACCGAGAAGAGAGTTGAAAATACAACGCGTAGCGGAGTACTTCTGACGAACGTCGAGGTGTTTGGATATCTGGTCAAACACTGTCTTGAGTGTTTGATATATCTTCTCAATCCAAACTAAAACTAAAGAGAAAAGGTATACATAAATCGTAAAAATCTATGCTAATTAAAGTGCCACTATGATCAAATTCTCCATACCCATTTTTTTACATTTTCGCACACAA
>Ga0126339_10003544_pt1 | contig 11387 bp, 5 predicted proteins | sample OrbTmetagenome_2_FD_92532 | JGI IMG/M metagenome (GOLD analysis project Ga0126339, IMG submission 92532) | Coral microbial communities from Petempiche,Puerto Morelos, Mexico - Orbicella T R C metagenome | ecosystem: Host-associated > Invertebrates > Cnidaria > Coral | place: Petempiche,Puerto...
CAGCCCCCCCCCCCCCCCCCCCAACTGGGGTAAAAACCATTCAAGGGGGGGGGAATTTTTTTTTTTCAGTTTTTCTCCCCAAATTTTTTTTAAAACACCCCAAAAGAACAAAAACATCCTTACCTTACAACCCTCCAATCCTAAAAAAATTTGGGAAAAAAATTTCACCCGCCCCCCCCCCCCCCGACTACATGGTAATGAAACCATTCAAGGGTGGTGTGAATTTTTTTATTCAAGGTTACCTCCACAATGTTTTAGTCAAGCTCCACAAAGGAAGCAAGACCTTCTACATCAGAGCCCTTCACTATCGAAGTCTTCAGAAAAATGAATCCCCACAGAAAATTAGGTTAGCAATTTCCACTAAACAACCCTATGATGTTCTTGCATCATCTTGCACCTGTGTAGCTGGGTCTCTAGGATTTTGTAATCATGTTGTGGGCCTAATGTATCTTGTTTCTCACTACTACTTGACAAAGCTAAATCTATTCCTGATGATTTGGTTTGTACCTCCCTTCTCCAGCAGTGGCATAAGCCAAGAGAGAAAAGTATCTCATCAGAACCACTGATGGGCATGGTTTTTAAGAACCCAAATTAGACATGTCAGGTGGGGGGAGCCAGGGTTTGACACTAACGGTAGCCAACTAGCCACAGACTAGTAGAAATTTATTTTTGGCTTGTAGGTTTTCAATTTCCACTAGCCACTTTGGCTAGTCAACAACATGAAATTGGCTGAACTAGTTTCTGCCTTCTTCAAGGAAGACAAACACAAAATTTACACTTTTCTCGGAAACAAGGTCAGAATTTCATTGTGGACATACATGTATCATGGTACCAGGCATGTGGTGTTCAGCATGTATGCAAATTTAAGTTTGTCTACTTTTTGCTGGGTGGCACACAAATGGGGAACTGAGCATGTTAATTTTGATGAAAGAAATATTTGACAAACAAGACAGCATTTCCTGAAAGCATACATCAATGCTCTTTTTTGTTATGAAATTTTTTTCATGCGCAAAATAGTGCAGAACTGTAAAGGGATAACATTTACTTTAGCATAACAATACACGGGTGATTTGTCGCTGTATGCATACTTACAAACTTACCACCACAGAAATAATTAGATGAGAAAGATTTATTTCCTTCAACATTTAAACCAGCCGTTTTTAGCAGTCAAATTTCGCCAACAACAGTTTACAGTATTGTTCAGATAGTTGTTTTACTTTTGAAACATTTCTACAGCACCTGTCTGTGAAGAAGTCTCTGAGAAGAAGTTGGCAAAAGTTTTAAGTGACGTCTTGGAGGTCTCGATATTTTTCCAAGGAAGTCTCAGAGAAAAACAGAGTTCTAAAAGTCTTTTCAGCAACTGGAACTTTTTTGAAACTAGTTCACTGGTAAGTATAGTATAATTACCAACGTTATGTATTAAAGAGAGTCGCTTCCGTCGTGCTTTCAAGTCTTGCTAATAATACTGCTGTTATTGGACCTAAGTGAAATTTTCGTGACACGTTAGTTTTGCGGATTGCTTGGCTAGTAAAAAATGGTTTTGGCTAGTAACATCTAAGTTATCACTAGCCACTAGGCTAGTAAGTTGAAAAGTTCATGTCGAGCCCTGCTTGTTTTGAGTCTAGCAATCGATTTTCATCCAGATCCATTAAGGTTTTCCTGAGGAAAATGCTCATGATTTGTATTTTATGAAAAAAATGGTGTGTGTTTTAGCGCAGAAAAAGACTTGAAAAATACGACTCAAAACTTTATAGTGAAACCTTTGATCTTCAATGGTCTGAAAACCAGACACCATGTTGTTTCTCACGAGCCCTCCGAGCTTTTGTTTTGACTGTTAACCGCTGTTAAGTCGAACTGCTTTCACTGGGGTACGAATACCTTTTTTACAATAACTGTCTAATTTCTTGTGCACTGATTGGCTAATTTTTATCATCAATAAGAGTACAGACGGATAAACTTTTAATTTATGCAAGCTTTCAAATTCAACTTTCAGCTGTCAAACTGTCAACTTTTTAACCAATGAGATTTTATGAACTTTTTTAAGAAGCCAGTCAAAAAGTGAGAAAAGCTCATGACAATGACCGCATCATTTTGAAGAAAATTTGATTGTTTTTGTTTACGGCAAGTTTACAGCGTCTTTCCCCTCATTTATTCCAGACATTTGTCAATGTCACAACTCTTTGAAGGAAAGTAATTGGTACCCCTTGTAAGTGACTAATCTTGCTGCCCTTGTCTAATCAGAATATGGTAATTTTGTTGAGTATACATGTACTGAACATGCATAATTTGAAATGAATACTGTTTTTGGACACTGGGTAATATAGGCAACTTACATTTTGAGCAGTGTTATGAGTTATCATGTTACAGTGGAACATACTGCTGGCAGTCACTCCTTTCTAAATTAAATATGTAATTTTTTTTTCTAACCAGGATGGGCAGCATATTGGAGTAGATTTCTGGGAGTTATTTGGGAAAGGCAGAGAAGTTCTTGAGCACAAATTAGAGGAGTTGAAAGGCAAGAAAGGTGATGAGCCTGAAGATGTAAAAGTTGCTTTGGAGACATTCGATTAAATAATGGAAGCCTTGAAAAGACTATCTCAGAAAGATATTGAGGCAGTGACAAAGAATCTGTCTGATATTCAAAGAGAAATAGACAGCAATGTGGTGATTGCCCATGAATTTATTTCCTATCGTTGGGTCCCAAAGGCGTTGTTGTCCTTCATTCCTGACATGCATCATCATGAGAGTTACATGCTAAGGAACCCTCAAAGTTAAGGGTGGCTTCAGCAGTTAGCACATGGAGAGGACTTCGCATTGGTTAGTGGTCTATAATACATGTACAATCATGAAATATTTCTTGTGTACATGACATTATTTAGAATTTTTCTTTGGTCTGACACTACTAAGTAAACAGTTACCACTTTGGTTTCCAGAAAAATTGTGCAACTTTTTCTGAGTTGTACTGTGTTTTGTGCTGAACATCCACCACACATACTGTAATTATACAGCTGATAACCAATTGAAAAGTATTTTATTGAAGTATGATTCAACACTGAAAAATAAAATAACTCTAATGTTAGAGAGCATGTGGTATCCATGCCATTGTTGCATCATTTGTCTGGTACATGTACTTCTTACCAATAGTAGCCTACTGCTAGGCTCCCACGGGCAAAATTCCTCGAAAGGTATGCTGGTTGTATCACACCAAGCTGAGATTCTTTGGACAGCTCAAGAAGTCATTTACTAGTGTTGAACAACAACTTCACAAAATGGTGCATTTAGTGAATGTACCCTCCAGTAGAGCTCTTATCCTTAGAATGGTTTGGGTGGTGGACAAAACACTGACCCCTACTTCCTGGACTACCATGACTGACTTACTTAAATCTGAAATGGACTACTCTAAAATGCAGTTCTATGATAGAAGCTGCAGGTACCTAGGTTGCACATACTGAACTGTACATTTGCTTACTGGATTTAAGCTCATAACAACAAACTCAAAATTTCATTGCACTGGGTGCCTCACTTGTATTGGCTTTTTCAAGCTATTTCAAGCTGTTTACAGAATCTGATACTAATTAATTGTTTTGGCCTACTGCTGATTGATAATTTACTGAAAAGGTTTACTGTTAGTCTACAAAATGAGGCTACAGGCTCTGTGTCTAGGTATAAGAGCAGCTAATGCTTCTTTAATAGGACTCATTTCAAATGGTATTTTGAAGGGTAGTCCATTTTATGGGTAGCCCATTGGGGTAGGCCATCGAGATAGTCCATACAACTACATACATATACACCTAGCCATTAAGGGTCCACAGACGGATTTCTCATACATTGCTAAGAAAATGAAAAATCACTGAGTGATGGCAGCAAATTTAACGACAATAATAGGGTAAATGTTTAAATTAGAGCTACAAAATATAGTGTCCGGGAAAATTGTTACACAAAAGATGGAGATAGAGAACACTGTCAAGATTTGTTGACAATGGACTCTTTGCATCATGACTTTGTCACATGACTTTGTCACATGACTTTGTCAATCACAGAAACATAGTTGTGGTATAAAATAGATTCAGGAATGGAAAGAGCATATCAAAAATAGTAAAGTGTGCAAGTCTGAGACCCCCAGCATTCAAAAGATAGTTCTAAATATGGCAGTTTTAGTTTTTTAAAAATTCAATTTGTATTCTAAAAGTTGCTGGTAAGCGAGGTCGTGCCTTTCAGCAGTATTTCCTATGTAAATAACCTTAATTTTCCCAAAAATTCAAACTGCTAAAATCTCTAATTTTCAACACTGCATTAGAGGTTCTGGCCACAATTCCAGATTCACCTCCAGAGGCAGGACTCAAGCCAAATCTGGTCAGAGCCCAAACGGGAAAATGCCCAGATGAGACTAAGCCATTCAACAATGACAAATCCACAAACACCTCTACAACAACGCCACAGAGTTACATTCTCTGGTAATTGTTCTTCTTGCCTGGTATTGCCAGCCACCAGAGGAAGTTACCAATCCTTTCTTGGATCTCAGGAGCATTCATCATCCACCCTGACAAGTCAGTATTCCTTCCAAAAAGAGTATTGACATTCTTAGGGTTTGTCATTAATTCTATTGATATGACACAACTCACCTTACACCAGATAAGGCCGACCACTTAAGGGAGGCATGCACAAAACTTCTCAACACCCAACACCCTAACATCAGAGATGTTGCAGAGGTTATTGGTCTCATGGTTAGCAGTGTCCCTGCAGTAGAACTGTGTATGCTTTTGTACCGAACACTGGAGAATGAAAACATTGATGCTCTGAAACAAAACCACGGTAATTTTGATGCACGGATGGAGCTGAGTGCCTCAGCTAAATCTGACTTACAATGGTGGGTTGATAATATTCAGCAATCTGAAAAGAAAATCTCACCACCCAACCCTGACATTGTGATAACTACAAATGCATCAAAACAAGGGTGGGGGGCAGTGAGAGACCACCACACTACGGGGGGTCGGTGGTCTCCTGCTGAGGCAGAGAAGCATTTAAATGAGCTAGAACTTCAAGCAGTCTTCTTTGCGTCGTGTTCACTGTGCGACAATGTTAGAAATAAGCACATACGTATCTTGTCGGATCACACAACCACTGTTTGTTACATTAATAATATGGGTGGCAGTATATCCAGGGCTTGTAACATCATTGTAAAGATTTGGCAATTTGCCTTGGAAAGATGTAATTTTCTAAGCTCAGCCCATTTGCCAGGGAAGCAAAATATGTTAGCTGACAGAGAATCTAGCATGTTCAATGATCAAACTGAGCGGATATTGCACCAGGATATTTTCCAGAAGCTGTCCCTGTTATGGGGACCCTTCAAGATTGACTTGTTTGCCTCTAGATTGAACAAACAGGTTTGCACTTATGTATCAAGGAAACCTGATCCAGGTGCAACTGCTGTGGATGCATTTTCAATAATATGGGACAGGAAGCCCTTTTATGCATTTCCACCTTTTTCCCCTATTCATAGATGCTTACAGAAGATCACTGCAGACAAGGCAGAGGGTGTGATAATTGTTCCTATGTGGCCCACTCAGACTCATTATCCCGGGTTGATGTCCATGTTGATTCAATGGCCAAGACTGCTACCGAGGAAGGAGAACCCATTAAGATTGCCCCACTCCCAGAAAAGCCACCCGTTATGGACCAAAATGCAGCTGATGGCATGTCTTGTATCCGGGATAGCTTTGAGGCAAAAGGAATTCCGGAAGAACCAAGAGAAATTATGTTGCAGTCATGGAGAGAATCTACCAGGAACCAGTGTGGCATATATCTCAAAAAAGTGGACAACATTTTGCGTGAAAGGAACATTGATTCACATGACATCTGTAAACAATGTTCTGAAGTTTCTGACACTCTTGTATGAGTCAGGGCTTGGATATAGCTCAATTAACACTGCTCATTCTGCTTTGTCCTCACTCAATTGTGGTAGCACATGTCTTGTTGGAAACCATCCTCTTATTTGTCTGTTCATGAGAGGGGTCTACAGTTCAAGACCAACACAGTCTCATTATACTATTGTTTGGGATGTTAAAGTTGTGTTAGATTATTTTAGACAATGGAAAGACAATGAGGAACTCTCACTTAACGAACTATCTTTAAAAACTACTACTTTAGTAGCTTTAGCATCAGCACAGAGGGTGCAATCTTTGCACAAGCTAGATCTAGACTGCATGACACAAGAAAATGACAGGATTGCATTTAAATTTGACGTATTAAAACAAAGTAGGCCATCTGTCAAGTCTCCCATCATGGAACTTTGTGCTTATCCTTAGAATCCTAAAATGTGTGTTGTAAAAACGTTGTCACATTATCTTGAAAGAACACAGTTATTTAGAGAACAAGAAACCAAGTTGTTTTTGACTTATCAGAAACCTCATCATGCAGTAAGTGCTAGTACTATTAGCCATTGGATAAAGTTTATGCTCCAACGAGCTGGAGTTGACACATCTAAATTTGGTGCTCATAGCACTTGAGCTGCCTCCTCTTCTGCAGCTAAACAAGCAGGAGTGCCCATCATGGACATACTTAGCACTGGGGGTTCGTCCTCAGAATGCACCTTTGCTAGGCACTATAGTGTACCAATTCAAAAGAAAAATAATTTTGCTGAAGCTATGTGTAACACTTAAGCCAGGATTTGCAGGTTGACTTGTCTGTGAAGCGTCTACAGTTACCTATGTTTTTCTTTTTGACTTTGTAAAGGTTACATGTAGATACACTTCCACTGGTTGGGTTGTGATTAAAGAGCTTACTGTTGCATTGATATCTCTAGCCTGTATTTATCAAGGCTTCAAAATCTCACATGATCCCTCAAGCAGATGACATAGAAGAATTAGAAAATTAAACAAGACTTACCTGGAAGGCAAAGTTTGATTGGGATTCTTCTACGTCATCTTGGGCTTGAGGGATCAGGTGCCCACCCAGGTATTGGCCCTCCCTATGTTAACTTGTAATGACAAATACTGGCCATGCTCTTTGAAGACTGAAGCATGCGCACTGTAATCTCACCTGATCCCTCAAGTCCAAGATGACGTAGAAGAATCTCAATCAAACTTCGACTTCCAGGCAAGTCTTGTTTAATTTTCTAATTTACACTAACATAGATTTTACTACACAAGTATGCACTTGTGTTTTGTAAATACAGTTCAAAGTCTGCTTGTGACCACCTCTCGTAAGCGACCACCTCTCCTCAGCAACCAGTTTTCCAAAATACCAAAAGTTTCCAAGTCATATCATTATCTTTGGAACCTCTTGTAAGCATCCACCTCTCATAGGCCACCGCGACCACTGTTAGAGCTAAAAGTTTGAAATTTTCCTTTCTTTTTAACATCCCGTAAGCGACCACTTAACAGATAATAGAGTGCAAATTGGATAATAAGGCATTGTCCCGCATAGTATGAGACAGAAATTTCTCGATGGAAAAGAAGTACTGGATTTCCTCTCTAAATTAACTTTTCACAGGAATAAAACATTTAAAACATTAAGTAAGTCACTGCAGTTATCATATACTTATTAGGCAAAAGTTTGACACAATACGGACTCAGCTCTCATGAGCAACCACATAGGCTTGACAATATGGATGGTCCCTTATGAGAGTTTTGACTGTATTTAAGAACTAAGGGTCTCAAGCTTCATATTACTGGTAATAGTCATGGAGCCTAGCAAATGTTTTGTGAACATTATTATGGTCTGATTTTCAGTTCATCAAGAAAACCTAGTTATACAGTTTAACCTTCATTTTGAGTGGTTTATTTATTTACTTATTTTTTACTTTTAAAAATGTGGTCCAAAATTGGGTGTTGGGAGTACATTATACACAAGTAAATGCAGAAACTTTGTTTGTAAGAAAACTTGGTAATAGACAACAAATCAGCATCATATTTTATGCAGTTTCCCACATGGGAAAGTGTCTCCCCAACCCACCTGGTGTGCCATACAAATGGCACAAAAGGGCATAAACTAATAGCCAAACCATTACATTTTAGTGAAAGGCAGGGGGATGGAAATTTCTAGAAATTCAAGCAAGAATCTTTCATTGAATAGAAACCCAACAACAAAAAGAGATGTTAAGTAGTGATTTAAATATGTAAGAATACAGGACAATCGTTTAATGTGGCTCAGGATAATTCCATTATCGTGCAATGCAAACCAGAGACAATCATACCATAAAGGATGCACTTTTTCTTAAAAGTAATAGTAATCATGAGGGAAGAAAGCTTTGTTTTATCTTAATTACAGCTTTAAGAAGATTACTCGAGCGACAAGATCACAGCACTTAGAGCTGCCCAACAGCCTAAACAGTTTCATGAAAATGTAAACACATTACAAGAATGATTAACCTTAAAAATTCTGTACAGTGGCAGGAACTTGTAGCTGACATTTGTCACCTCACAATTTAAAGTCAAAATTTCAAAATACAGTAGTTCTAAGCCAAAAGGCGACTAAAGCAAACATTGTGTATCAGTTTTTACCAGTAAACTATATTTTAGGCCACCAAATTCCCCAAATCCTTCCTATTTTTTAACACTTTTCTTCAGCAACAGAATCAAAACAAAGACAAATGCCTGCCAAGCATTCCAGTTAACAGAGTGTTTAAAGGAAAAGGTTGCAGATTACCAAATGCAGTTGGCTGCACTAGACAAATCAGAAGGACCTCCAACCCAATAGTAAGAAACCTTAAATAAAATGTGGAAATGACAGCAAATCATTTATTGCAACAATGTGCCACCTGCTGTAAGGTAATTCTCAACTATATTAAAAGGATTAGTCTTGAATAAAATAAGTCTCATTTGACTTAAATAAATCCAATCTGTACATTTTTTTTGTTCACTGAATTTTTGGTAGCATCTGTCAACCTTCATCAGAGTAAAAAATTAGTTTACACCTCATACAACTTTTCCTGTGTCAATAGTAGACATTGACAGATTTCTAAATTTCATTTTCCAAGAGTTTCATCATACGTCCATAATGCCTAGACTCCACATGTTGGAAGACCATATTACTGCATTTTTAAGAAAATCGCACATGCGTCTCAACTTTTATGGCAAAGAAGGAATAGACTGAATCCATTAAGAATTCAAAATCCAAGCAGAGCACTTTGACCACATTAGGAAGGAAGAAGTTAGGCTGTGCACTCTTCTATTGGACCCAGATGATTTCCCTTGATTTTCTTACCACAGGAAGAAAACACTGGAAAGCAACAAAAACAGAGGAACTCCAACCTTCCCTGATTTCTGAGGCAAGAGAAACGAGCTATATTTAGCTAAATTTCGTAGTAAACATGGAGTCAATTCAAGACAATCATGATAGACGTCATCCTTGGAGACCCAGGGGCAGTTAGTGAGGGCAGAGGATGACGTCTATAATGATTGTCTTGAATTGACTCCATGTTCACTAAGAAATTTATAACCTGATAGTGAAAAAATAATAAAGGTACACCAACCTCTATTAAGAGGCCACCTCCCATTTCCCCAAGGGTAGCCCACTGTATTATATGTAAACCAAAAATAAATGCACAGCACAAAATGACCTAAGTACAAGTTTAGCGTTACACTACATGTATCTATCAGGGTGTGTAGGTAGCGGTGGTCTAGTAAAAGATGACAACACGGGCAATGGTTAACTATTCATTCTTTTCCTTTCTTAATTTAATCTCTTCCTACTCAACAAGATTGTGTGCTCCCTGTGGTTCCAAGCCTTACAGAGCCTTACATATCGGGATAGAAATTGTCCTACCCCTACCCCCTAAAATGGGATGACAGCATTGTGTGACGAACAAACAAAGAACTGCTGCAAGCAAGGATTCAAGCAGCAATAGATCAAACGATGATCAAACGTAATATTTTGGTGTAGTGCAAAGCAAGCAACTATCTACAAATCACTTAGCTGTTTTTGACTTAGATGCAGTGGTGATCATATGTGTCGAAAGAGGGTCATAGACTCATGGTATTCAACCATTAAATAAGTTGACAGTTGGCAATGTACATCGAACGTTGTGTAAACAAAAGCAAATTTCTGCTTTATGTGAAACGAATGGTGACAGAAACACGTCAAATCAGCTTTTGGACCTGCCTTTTACAGCAAATAAGGTTAGAACATTTTGAAATTATCAGCTCTGTGTCTATTTCAACTTAACATAGCTCAAGACATGTGGCGCATGCTAAAATATATGTCTAACCCATAAATTGGAATTTGACGACAGATAGTCAAATATCTGCATTTTTAATGTACTTTGAAAAGCTCTCACGCCACTCACAATCATTTGCCCAAAGAAATTTTTACAGGAATCTGTAGACCATCCTTCTGCAATTCAACCACCAGAAGCTTAATCCATTTGAAGGTTTCACACATGGTGAAAATCAATTATCTTTATCCAATACTTTTAAGTGAATGAAATACATGTCTTCAAAATTTAATTATTTTGCACCCAACAAAATTGCAACATTCCCTAAAATCAACTCAGTACACAATTAAACATTGCACAAAAATATTTGAGTGTTTTCAAGATGGAAGAATGATGTGGTTTTGCATGCGAGACTCTCCAACATGTTTAATAAAATGGTGCGTCAAATGACAATTTTAATGAAATTTGGTAATTTGGAGATTTCTTTGAAATAAAAGGATATTTTGCCAAAAAAACTATCCAGTACTTTTTGTCATGCCCTAGCCTATCTACTGTAAAAATATGAGCAAAATCGAATTTTCAACCCTTGCCGAGTTATTTATGGACAGGGACCCTTAATAACTTATAGTCAGGCAGACCTTGTGAAGTTCCCATCAAGAAAGGATTTCGCAAACATCATGGTTTGTTCTTTTTCAAACGGTGCAGCCAATGTAGTGCAGTGGTGCTGTTCTCTCAACAATCATAGGAAATCTGGGGTGCATTATCATATTGTTATCAAACTTGATAAAGTAACGCGTTGGTTTAAGTCCAAAAAATATCTCCTGCGTGAATACAGTGTAAGCGTACATTGTTCAAGTACACATGAAAATTACTACAGTGCATGGAGGTACTTGACAAAACAAGATAAGGAGTACACACAAATCACCAAACACCCAGAGCTTTGCAACTCAAACGAACCTCGCACAATTGCAGCAAGGAGAGCTAGAAAAACTTCTGCCGCTCTTAAAGAAGGAGATGACCAGTTATCAGATTGCATTGATGATGGAAGTACAAGTAAGAAGCAAAGACGAAAAAAACTAACAGCATTTGAAGTTTCCCAAATCATTACCGAAAAAGACATCAAAACAGTGCAAGAGTTTCAATCACTTGCGTATGAACAAAAAAGTAGGGGAAAATGGACTTAGATGAGTTTCTTATCAACCGATCACCGTGCATTGTTGCTGATACAGTTAAC
>Ga0126339_10003545_pt1 | contig 11385 bp, 5 predicted proteins | sample OrbTmetagenome_2_FD_92532 | JGI IMG/M metagenome (GOLD analysis project Ga0126339, IMG submission 92532) | Coral microbial communities from Petempiche,Puerto Morelos, Mexico - Orbicella T R C metagenome | ecosystem: Host-associated > Invertebrates > Cnidaria > Coral | place: Petempiche,Puerto...
CATTCATCAATTCAGATGAGGAAGATGCCAATGAGAGGCCAAATGCCACATGCTCAGGGCGAGCCATAACTAGGAGATCCGAAATTGACTTCTCTTTCTTTTGATTTGTTTTTTAAACAACAGTTCTCTGTCGTATAGAGATTGTAAATATTGTCTTCATAGTGAGCACAATAACGTGAAGTAGGGGGATAATAGAGAAATATTAAAAAAGTTGAAATCTAAATATTTTTTGTTCAATTCTTTTTTTGGGGGGGGTCATCCCAAAAAATGACCGCTATAAGGGGGGGCCATGTGAAAAAATTGGTAAGCTGAGGGGGGGGTCATGCGATTTTTAAATGGTGCTTCCCAAATCCCACCAGCCCCCCCTCCCTCATAAAAAATGAACGGTCCCCAATGATCAAACGTTTATCCCAGGAATTTTAAGGTGTGTCACATAGAATTCCACGAAAGATTTAAAACGCCGTTTATTGCAATTGTTTGCAAATATCTGCATTGTTTCTGGAAATATTTAAGTTTGCAAAATGTCTAAAATATGCTAATGAGAGGACTCATGATGTCATACACTCAACCCAATATTACCTCAAAGTATATAAATGGAGCTATCCCGATCAATTTACAGCAGAAACCATTGAAACTTGGTAAATTATTAGTTCTTTAAGCAACACACCTGCAGCTAGAAAAAGCTCTATTCCCATGGCAACTCACTCGTTTCCAGTCCCCTTCAACCTAATTTCACCATTTTAATGATTTTCAGCTCAAACAAATATTAAAAAATGCCACGCGCTGACTCGACCTAGCAATATGCTTTCTGGATCATGCAGATGAGGCACCATTGGTTAATACTCGGGCTTCCGTAGGAAAGCCCTAGTCATAAAAAGCAAGCCGTTCTTGGTCGCCAAAAGGGGGGAGAGAGCCATCTAATTGTTTAAGGATAATCCACTGACCGATCTGACAAAAAAGACAAACATTTTCCTTTCATAAATTTCATGAAAAAGGGATATTGATGCCATTTTCAAAGCACTCCTTTATGTGTAGCCAATCAGATTGCGCGTTAACCTAAGAATCGGTCCGGTGGGTTATGCTAATCGGTTTTATTGGAACTAACTGCTATAACGTCCTTACACTGTTGTCTTGCAGTTATGACAAACACGCAAACACGCAAACACGCAAACACGCAAACACGCCAAGAAGACAGCAGATCAAACCTGCTTAAGGGGAACAATCTACAACACAAATTCAAAATCAATTCAGCTAATAATGATATACTTGTAGGTGACACTGATAAGTTCACCTAGAAATTAACTGCGGGAGAGCATTTGAAAAGCGGACGCCACTTCTTATCATGGCAACTCTCAACAAGTGATTTAAATTTCCCAAACTTTATTTCAGTACGTATGTCGGCTAAAAAAATTTTCTCCTTTGAAAAATCGTCCTTCTTGCAACGTACTTTGGATTTTCGTGACTAGCTTGCTGTAGCGCAGATAAATAATTCAAACCTTCTTCAAGTTCTGAGTAAACAGGAACTCTTCAAGTCAATGTATCACCTGCTGTATTAGCAACACGTCAGCATATTGTGGACGTTTCCTCTTTTATCATCTCACATGTAGCTGTCTTCTATTAGACGGTGAGCTCGAGGTTTCTATCGGCTGACAGCAACCAAGAGAGAGCCGTGTAGTTAAGCAGTTAAGAAGCCCCACTCAGTAAATAGCGATTCTGAAGTCCGTTATGACAAACTTCATCCTGGAAGCAAACACGCCAAGAAGACAGCAGATCAAACCTGCTTAAGGGGAACAATCTACAAAACAAATTCAAAACTCAATTAGCTAATAATGATATACTTGTAGTTGACATAGGTAAGTTAACCTGGAAATTAACTGCGGTAGTGCATTTGAAAAGCTGACGCTTCGTCTTATTTATGGAAACTCTCATCTAGTGATCTGAAAATAATCAAACGTTATTCTATGTTGGTGTAGTTAAGAAATTTAAGCCTATTAAGTATGTCGGCTTAAAACAAGCTGGTTTGAAGCTCCCTCTTTTGGTCTTAAATGTATAGATGGTCTTGTCTCTTAATAGTTTAGTATGGACAGCTTCTTACGGGTATTAATATAATATTTTAGAATCATAAAGTAGTTTTCTAAATCTCAGTATAGCAAGAAACTGAAGCTTATTTGATCCTATGTGGATTCTAATAAAACCTCTGTCGTTAAAACTACAGATCCACGCATTGCAGAATAATGAATTTTACCGGTGGAAGAAGGGACACTCAAGCAGTTCTACAATTTCGATGTTCGGCCGGCTGGACGAGTGGAATACATGGAGAGTTTATATATCTTTCAGCGTTCAACATTTTTCTGTCCATTACTGCAGTTTTTGGCAATACTTTGATCCTCGTTGCCCTTCGCAAGGTGACTTCCCTTCATCCGCCGTCCAAACTCTTGTTTAGATGTCTGGCCACAACCGATATCTGCGTTGGTCTTATTACAGAGCCTCTCAATATTGTCTATTCGATGTCCCTGACTCACGGACAATGGAAACTTTGTCGCTATGCATATGCGTCTTTTTTTATTGTAAGCTATACTTTGTCTTCAGTATCTTTGCTTACCATAAGTGCAATAAGTGTGGACAGACTTCTCGCCCTGTTGTTAGGGCTGAGATACAGACAAGTTGTAACTTTAAGGCGTACATATGTGATCGTAGCAATCTTTTGGGTTATGTCCGCTATTGTCTCAATATTCTTCCTTTTAAATCCCCTAATACCCACTTGGTACGGCTATCTAATTATTCCTTCATGTCTAGTAACGTCAATCGCCTCGTACACAAAGATTTTCTTAAAACTCCGTCATCGTCAAACTCAAGTACAGCGCCATGTCCAACAAGAACAACCAGGCCAGCCTGTTCCACTGAACATAGATCAATACAGAAAGGCAGTGTCCAGTGCACTGTGGGTGCAGTGTACATTAGTTGTTTGTTATTTACCATATGCTATACTGCGAGCTTCAGTAAGTTATAGTAAAACATTTCCATCCAGTGTTTTCTTGATTGGAGTTGCAGCAACTTTAATTTTCTTCAACTCATCGTTAAACCCGATTCTTTACTGCTGGAAGATCAGCGAAGTGAAGCAAGCAGTGAAGGAGACAATCAGAGAAGCACTTTGCTGTTTATCGAGTTAGTTCAGTCATTTCTTAGTCGCACGTGTATTTTTCCTTAGAATGGTAAACTTGAAATATTGCTGTAGTATTGAAACTGGTTTCTTCATGCTGCTGACAAAAATATGAGTTTATTACTAAGTTGCCTTGTACAAGAGATGTTTATCGTATTTTATGTTTAGAAATTTAAAAGACCAACTGATAGTGTAGCAGGTTTTTCTATTGTAAGTTAAAGTAGGATTCTTGTACAGAAAAAATAAAATAATCTGAAGATAAAAATAATGAGAAAGTATTTTACTAGTAAGTTAACCGTAATTTACTTTCTCTGACACGAGTAAGTAGCCACAGTGTTGGGAAAAACTGGAAAAATTGTTTATTTACCACAATTGCTTCTAATCTCGGAATCTGACTGGCTAATTTGCCGTTGTCGATAAGAGTCCAGACAATGCTGCTCACGTCAATGTGCCACGCAATGCCTTTTTTTGCTCTGTTGTTGGTACATTAAATTTTCGCGATGGAGAGGAGAGGTTTGGATTCAAGCAGTTGCTAGAGCTCGTTTCGGGACACTTGTTTACGTTTTTCATCGATCGATGAAGTAGTTTCACGCCGTTGCAAGTTTCGCAAAACAGGTGAATAAAATTAGATTGCTTAAAGTTTTATTTGTAAAGAAATTGCTTTGAGTGAATTGAACTTACCGTGTTTTGCTTACTATTATGGTAGGCTTTCTAGTCTATTCCCCATTCTACTGCTAGCCTGTTCTTTAACGACGACCGGCAAACCCGTTTACGCGACTGCAAAACCTGGAACTGAAGTTTTCCTCTGTACAGAATTTTGCCCTTTATGTGATAAATAAAGGGTACGTGGAAAACGCGGGGACGGGGTCCCGGGGTATGGGGTGGGGGTCTCGGGGTGTGGAAAACATGGAGTGTAGAAAACACGGGGTGTGAAAAACACGGGGTCTGGTGGAAAACACGGGGTCTAAGTGGAAAACACGGGGGAAACGTTTTTTCACCAAAAAATGAATTTCCCTCACTTAAATCGAAGTCGAAATTTATTTATTTTAAATTGGAATGAAAATCAATTCAGCTTCTCGGCGTGAAACGTGCTTTTCGATCAAAAAAGCAAATTAAACATTTCGTGACAAAGAAAACTATTCAAGAGCCAACGTGTCGTGCAGTGGTTTTCTTTTGCATAGAGCGTCTGTTATTTTTCGCAGCAACTTGTGTGGTTTTATACCTTTTTATACCTTTAAAAAAGAAATAATGAAGTGTTAGTTAGTGATCCTCTCTTTTGGGCTCTCAGTTATGACTGCTCCCCCCTTCTTTCATCCTAAAATTCCAATGATTCCCCCAAAAATCCTTTTCCCCCCCCCCTCCCTCTCCAGGCGATAAATAATGACCGGTCCCTAATGTACAATACGACAGAAGTAATTATAAACCTGGAGTCTGATTATTCATGAATCACTAGTGACGTCCCAGTCGATAGTTAATGTAAAGGAAATAACATTTTGATTTCACTAGAACGACATTTTTTGTAAACTCGTGTGTAAGGAGACACCGAAAACGAAATCCACATTCGTAAGAGTGGAGATTATTCGCGCTGAAATTAACGCAAGCAACTCCAGTAAGGGGCCGACTTCTGTTTTATTTGAAAGAACACCAGAATTTATTTGGTATTGGCATTCCAAGAAGGTTACTGTATTTTCTCGATTAATAACCCTTTATATCCCTTTAGCTTTTGTTTTAAATTTGGCCCGGCTGGGCCAGGCACATTTTATTTGTTTATTCTTTATATTCTATAGTAATTTTTGTTGCCATTTCTTGCATGAGGTCCTACTTACAGGTAACCGGTTTTTAATCGGGCAAATACGGCAACTGTCGCTTTTCATGGTTAAAGATACTAAGCAAAACAATCTTTATTATTTCAATATTTTTTAAGAAGATAAAACAAAACTCCACGCAAGTTACTGCGAAAAATAAAATAGACGCCCCATGCAAAAGAAAACCACTGCACGGCACGTTGGCTCTTGAATGGTATTCTTTCTCACGAAATTTTTAAGAAACGCGTTTCACGCCGAGATTTTGTTTGCAATTTAAACTAACAAAATTTCGACTTCTCATTTTTACAATTTTGCCGAATAAAAATGGTTCCCCCTTGTTTTTCACTTAGACCCCGTGTTTTCTACCAGACCCCGTGTTTTCTTCCACACCCTGTGTTTTCCATACCCCAAGACCCCGTACCCCGGGACCCCGGCCCCGCGTTTTCCACCTAGCTACCCATAAATAAGTAACCGAGCAAACGCCATCACACTATATACATCTTCCTTTATGCCTTGTAACGTCAATCGTCTCGTACACAAAGATCTTCCTCAAACTCCGTCACCATCAAAATCAGGTACAGGGCCATGCCCAACAACCAGGCCAGATAATTCCACTGAACATAGAGCGATACAGAAAGGCAGTGTCCGGTACACTGTGGGTGCAGTGTACATTAGTTGCTTGTTATTTACCATTTCCCATATTGCGAGCTTTGGTAGGTGATAGTAAAACATCTCCATCTAGTTTTCTCATTTTCAATGTTGCGGTGACCTTAGTTTTCTTGAACTCATCGTTAAACCCGATTCTTTACTGCTGGAAGATAAGCGAAGTGAAGCAAGCAGTAAAGGAGACAATCAGAGAGGCGCTTTACTGTTCTTCGAGTTAGTTCAGCCATTGTTAAGTCATGCATGTATCATGCAACGGTAAAGCTTCAAATATTGCAGTATTAAAAATTTTTTTTGCACGCTACTTTGGCGATAATGTAATTGCCTTGGTGACCAACCTCATTGTACCGGCTGAAGTAGTTTATTGTAATGTAGGTTAGAATTCTTTACAGTTTAAACTAAAAGTGTAGGGAGTTTTATTGTATTGTACTGATTGTAATGCGTTTCATGCACAGATTTGACTGTTAAATTTATACACCTTCATAAGGCTCTTATAATTTCTTTTTTCCGTTTTTTTTCGTGGCGTACCTGTAAACTAGCTTTTTAGCTAAGCGTACCGACCACGTTAAATATATAGATTGATTGATTGATTGATTGTTAGTAAACTATAAAGAAAGTAAAGTTAAAAATTCAAGACAGCAAGAAAGATATTTCATGGAAGTACATGTAACTCAATTTTCACTCACAAGGTTTAGATAGTAACAGTGTATTACTTTGGAATAGCTTTGGGAAAATGTCAAATGGTTTATTTGAAAATCATCATTTATAACTTCACAGAATAGAAATTTCTCAAGATTGCTTCAATACAACGTTTCAGTCTTAGAACACTTTTTGACTACAGTTTTAAGCAGATTCGGAGAAATTTACAAATAGTTTCTGTATTTTGATATATTTATGAATTTAATAAATTTATGAATATAACGGCCTGCCTAATAATTAAGCAGTGTCTGTGTCTTCAAAATGGTAGGAAAACGTGCACTCTTTTTGTTTTACGAAGTTTATGCTTCGTACGAAATTATCAATAGTAAAATTCCGTGAAATTTTTACTCTCTTGCTCTCCTTACTATTCAAGTTGTATATTCAGGTTGTAAATTTGTTCGATATTTGTTGTACCGGGCTACCCGGCTAACCGAGCTACCCTAGGATTGCTAACTTCTCATACGTTTCTTTAGAAAGCACATTAAAGCGTTTACATAGCCTGCCTACCCGGGGCACCCTGTCTACTTGCCCGGGGCACCCGGCTAGGTGGGATAGCTTTTTACTCTGTAAACGGTTCGTGCCGGGCTATGTCGGCTAGCCGAGGTGAGATAAACCGCGAAAACATGGAGGCGCGAGGTGAATTTTTTTCGTAGTTACCGTATGCCAGTGTTATCTCCCGAACAGAATGACAGTCAATCTGAAGAGATCAATGTAATAGATGAGTCTCAGGCAGAGAACAGGCCCGTGCCCTTGCAGGAAGCTGAAATAAGATGTCAAAAAGTTTCTTCTTTGGTCGGCCATTTTGTTTGTTGTTCTTAGCGGCCGCTCAAAAGATAGCCCACGCAACCTTCTCACTTTCCCGGTTAGGTGAGTTGCATGTAAATGCGGGCTATGTGTCAACCCTTCTAGCCGGGTATCCCGATTAGAAGGGGCACCCTCCCGTCATAAACAGGCCCTAATTATGGTCGGACATAATTTGCCGTACAATTTGAAATGCTTGGTAAAGTCAAGGACAGCTTTCCACAGATATTAATACTATATTTGGAGTCATAAAGTAGCGATTAAAATTCAGCGCACGAAGCTGAAGCTTATTTGATCCCGTGTGGATTCTGATGAAACATCTGTCGTTAAAACTACAGATCCACGCATTGCAGAATAATGGCAATAACAAACTTGACTGCTTGGGAAAAGCAAACCGAAACGTTTTAACAATCTCAATGTTCGGCCGCCCGGGCAGTGGAATACATGAATAGCTTAGATATTTCGCAGCGTTTAACAATTTTCTCTCCTTTACATGAAGTTATTGTATACACGTTTCTGAGCCAAATTATGTATCAAGGGATTTTTGATGAAATTTGATATTTAGATGAATTCAGCTTAGCGCCTTCGCCCATAACTGTATTAGCTTAATCTTCTGTTCGGTTTGGTCTTACTGCCCAGTATTTTTGAGTGAGAACAACTGAGGGTATAAAAATGTTTCCCAAGTTTAGTAAATCATTATATTCTTGTAGTTGATATAGGTAAGTTAACCTGGAAATGTTGACGTTTTGAGCGTGATGTCTGTCTATTTGATATTTAAACCCCGAAATGATATAATCTACTCTTTTTTAAGTGTTTCTACTTAAATGGGAAACTCTTTTCTTCTTCAAACTTCCTGTTTTACAGGTCTATTGTCCGTTTTAACGAGGTATCTGTATTATAATGGCAGAGATATATATGAATCGCGGTTTCAACTGTCTGTAAAATAGAGGTGTCCGTGTTTGGTGGAGTTGTACGTAAAAGTAGTTTGACTTTATCTTTAATTCAAAACCTAATTCTAATACTTTTTTAGTTCAGCCGAGGTTATTACTCGTATTGAAGAAATAACCTGCAGTTATTCTAGGTTAGGGTAGGTTTTAATGATTTAAACCTTTCCCAAGTATCTAAACCACACATAATGGCCGTTTAACACGAGGGGTTTTGCTCCAGGAGCATGCTCCAGGGTCAATTTGCACGACAAGAACACACTGAGGAACATAGTGTGGGAGCTTGCTCCATATTATGGTACAACACGAGGGAGCGTTTTCAAGTTTGTTCAATTTGCCCCGGGATCTTGCTCCCAAATATTTAACCGGTTTAATGTTGTGGAGCATTATGAAATCGTTGATACACACGGAGGAGCTTTGCTCCCGGAGCGTGCCCCTGGAGCAAAACCCAGGAGAAAAACCCTTCGTGTGTATTGGGCTTAACACGCCGGTGCGTATCGCCCGATTTGTCTTAAAATATTCATTTTTTTCCCGTTCTGATTAATTTAGAAGGTAACAGTTTGCAGTAAAACTTGACATATTTAGTTTATACCGGGGAAGATAAAAGATAGTTCTACGCAGGTGTTAATTTCTTGGCTTCACACTAGATCTTGTGAGTGTAATCTAAGTGCACTTGGAACCTACTTTGAGTGTGAAGGGGTAAAATGTACTTACTTGGACTTTACTTAGTGACCATGGAAATGTTCGTAGTTCAAGGAAGCCAGCCGAAGTGCGCCGCCAAGTATGGTCTACACCACACTTGAGAACACACTTGACAAAATGAAATGGAAGTCAACTGTACGCGATGTGCAGCGATTCTGATGAACGGACCGATAAACAACTTGCCAGCTGAGATCCATCGAAAAATTCAAAATGGATGGTTAGAAATTGGTGGACTCCATGGAACATTCTTTTAGATGAGCATACATAGAAAGGTAAGAAAAGTCGATACAAATGGTTAAACTGAATTTGAATTTCATTTTCAGAGATAGCCGCCTAAACCATCGCTTTTCACATCATCCGACGCCAAATGCCGTCAGTTCTGCAAATTGCAAACAGGCTACTGTTTCAAGTTTCAATCAGGTCATACAGGTAATTTCTTTGCACTCGAACAACTCACCGTTGAACATTGGACGAGTCTCAAGGAAATGCATTTTCCTCAAACAACATGTCTCTGTTAGCTCATGTCTCTGTTAGCTTAAGCCATACGCGCTGTTGAGCCATTCTAGAGAAATACAGAAGATGCTGCTTGTGCTATGCACTCCTTAACAACAGAGTACCAATATGTATTTCTTCTAAGGTTCAAAAAGCACTTTAAATAGGAAACGACAAAAACTCTCTTCCGTTGCGAAGGTTTCACTATTTTGCTGCCGAACAATCGCATTTGTGATATGCATGACGATTTCACCGCAAAAAAAAAGTTTAAAGCTTTTGCTTGAAGTAATATACTTTGTCATCAGTGTGAAGCCAACTTTTCTAAAGTGCGACTTGAGATTTTCCGAAGAGCTCTTCAGTCAAGTGCCTACTTGAAGCTAACTTAGCTTCTAATGTTAAGCCAACAATTCAGTAGGTATTTGAATTCAGAGCACGAAGCTGAAGTCCGTATTATGAAGTTGTCCGTATAAAGAGACGGTTGAATTAAAATTTAAGCTTCAACTTGAAGCCGAGGCACGTAATATTCAGTTTCGTCGTCAGTTATCAGCACGTCTCTTATCAACTGAAAAACCTAAAACCGATAATTCCTAATAGTGTTTAATTTCGCCGAGATTTTTGATCATATTTCCAAGAAATAACTTTCAGTTATTCTAGGTTAGGGAATTCGGTATAATGATTTGTAACGTGCACAACAGCCGGCATTCGTCATCTGCTTTTTCTTAACTTTAAATATGTAGTTTTCCCGTTCTGAATAATTTCAGAGACAATTTGCAGAAAAACTTCATTGGAGTGACTAAGTAGGTATTTAAATTCAGGCCTCGAAGCTAAAGCTTATTTGATCCTGTGTGAATGCTGAAGAAACATCTGTTGTTAAAACTGCAGATCCTCGCGTTGCAGAATAATGAATTTTACTGGCGGCGGAAAGCAAACTCAAGCAGTTCTACAACTTCGATGTTCGTCCGCTTGGGCAAGTGGAATAAATAAAGAGTTGGCATATCTTTCAGTGTTCAACAGTTTTCTGTCCATTACTGCAGTTCTTGGCAATATTCTGATCCTCGTTGCCCTTCGCAAGGTGTCTTCCCTACATCCGCCGTCCAAACTCTTGTTTAGATGTCTGGCCACAACTGATCTCTGTGTTGGTCTTATTACAGAGCCTCTCAGTATTGTCTATTGGATGTCTCTGACTCATGAACAATGGAAACTTTGTCACTACACAGTTGTGTCTAGTGTTCTTGCGGGCTACATTTTTTCTTCAGTATCTTTGCTTACAGCGAGTGCAATAAGCGTGGACAGACTTCTCGCCCTCTTGTTAGGGCTGACATACAGACAAGTTGTAACTTTAAAGCGAACATTTGTGATTGTAGTACTCTTTTGGATTATGTCCACTGTATCTTCGATGTTGTACCTTTTAAATCGCCTTATACCTATTTGGTATGGCTTTATACTTATTCCTTTATGTCTTGTAACGTCAATCGTCTCATACACAAAGATTTTCCTTAAGCTCCGTCACCATCAAATTCAGGTACAGGGCCATGTCCAACACGAACAACCAGGCCAACCTGTTCCACTGAACATAGAGCGATACAGAAAGGCAGTGTCTAGTGCACTGTGGGTGCAGTGTACATTAGTTGCTTGTTATCTACCATTTCCCATAGTGCCAGCTTTAGTAGATGAGAGTAATACATCTCCATCCAGTTCTCTCATTTTGGATGCTGCATCGACTTTGATTTACCTGAATTCATCGTTAAACCCGATTCTTTACTGCTGGAAGATCAGCGAAGTGAAGCAAGCAGTAAAAGAGACAATCAGAGAAGCGCTTTGCTGTGTATCGAGTTAGTTCAGCAGTCATTAGAGCCGGTTTAAACATGTATTTTTCCTTACAACGGTAACGCTTCAAATTGATATTGCAGTATTAAAAGTTGTTTCTTCACGCTGCTTTGACAAAATATAGTTTTGTGCTTTGTACTGGAGGAAGTTTATGTAATACATTGCAGGTTAGAAATTTAAAGTACAAACTGTTCAAATGTTCAAAATGTTCAAATGTTCAAATGTTGTTGTTTATAGTGGTCAATGCGCTTAGCTACAACTAGCTGGTTCACAGGCATGCCACTTTAAATGA
>Ga0126339_10003550_pt1 | contig 11378 bp, 8 predicted proteins | sample OrbTmetagenome_2_FD_92532 | JGI IMG/M metagenome (GOLD analysis project Ga0126339, IMG submission 92532) | Coral microbial communities from Petempiche,Puerto Morelos, Mexico - Orbicella T R C metagenome | ecosystem: Host-associated > Invertebrates > Cnidaria > Coral | place: Petempiche,Puerto...
GCAGACTTGCCTGGTGCACCCATGGACACACTCTTAAGATTTCATGATGGCTAAGAGCGATGGTGCAATAATACAGTTTGTGTTGATCAAGTGATGTGGTGTCTACAGTAATCAATGAATCTTTGGAACGTGCATTGCGTTGCAACTGTAGTGCTAAGAAAACAGCTAAATTTTAGAAGTGTGGTTATAAGATCTAAAAGATCTTGTTAACCGTGTGGCCATGGGCTGAGCACGGTTCATGTTCTGTACGTTGTTTATTATTATTATTTTTTTAGTTTTGTCGGTGACCAGACCAAAACTTCCTCTTGGCCAAATTTTGAATCACGCAACCTGATTTGTTTATTTGCCAAAAGCTTTTGAAACCTTAATACACAGACAATATGTTACGGATATTGTTTTCTTTATTGTGTGTAAAATATATTTTCTTTTGGTTTTATCAAAGCGTTGGATTCGAAGGGAATAATAAATACGCTAAAAAAAGGTATTACGTCAGCCATGGAATGCGCTGACATTGAAGCTTTCAATTTGCCACGTGGTACAAAGATTGTGTTTACTTTGCAATTTTATTTCGCCAGAAGCTACAGTCTTTTTAGTTTTGCGAGTATTTTGGTATTTTTAGAGAAGAGAATTGTGCTGTTTTATTGAAGCTAGTTCAGAAATTAAATATTTGCAAGCCAAGCAAAGAATGTGTTGGAATGTGCAAAGATTACGTCATTGGTAGGGAGATAACCACCATACGAAAGATAGCCGTGGATAATGTAATTCTTGAATTATGTGACTCATGTGACTACTTTGGTAGCTCTTTACTCATGGAAAAAAACAAAGTTAAATTTAAGAAATGCACTCTCGGAATGGTCCATCAAACAAATGCTGCTCTCTGATTGGCTACATCTCTGATTGGTTTTGTGGGCTTTTAAGTTGGCTTTCTTCCTGGTGGAAAATTTTTCACCAAAACATAAAGGAAAGTGTTCAGTTTCATACTTGTTTAGGCATGGCTTGAATATTTCCCCCCAGTATTATTCTTAGCTAATTATCAAAAGCATCTTCTGATGTGAAAGGTAGTGATGTCAAAAGTAATACATGTAGAAAGACCATGGTACATGTACATATCTAGAGTCTTGTGTTGGCCATTACAGGTGTCAGTGGGTTAATCAATCTGGCCATGGCCAGCCAATTGTCTGTCTATTAGTAAAACCTCAACAGTGAAATTCACTTCAAGACAATGCCATTGTAAGCAGAATCTCCATTTTTGTAACTTTTTTGCAACAAATGTATGTGTTGAGATTATTATGTATAGTTAGCGAATGTTCCAACATAATACATTTAGTGTCAAAATCATTGTTGAAGATGTGATCAGCGACAAATATATCTGTTACCAAGACAATTTGTGTGTGGAGGTGCAGTGGCCTCATGGTTAGTGCGCTCGTCTCCAGATTGAGTGGTCCGGGTTTGAGCCCTGGCCGGGGACATTGTGTTGTGTTCTTGGGCAATACACTTTACTCCCACAGTGCCTCTCTCCACCCAGGTGTATAAATGGGTACCGGCGAATTTGATGCTGGGGGTAACCCTGCAATGGACTGGCATCCCATCCAGACTTTACCTTTACTTACCATAACAATTTGTGTATATATCTGTGGTCTTGGCAGGTCACTATGAAACAGCATGTGCTGTGTACATGTATGTATGACTCTGTGTAGATATATCTAACATGTCATCAACAATGTTGAAAGTCCTTTCTTGATATCTGTACAATAGACTGTGTGTGGAGCAAATCACCCTGACAGTGTGCTTATATGTAAAAGACATTGTTTAATTCCATCATTCAATAGGATGACGATATTCCTGCTACTGCCAGTACTTCCACCACTGATGCTCCAGTCTCGCCTCTGGAGAAAGAACAAGTGTCGTTGTCTGATCCAGTTGTAGGACTTCAACCCAAAGTTCCTAAAGATTTCCAGATTTTCATTAATCTTATCGAGTTCTGCAGGTGAGTCAGGAATTCTTTAATGTGTTGTTCTTATGACATAACTTTATTAGGGATGCTCACGCTATTTGTTTGAATGATTGCAATTTATTATACATGTAATTAGTGTTGCAATCTATGTGTGTCACATCTACATGTAAACATGGCAATCCTACCTTGTTTAAAAACTAGGATGAAACTTGTTAACTTTTGAATGGCTTACTATGTAAGTTCACTTAGTCTTATGTTTAGTTGTTTAGCTGTTTGGTTGGTTTAAAGGATTCATACATAACAGGTCAGTTTGAAACAACATGTGCTATGTGGGATGGGAGCTAGTAATTCCATTCTGGGCCTTGTATGCAACGTGACAAGACAGTTAAGAGCCATCGCTCCTAGTCCAGATTATTTGAGGGAAAATCCATGCATAATATTCCTTGCTTATCATTGAGAGACTCTAGATCTGCACCATAATGCTGAGGAACAGATCACGTTTTTGGCCATTCTGAATATTGTTAAGATGCTATTCAACGTACAGTGAAGCTCAGATATAAGCGAAACAAAATACACAAGCATATGCGCATACGTGTATACAGTGTACACGCATATCCCTCATTAGTATATGAGGGATTAGTATATTGTTTCCTCTTTTCTTAACAGGCCATTGTTGTTTTCAATGACTTGACAGCTTGCCACAGAGTGAGAGAGAGTTTTCTTATTTTGAATATGCGTATATAGTATACACATGTATGCCTTCAGACTAGACTTACATGTAGCTGAAATGAACATTGTGCAATTGGGTACTTCGCAGAAAATATAAGAGAGAGTGCTTTGCTGTTGAATCAACAATTTACTGCTTTCTTCCAAATAGAACTGGGGATAGATGCTTCAACAATCTCATCTTCAAAGAGCAACCAATTTGTGCCAAATGCAACTGAAAGATAAATCACAGTTTAAGCAAGCGATCTGCTGACATGCGCCATCACACAGAAGTTTTACTTGCAGAAAAATTGTAAACCCAATGTAAATCACATGCCATGGAAACTTTGATAAACACTCCATTCTTCAAAGAAAGAATATGTAACTGCTATAATGAATGATTTGTGCCAAATAGAAATGTAGATATCATTTCAGTTTTGACGAGAGATATAGTCAGACCTAATGAAGTCAATTGACATTTTGCAAACGACTGGCCAACACGTCTGGAAATACAGAACTTTTCCTGGAAGAAAAATTAACTAAACGTGAACGGCACGCCATAGAAACTTCAATGAATAATCCTTTCATCAAGGAAACAGTTATTTTGTTTGAATGAATAGTTTGTGTCAAACAGAGCCTGAGATATAATTTTTTGACAAGAGATCTAATTAGAGTGCTTCAGAAAGAAACATTTTGCAAGCGACTTGCCGACGCATGCCAAAACACCGAACTTTTAATTTCTTTGCAGAAAACTAAACTAAACACCAGCAACGTGCTATTGAAACTTTGATAAACAATTTTTTCATCAAGGAAAGAGTATTTCTATCGTTTGAATGAATGATTTGTGTCAAATAGAACCAGAGATATCATTTTTTTGACGAGGATCTTCAGAATGCCTCACACAATGAACATTTCACTTGGAACTTAATTGCCAACATTTGCTGAAACACAAGACATTTCCTTATAGTTTCATATTATCAAAATTAACTGAGGATTCATGTAAAGTCAAAGGTTGTTACTGGACTATTCATTTCAAAACTGTGATGACCATTTACAAAATAATTCTGTGCCCTGGAAAGTTGTTCACAGCTGTAAACTTAAAAGTAACCATGAATATTCAGTCAATGTAAACAATGTGTTTAAACAAGGAGTTCAAGCGACTGTTTCAATTTTCTTCCCAATGTTTTGGCAACTAAAGATTAAGCAAGTCTTAATAATCAGTAGTTTGTTGGTGAGTTTGCAGAGTTGGCTTGTATGCAGAATTTACCTGTTTTTTTTCAAGAAAGCCAACAAAACCTAGGTGAACAAGGCCGTGAAGACCCAATAAACCTCCCCTTTGATGACTCGGGACACAGTTTTCTCTTAGGAGCACTTAGCACAGAACACCCCAAAAGCAAAATCACCATGGAACAAATAAGCAGATCTAAGGTTATGACAAAGATCCAGCTCACAGCAAAACCATTTCATAGATGTGATATGACCATAGTCTGAAAGGTCAACACCAGTGCAGAGGTCAATGTAATATTACAAGGAGACTACAAGAATATCTTCACCAACCCAACAGCACCATGCCTTGGCCCGACACAACTTCCAATTCTTTCAGCCTATGGGTGCCACTAGATTAAAACTCTGGGCAGTTGCCAACTCCATGCACACCACAATTGCAACGTCAAGAAGGCAACCTTCACTGTGACAGATGCTTCAAGCCCAGTAATACTTGATCGTAAGATGTGTGAAGAACTGGAGTAAAACTGCAGGAAACCATGGAAGAGTTAGCAAAGGATAACACTGGCCCTGGTCAAGATACCCTGAGAGATACTATTTACATGTATGAGGGTTGGCCAACAGTAGAAGTGAATACCCCCTACTATGTGACTTTTGGAACTCAGAGAAGATCTTACAGTTGAATATGGAATTGTACTCAAGCATGATTGCATCGTGGTCCTGCCCACCCTAAGACTGGACATCCTGAAAACCATCCACCAGGGCCACCTTGGGGCCAGGGGAATGCCTTCTCAGAGTCTGATCCTCTGTTCTTTTTTTCTAGGAATCACAAATCACATCTTGTGCTTGTATAGCTAAGTGCATGACCACTTTAAATAAGATGTACAGTTTTACATTACCCTATTTGTCAGTCAATGTGAAGCTTTCCAGAAACAACAGAAGAGAACCCAAAAGGAACCATTGCTACAACCAGAGCTACCATGTAGATCATGGGAAAGACTGAGCTCTCACTTATTTGAATACATAGGTCAACATTATCTGTTGCTATCTGACCATTATAGCACGTTCCCATCATTAGGAAGCTAACTGGCACCAGTTTCTTTGCCATAATAAATCACATGAAAAACATTATTGCCGAACATAGAATCCCCTTCCAACTCCTAACAGACAATGGACCACAGTACATTTGTCAAGGGTTTCACTAGTTCACGGAGTCATACAGTATGGTATTGAACATACCACAAGCTCCCCACTATATCCCCAGTCGAATGGATTTGAAGAGCCCATGGTGCAAACTGTAGAAAATGCACTAGACAAGTGCGACGAGGAAGGAGAAGATCCATACCTTGGAATACTGTTGGACAGAACAACACTGGTTGACCAACAATTAGAGTCACCCGCAGAGTTTACTCAACAACAGAAAGTTCTGAACCACCTTACCAACTGCACAAAGAGCACTCCTCACTGGTGTTGCCAGAAATAAAGTCAAAGAGTGCCTTTATCAGCAACAGAAACAACAGGCAGAGTACTACAACTGGTCTGCAGGACCACCACTACCACTGCTACATGACATGGGGGTCAACATGTCTGTCTGACTCTAGCATCTGTATGATCCATGTAACAAGACATGGCAGCCAGGAACAGTCCAGCTACAGACTGGGGGCTGGGTACCTTTGCACAAGAACTCAACTTAAACCTAATACCGTATTGAGCGACCATTCAAGTACACAAGGGCTTCCAGTGACCACCCTACACCTAGTGGCCAAGAGAAGGGACAATGTGGACAACCAGTGGAACTGACTGAAGATGTGGCTGTCACAATGTGCTTGCCAATGCATGTTGTGAGACCCCCAGAGCCCACAACGACGGTTGTAACACCAAACATTAAACCTAGTATGTAAACATTCATTGCGAACAGTGTAACTTAATTTGTTATGCCACAAGGCATTCTTGTTTGGTGTTGTTATGCCATCTGCCTTATTGGATTTGCCAGTTGAATTTACCTACCAGTTGATAAATGTAAAGCACATTGAGCCTACTCTAGGGCATCCTGTATAGTTGCAGACATATTACACACCACTAGGAAGTTAGGAATGATTAAAGGGCTTGTCACAAGTAAGGATGGTGAAGGACAAGCAGCTGCAGTCCAAACAGCAACAGTAAAGTTGCTGAACCGAGTATTAAACTTTCTTTTTCTTTTTTAAGAATTCTCTACATTAAGCAATAAATCAGCCAAACCCAAGGCAACTGTTGTGGATGACCCAAACAGGCAGAAAAGAGGACAAGAACTTGTTAAAAGATGCTAAATTCACAGAGTGACGATGAAAGAAAGAAAAACACTGAACATTACATGTGGCTCTTTGTGGCTCTTTGTTTGACTTGCTGTTAAATAGACTTCAGAGATGTGACAAACACTATACGCATGAAATGTTTAAGCCAGACAGAAAGTGTAAATACAATTGTGGTACAACTAAAGTAAAATACATAATGTAAATGAAATTTTTAATGAAATTTACTGAGATTCCTGCATCCAATGCTGTTTTCAGCAGCATGAAAAATTAACTTAGAGTGCCTCAAAATGGTGCTATTCCCGGGATTGATCTAGTAAAGGTATACAGTTGCTATGGCATTTGTAAATAATGCTAGCCTCTCCAGCTTTCAGTTTGTTTAATTATATTCAACTTGTTGATTTCAAGGTGTGTTCTTCCAACATACTCTGTGACATTATTTGAGCAGTGGATATACATATTTGGCAGAGACATAATTGTCATGTCTACAAGGTGGGTTAAGCTCCAGCATTCTTTTAAAACTGTAGTTATGCCAAATCTTTAGATGTGCTGTGTACTTTTTATAAAAAGCTGACTTTTGTCTTTATTTGTCTGCAAGATTGAAGATGCAGAATGAATAATTTATTTAGTTTTGCATTCATGCTTATGTTGTTGAATGGATATTGTACTTTGATGTGTTTGGTGGTAATTAGAAAACAGAATGTGAATTTGGCCAGCTACTCTTTGTTGGTTCTGCAAGTTGTTATAAAATACCAACTTATGATCATCAGTAAAGAAAACATCAGACCATTATACCTGACTGCCTGTCCCCTCACCTGCATACCTTCTTTCTTTATTGACTTCTTTCAAAGAGGCTTTCAGATGTTAAAATAAATAAATAAAAAAATAAATAAACGAATGAATAAACAAACAAACCAATGAGAAAACAAAGAGACAAATAATTACACAGAGAAGACATACAGTATTGGGCAAAAGTAATCCAACTGAAGTTCGCTGAATTTTGAGCATTCTACCAAGATGTAGTCAATATTTTGTTGTGGGATTACATGTATGCAATACATTGCATAATCCCATATAGCCGGCAACTTTCTTGAATGTTTGATTCACGTCACATGACGTCACGTAACAGAGCTTTGGGAGCATGAATATTCTGACAGGTAGACCGGGTACTGGTAATTTTGAGTGATTGTTTTTGAGAGAAGGCAGCCATTGCCATAGGGAACCCAGACGCTTATTTGTGAGTTGCATAATTTTATGCTCATATTATGTTATCTAAAAACAGCAATAAAAGAGTAGAATAAACTTGCCTGTTGTCTTCCTGTTAGTTTTCATTCTGCGCCACGATTGTGTGATGCAATATACTAATGTCTTTCCGTTGATCTCCGTTTAAAATGTGGTTGTCGTGGCATCGCTTTGATCATTACTACAATATCGCTGCCTTTATGTGGCTATCATGTTTCACCATTGTCTGTCGCACGGTTCTCGTGTTTCGTGTCTCACATTTCACCGTTGCTTATTAATTCGTGTTTTGTGTATCGCATTTCACCGTTGCTTATTAATTTATTCACAGTTTGAATGTAACTGAACCGCGTGACATCACCCAGACAATGGTGAAATGCGATAGCCACATAAGGGCAGGCATACTGTAGTAACAATCGATTGAGAGCAACGTCGCAACAACCATATTTTAAACAGAGATCAACGGAAAGTACACTAGTTGTAACACTTACATGTTAATTTCATCAGCCCACCATTGTTTATATAATGCTGTGAATAATTTAAGTGAAAAGAGTTCATGGTACACTGTAACTGTATTTTTTGTTTCATATAGTACAGGTCTAACTGAACTGTTGCTAGTTACCGTTTGGGACTGCAGAAAAAGAAATTGAAGGCTAAATTATACTGATGAAACACGGCAAATGCATTTGTAGAACAAGACAAATACAAAGTTAAGGTTATAGAATACACGTTCATCTTTCGTGACAGTGAATAGTTTTATTTTGAGCACCATTTTCGAATAGTTCAACAAACCGTTCAGTGCAATTTGTAGATTGTTTACATTCAAAAAAACCATTTTCACAATTAATAACGTTTCAAATAAACCAAAACTCAAAGAAAAAAATTTTCTAGCAAGTCTGAATTGCAATGAAACAGTCAATAGATAAAGTAGTCACTAGTGCCCTGGAAAGGCCCTGTTGCATGACAACCTCATGGGTTGTTGAGAATGCACAATGAAGCTAGATATTAAAATAGCCAGTGGCCTTCTGTACAACAAAGAGACTACTTCATACATGTAAGTAACTAAGCTGGCTAATAAGTGTTGCAAGTTACCTGTGACTGGTTGTCTAATGATATTAAGTTGACAATTTTAATACAAAACCAATACACACACAAAACCAACTGGTTCCTATTTATTTCTAGCTATTTCTAGTGTGAGCTGTAAAAGTTTCGCACTTAGATTTCTTGATCACAGCATCTTGTGCTCGCATTTTTGAATCACGGCATCTCAGGCTCAGAAAATAATGGTCGGAAAATGATGGTCAACTCTCAGATTTTAGATGAGGGTCTTGGCAGTTTGATGGGTCTCGGATTTTACCATTCTATACCCCTATTCTAAGCCATCAAAGGCTTTTTGAAAATCAAGAAATGCTAAATATATATTTCCTCAATATTTTGTTCAGCAGTGAAGCTTAATACGGTACATCAGATATTTGCCTAATGTTGTATGCTAAAATTTATGTACCCAGTATGCCCTTTGGTAATGATTTAGGGAGAACCTTTTTCATCCTTTTGCAAGAGCTTTTGTTGTGATCTTATAGTCCACATTAAAAGGTTAGAAATGGAATTCCAAACACTCCTAGATTGTGCCTCTTTACACTCAAACAAAATAGCATAAATGGTGACTAACATGTGCTATTAATGTGCAATAATTTTGTCCTACATGTATTTGCAGTTTTGTTGGTCTGGAACAATACATTTCTTTACCTTGCATCCTTTCACTCATGTACATCCCAGAATAAATCAAAATCAACAGCAATATACCTGTACACATCAATTTCTGATAAGTAGTAGTTTTGTATAATGGAAGTCTGCATTGTTGCTTTGTAGGTTTCCAGTTGTCAGTGGATTCTATAAATTGTTGGAAGTTTGCATGAAAATCTGCGACAAGCTGTTTTTCTTCAAGGTAATAGTGGTTCCTCATATTTTTCAATATCATGGACACTTATTCCACTTTGCTTTACATTGCGTTTGTGGTCAAAGTGTGTAGCTTAATGCGTATTTAATTGCACATGAAGCTTTTGATAATTGTAGGGATAAAAATACACATGGGATCACATGAGAATTCAAAATTTGTGAATGTAAATTTTTTGACTCATGTAGATATTAATGCCATGCATGACCTCACATGGGAAATCGTATGCTAATGTTTGCCATTAAATGGGCAAAACTTATGGCAATCAAATGGGTAGTTACTGCTTTTGCAGAACATTCCAATGGTTTGGTAACTGCATATGACAGGTAAGCCTTCTTAAGGTGGCTCAAAACAGTTTCAAACACTTTCCAAGACTTAGATTTTGATGGGTCATATAACCACTCTTTATCAACTGATGCAGCAAAAACTGCCCAGTCACTGGTGAACATGTTGCTATCAATGATTAAGCAGTTTTTTTGATACGATGATTGTAGCATCAAGCAAATAAAGAGTGGTTATAACGACCCATCAAAATTTAAGTGCTGGAAAATGTTTTGAGCCACCGTAATGATTTGGTCAATGATTTTTGGTTGGCCGAATTCGTCAATAATTTATGAAAAACTCTTAACACAGATCAAGCTGTTAAAATCACTAAATGCCTTTTGTTTGAACATTTAACATTGAACATTTTTGAACATTTGCGGCCTTATGTACAACAGAATGCGAAGAAGATAGGTGAGGAGGTTTGAACATTTAAGAGCAGCTTTTTCTATATCTGAATATCAACTAGTCCTGGAAGTAGTAATGGAATTTCTTCAAAGTCGTGCAGACTGAAGCCCTATGGGCACTGGTTACAAAAATATCTGGCCAAACGAGGGTCCCTAGCACTTTTTGTGGGTCACAATAATTATCTTTACAGCCCTCCAAAAAATTTCTTCAGCCATTTATCAAAAAATGTGCCATGTCTATCACCCATTGTCATTGTATCAGCCTAACAATATACCTATTCACTTGAATACACAACACAAGTTTCTTCAAGCAAGAAATCAATTCAAAATGGCAGATGCTTATACAAGTGTCCTGGATGTGCAATTGTCACCAGTCTCTCCAACTCTGCCAAACTCAAGTGGCAACCATGATTTTCTGAAATTTGCGAACGCAATTTGCTCAACTTTTTCTTCGTTTCTCAAACAACAGAACGTAACTGACTTGTCAAGGCTAATGCAGTAAGTTCTCCCTGTGGGCTCTTGCATCCTGGGATGCATAAAAGTTTTGAAAATGCATTTTTGAGTATTTTTTTGCATAAAAATGCACAATTTCTGCTTTAATGCGATCCCTGCCTGACTCTCTCTGGAGTCTGCCATTGGTTGGAGTGTCCAATGACTATTGTTAGAGTGACAATATGGTCAACACAAGACTTATCTTTCCTGAACCCTGCTGATTACATTGCAGTTGTTTGTCCAACCTTTCAAGGGTGATGCAGCAGAATTCCTTGTTGGGAATAGAAAGGAGCATGATTCCACCCCAGATATTACAAAATCCTAGATCCCCCTTTTTGGATGTAACATTCCTGTTGTGGTGTAAGGGTTAAACTTAAGACCAAGTTTACCAGAGGACCAGGCAGGGGTGATACAAGCCATCTCCCCTTTTTGGATGAAACTTTGCCAGATTGAAGGTACTACCCAACAACTCTAAAAGACAAAGTGGGCCAGTTTTGTGATTTTCCCTTAGGAGTTAGACCACCCCCCCCCCCTGTTTTTTTCCCCAAAATCCCCAAAAATGTCACTAAAATAAGCATCAAATTTAAACATCTCTCCTGCTTACAGAATAAATTGAATTTTATTGGTATTTCACACAAATAAAGATTGGACCTATCTTTGTTCACACCAGGAATTTCAAGTCATTTGAAGTGACAGGTGCCAATCAAGGAATGTCATTTCCTACCCATGTCATGCAACATTTAGCTATAAGGCAAATTAGCTCAAATTCTGACTCAAATATTGCTTAAGTCCAA
>Ga0126339_10003551_pt1 | contig 11373 bp, 3 predicted proteins | sample OrbTmetagenome_2_FD_92532 | JGI IMG/M metagenome (GOLD analysis project Ga0126339, IMG submission 92532) | Coral microbial communities from Petempiche,Puerto Morelos, Mexico - Orbicella T R C metagenome | ecosystem: Host-associated > Invertebrates > Cnidaria > Coral | place: Petempiche,Puerto...
ATAATAATAACTATAGCTTAATGACAATGAAGAGCCTGTTTTACCATAAGTTTGAAGTTTGTCGGGTCCTCTCTACCAACTATGGTTTTACATTTACTTGCATGTTAGCCTGTACTGACTACAATGAATTGGTGCACCCTCTTTCTCACATTCTGCTTTCTTAATTTTCATGACATAGAAAAGCTGAAGAAAATGGGGCTTCTATTAATTGCAGTTTATCTTCAACCACACCCAGGGTGACCCCCCCCCCCCCAACCAATACACAACAAAGTCAAACTCAATGAAGATTCTCTTCTGATTTAATCAAAGTGAAAGTACAGTTACATAAAATCTTAATACTATTAGAATTGTGCAAGATAAACTATTCTGATATTTTTCTTTCATTTACAAAATTTTCAAGAACTTCTGTTAGTTCAGAATCGTGGGATTAAACAGGAAGTGTCTAGCAACCAGTTGTAATTTTGGTATTTTTGACATACCATAATCTTTTTCAAAGACTTACATGTGTAGAACTTACTGAAAGTATAACATTGGCCTGACTGAAAATATCTTGAAGAGAAAATGACAACTGACACTGGATAAACACGAGTGACTTACAACTAGCCTGTTAAATTAGGTTTAAACAGTCATCTATGCCAAGGTGACTGATAGTTATATGTAAGAATCATACCATGTTGAATTCATAAAATTAAGACTGCAATAAACATGTGCACTGTGAGCATTAGTGGCTCTTTGAGGAGTAGACACAGCATTTTGGTTATAAAATAGAGTATAAGTTGAAGCATTTTAGTGGGTAAGTAACGGTATAATGTGCAGAAGCCTACAGTAAGACTTGTAGTTACTAATGGTTGCCATGTTGTAGTCCAAAATTAAATAGCCAATGATTCAAAAGTTCTTAAATCCATTTTTTTTTTTCAGTCTCTGAAAATGATTCTCTCTGTCTTGTCAAAGACATGAAAGTGATCTTGATATGACCAGAGGTTTTCCCAAAAGAGTTACTTGACAAGCTTTCTTTAATATATAATATTGTAACTAGATTGGTAATTTATTCAAATGTTTGTTTAACTGCTGTAACAAATTATGAATATACTTCTTCTATTGAATATTAAATGACTTCATTTCATTGAACAAATTTTCTGGCAAAATTATTTTCAGTTTTCAATCTTACTTATAATTTGTTGTAAATATTATAAACTACCTACCTAGTGCTTCTCTTTCACTAACAATTTCTTTTCTGAAATCTTTAATAACAAAATGATTATAATAATTGCTATAAATGTAGTGCTCTAGGCAAAGGTTTGTTGTTGAAAAAATTTCAAAGTAAGTTTCAGCGTGCATGATAGCTTTAGGGAACTGTGTTGCAACTGGTGTAACTAAGATAATTTTGACAAATGCAATTATATTGTAAAAGAGCTCCTTTTACCTTGGGGCTGAAATCAATTTCTTTAATGTGCGTCCAACATGATCAGATATGTCTTCGTACTTCTCAAAAAAGAGAAAGAGGTGGAAATTTAATTTACACTTGCTGCTTGTTGTTACTTCTGACCAAAGAAAAATGTATACAATTAATATTTAATCAGATTGCCTACTCGAACACCAAATAAGTACCTTGCAAATTGTTATTTATAAATGGTTTTAACCAAAACTTGGCTAAATGCAAGTTGCTTTTGTCTTTTGATGGTAAAAATATCACCACTCTGAACAGAATATGATCAAATTTGTCAAACAAATTCTTCACTAGTCCAGCATTCTCTACTCTCTGCATGCAAAATGATAACGTTTAAATATTAATCTACATCTGCTACTCTTGTTTACAAAACAAGAAACTTATAAATAATTTTGGAAGTTTGGCCTAATAATCTAATGTAATACAATGCTATTCTTTTCTATGCAAATAATGATTCTTGCTAAACAAAAATTATATTTAACAAAATGTTATGTTAAGCATGTGGTCCTCTTGGAAGTACTCCAACCCCTACACCTCCTTGATGCATTCCCATTGAAGCTACAGGAGTCCATCGATTACTCAGCACATCAAAACATTCCACAGTATTGAGATTTGACAAGCCATCATATCCACCAATAGCGTACAATCTTCCACCTAGTGTCACCACCGCAACCCTGCTTCGTCGAGTATTCATTGGGGCTGTGAAGGTCCACTGTTTAGTCTCGGGATCATAACACTCTACAGTGTTGAGAAAGGCACTCCCATCATAACCTCCGCACACATATATGCGCCCATTTAAGGTGGCAACGCCAACTCGGCATCTGCGAACACCCATTGGAGGACTCTGTGCCCATGTGTCAGTCTGTGGGTCATATGTTTCCACCGTGCTAAATATGGATAACCCATTGTGACCACCAATAGCATAAATCTTGCCATTTAGCTCGGTGACACCTGCAGCACTGCGGAGTGTCCCCATTGGGGACACAAAATTCCAACTGTTGGTTGCTGGTGAATAGCATTCCACTGTGCTCAAGGAGATGTGTCCATCATAGCCTCCCACAACGTAAATCCTCCCATTGACGACCACTGCACCAAGAGCACTTCGACGTGTATTCATCGGGGTGACTGCCTTCCACAGCTGGAATTGCGGATCATAACATTCCACAGTGCTAAGTCGCTTGTGTCCATCAAATCCTCCAAGGGCATACAGCTTGTTGTCTAGGACAGCCACACCAACACGAGTACGCAGGGTGCTCATAGGGAGACCGGGCAACCACTGTCCTGTCAAAGTGTCGTACATCTCTACTGTACTAAGGGCTTCCCCAGAGGACGTCAGACCTCCGATGGCGTAAATCAACCCTGCTGCCTCGCTGCATCTTCTTGGTTTTGTGCGTACTGACTGCAACTTGCATCTCCTTTCAGGCATGAGAAGGTAGTCTTTAGCTTCGTCTACCAAATCACGACAAGCCAAGTTGCTCCTAATAAGTTCGTCGCTAGACACTGTGTCGCACAGATACTGCGGGCTAATCAGCGGCAGTCTGACGTTCTTCAGCAATTCTGGTAGGAAATCTTTTCGCTCATCTAACTCTCTCCTCACCCAAGCTGAAATCGCTTCGAAAACCTCTTCCTCTGTGCGAACATTTAACTCTTCCCGCGAAATCATTTCCACAACCTCCTCGGGGGAAAGAGTCAAGAATTCTTCGCTTCTCGCAACCTCGGAGAAGTTCTTCACGGCGAAAACATCGGCTGCCTCTACAAGATCTACGCAGGAGTAAGTGTCGGCAAAGGAACGAATGCCCAGGCAGTTTGTTGGGTGAAGAACACGATGCAGGAACTCGACACAAGCTTGTTTGACGCTGGCGAGTTGAAGCAAACTCGACGCACAGAGTAGATTTTGCACGTTATCTACATTGATCTCAATCCTTCCAGTGTAGCAGAAATTCACGAGATCCTCCAAAGCTGAAAATTCAACGCCAAACAGCACGACTTCGTCTTGCCGACTTTCCTTCATGTCCCCGGTGAACATTGCATTGAAGTAGCTACTAGCTGCCGCAAGAACGACTCGATGAGATTTCAGATTGAAATCACCAACACGAAGCTGTATGTCACAGAGCTTTCCCTCTTTTCGCAGACAGTGAAGTCCTGAGAAAACCTGTGAAGAGAATTCTGGAACGCAAAAAAGCAAACTTTCCTCCGACGCCATCTTTTTCGCGAAAGTGAATGCTGGTCACATGACTTTTACAGGTGTTGTTATGACAAACAGACGCGATGAACAGATTGCCGATGTCAATCAAACTCGACTGATTGACAGATGTCTTGCAATGCACAGCGCTTGGCAATTTTCCATCACTCATTGAATATTGATAGCAAGAAAAATTAACAAAATGCAGAATACCACTTGAAAAACATCTCATGCTTCAGCCTGAGACAAAGGAGACATAATTTGACAAGAGGGTTTTATTTCCAAAAACTCAACAGTATTAAGTTTTACAGAGTCTAACCTGAACTATATTTCTACCCTGCCTGATGGATCCAAAAGGCAACAGTTTCTTTCAGCAACAACCAAAAAAAATATTCAAAAATAATTTACAGATAAAGGAAAAATACAAACCTCAACCATTCACTTAGCATGCACAATTTGAGAACATTCCCAATATTAAAATCCTTTCACAGCATTTCAATAAAATCAACCTCATTAAAATGTCTAAAATGTGGTATGACAAATCACTGACTGTGTTAGGCCACGATAAACGTCAATGGAGATTTTTGGCTCTTGTTTGTATAGACCTTTACTGCACTAGGTCTAATCTATACACTTAATTTCCTGTCTGACAGTGACCCTCCTAAATCTTCAAAAAAGATTGTAATATGAATTAAATATCAAATTATTTTTACTTGATTAATACATATTTGGCATTTGCTATGTATCACTATTTGTATTGGCAAGTGAATTGTCTTTCTGATTTGCTTTGACTTTTGTAGGTTTTGACTTTCGTTTTCTTCCCTGACGAAACTTTGATTTTCGCTCTTGTAGTTTTTTCTCTCTCTTTTCTCCTTTGCCTCCCCCTCCACAGGTTATTTCCACATTTATCTTTCTTCCTGCCATTACACTGTGGTGTAGATTTAGGGCTTTCTGTAAGGTTACAAGAAATGTCTTTTAGTTTGAAAAGCAGGAATTTTATCAGGACACAAAAATTTCTAAAACTAGTGAGCCTGACAATATTTATTACTTTACACCCTGAGTGATTATCCAAGATTTGAAGGCAGACCTATTGGTCTCTAGTGGGTGTTTGCCTAAATAATTTATGGTCAGCAGAACTTTATATCAAGAAGGGCTGTCACTAAGAGCCGTAACCAGTAACACCTGTTACAGTTGAGTATATGCTTGATCTTCCCTTGATGCTATAGGTGAAATTGCCAGTTGTTGATAGAATTCAACCAAAAAGTAACAAGTTTGCTACGGACGTGGAGAACGAGGCTACAGGTGACTCAAAACTTAATGACAGCCCTGTGAAGAATATATATCCTACAGTCCATGAACTTCTAAAGTGAAGGAAGGGCCAACCAAAGATCACATGGCAGCAGAAGGTGGAGAAGGAAATGAAGCAGATGGCAAAGGACTGGCATTTGTGGAGGGATTACGTTGCTGCCCTCCAATTGCCACCCAATGTACCGGTAATGGGCATGAGTGAGTGAGTGACACGAACTTCTACTAACCCAATAGCTGGCTTTGTTGTCAAACTCAAGAAATCCACAGCCTTTGGATTCTCCTGTTTTCTTGGTCATCAACCGGAATTCTTTGATGTTTTCTAGTGATCATCAAGCAAACATAGAATAAGCAAATCTGGAGAATCTTTTCATATAGAAATATCCATATATATTGAGTAAAGGTTTGAGTGGAATTTGAACCCATGCTCCCCACATACCACTCAGGTGTGATAGCCACTAAACCATCAAGACAACCATGCTGGCAACATAGCAATTGAAGAGGTGATTAACGTGGTTAGTTATAAAAGTTGCTCATTTTCTTAGCAAAAACTACCTGTGCATCTAAAATGATCCTTAACTTGTTCCTCGTTGACCGAAAATGGGAGGTTTCCTAATCAAATCAAAGAAATATGGCATTAAATTTATTTAATTTTTACAAGTCAACCGAATTAATGAAAAGGGAGAATAGCAGCAGATTCTTTGGACGTAACTTCATATTTACATGAGTACAATACATTGCACACCTGAAAATCAAATAAACTTTCACAACTAAAAAAAAAACCAAAGCAGTTAAACCAGCTTGAAACTTTTACTTTTTAGATAATGGTGGTTAAACTTTAGGCTTACCAACAAAGAGTATATATCTGTTCTTCTTTTCATCATTTTCAAGTTTGTCAGTACTTTCTTGTTTTACAGAAATCTTTTTCTCTGGGGCCTCCTTTAATGGCGTTTCTGCAAGGAATATAAACAACAAAAAAGAAAAAAAAAAACAATAGACATTACACCAAGGCCATGACATCACTGGTTAGACTGTTGTTTGCAAGAAAATTATCTTTCAGGCCAAATAATCCACCTTGTCAAACTATAATCAACTCCGATGATGGCCACTGTTAACTCTGAAGAGAAAAGTACTTTGTATAAAGAAAAATTTTAGAGTGGAAAGAAAACATATTGGCCAACCTGTACAACAATTCCCCGAACCTGATGGACAATGAACAACATTAGATGAAGAATTGTGATCCTGAATTTAGCAAAACTTCAGTGTTCTTAATAATAAATATTACCAGACTTCTTTACAACTTTCTCTGCCTTGGGTGCATGTTTCTTCCACCAGCTAAAAAGAAAACATCAGATATTTAATAAAAATCAAGAAATGTATACGAAACACTAAAAGTTATATTATAAAAGTCTGCCCTCTCTTATTACATCTAACTCCAACTCACCTTTGTACACTAAATACAAACTAAGACAAATGTTCTAATAAACCACCAGTTATGGCAGGTTTGATGTCAATTCTTAAAAGCTTTTACCATGTACTAACACAGTCAAATTCATCTTGATAGCATACTTTTTTATCATTATTTCAAATGGATAATACCATTAACAGTCATATAAATCATATCCTCTGAAAAGACATTTCATGGTTACACCCATAACTTGTGGAAGTTCTTTACACTGTTGTTTCCATAACAGGATGCTGTCACAGATGTGTAAACGTCTCCTGACCTGGTGGGCTATCGTCAAGTCTTTCTCTGTCACATAATGGTATGCTCTTGGGAGCAGAGCGTAGTGTTGTGTGACAGAGATAGGGCCAGAACTGGACCAGGAGGGCTTGTATGCTACCTATGTTAGGCTTCTGTCTCAAAAATCTTTTTGGCATAGTTGGACCTGCTCGTAAGCTAACATGCCACGACCAGGATCCCCCACCCCTGGCCCTGGTCAGGACTCTCATAGCTGATTTGGAAAAGTGGTATATTGCCTCTTCTTTTATAGTTTTTCTTCTCTGTATCTTTGAAGGTTACTTACTAATGACATGTAACATGTTGGCTTCATAGTTTAAGATTGAACCCAGGAGTCTTAGGGTGCGTTCCTTTGGGGTGATCTGGATCAGGATTGGTGATTCGAGATCTGTCTGAATCATGGTGCATCTTGAAGGAACTGATGAATCCACTCTGGTCACGGATTCATTGGTTCCTTTGATGCACCATGATCCAGACAGATCTTGGGTCACTGATCCTGATCTAGATCACCCCAAAGGCACGCACCCTTAATAGCTAATGAAATGTGATCGTTGGCATAACAGTAAAGACAGTTGTTGGTGACTTGCTGCAATTGTTTGACATCGACATCTTAAGCAGAAGTTATCCGCAGAGTCAAGTGAGAACTTGTTTTTCACTTGATGATTTAGGTAAATTTAAGCTTGACTTTGAAGATAACTTATGGCCAGCTTGTCCAAGCGTCAATCACCAACTAAGTTAAACAACAGTAAGCTCTCAAGTCGCTCATCACAAAGCGAAATTTTCACCGTAGAACATCTACTTACCCGAAACGTTTTCTCTTTCTAGATGTTACAACTTGTTTGCCTTCCATTTGAAGGTTGCGGCACAAAATTTAAACACCAGTAATTCTTCCACGAAGTCACAAGCTCACAGTCACTTCAGACGAAAACTGACAAAGCAATGTGTCCGCCATGTTGGAAGGGAGAGTCTGGTGCTGAATACATAATACCCGTACCCCGGCAGGCTTCGCGGGAAAAAGTGTTATGGCGGATGGCTGATCGATTGAGGACTCTTGAAAGCTTTGGCAAAAAGATACTATGGATCGTGACTTTGACGTTTTAGGTCAGTACCGTGCTATTACTTCAAAGCTAAAGAGGCGTTTCCTCAAAAAACCCAATGTTTCTGAAGCGAGCGATCAGTTTGGTTCTCTGGCCAAAGAATTGAAACGACAGGACTGTCCACAATATGCCGGCTTTTGCAGTCTAGCAAAAGCGAGATGCGAAAATACGCTTTCTAACGCGACTGGAGAAGTCGAGGCACTTACCGAAGCAGCAAGATTGTTTTTGGAAGCGGAGAAAAATTGCGTGGAACTGAGGTGTCCTGCGTTTGAGGAACACTTGACCGAGGCAATACACCTTTTCAACCAGGCCATCAAGACACATTGTGCTCAGGGGAACTCTGCACTAGGGGCTTGTTTGTGTCTGGAAATAGGGGATGCCTTGAGACACATGAACCGGCCCCACGAGGCCATGGTCCATTACCAGCATGCGGCAGAGTTACAGCATCAGAATCCCATAGATGCTATACAATCCATGACTTTAGTAGCATCATGTAAAATTGAGACAGGTAAGTTGCTGCAAAATATTTATTCTCTCACAATACTCTTGTGGGGCTGGATTAAAGAAGCCTAGCACCACAGGGTCTATTGTTCACTCAACTCTGGATCAAGTGTACCAGCTTCGTGTCTGGCTGCGGTAACTTGTACAAGACACCACAGAAGTCTCACAATGCCCCGTCCTCTCCCACCCAGGTTGTGACTCATACAAGTGAGAAGCAACCATTAAAGTTTTCTGGGGGAGAGGCTCGAAACCAAACAAAATACTGTACAGGTTTCAGGCATAGCATTTCCTCCTCCCTGTTTTCTTACTCCTCGTCTCCCTTTCTTTTTTGCACCTCTACTCTAGGGCAGGCAGGATAGGAGACAGATGTATGTTGAGGGGAGGAGGTAGAAAAGAGTACCCTTGTATCCTTAGTTTTTTCAAACATACTATGCTTTGACTCCGCGAAAGGACTACTTATAGCCATCTGTTGAGTATATACACTAGTAGTAGTTATTCAATGCCAGAACTTACAAATTGCAAATTTACTCAAGGTGATTTTGATGGTGCCTTGTCTGTGCTCACCGAGATGGCCTATTTTGCTGAGGAGCGAGGAGCCATGGGCCAGCAACAAGGCAAACTACAAGGCCCATATCAAGAGATCTTAGCACGCTGTGAAATTGGGCGTGTCCTTCTATTGATGTTACTCCAACCGACACCACAACGTATTCGTCCTCAGCATGCTCAGATATTGGAGAAGTATTCAGAGGAAAGTGACCTTGCCAAGTACCCAGTGGATTATATGAACAAAGATCTGTATCTGTTGCTTCAGTCAGTAGTGATGGTTTGTCAGTCACATGATGTAGAAGCCCTGAAGGAGCTTGAAAAGGAACTCTGGTCATATCTTGAACCTGAACAACAGCACCTGCTTCATCTTATCACTTTAAAAATGTCAAATAAAGGCGAATGATAGACATTTTTAAGGGCTTTTAATTACCAATAAAACCTGTCAAAAAGGTTGTAGCCAGGTTAGTTGGTAGCACTTCGTTAATAACAGGGTTTGTACGGGTCCTGGAGAACCTGGAAAGTCCTGGAACTTTATTGTGGTATTTTCCAGGACTTTCCAGTCCTGGAAAAGGGCTACTGGTCCTGGAAAGTTCTGGAAATCTGTTAAACTCAAGTAAAAAAATATGAAATGTATGGCAGACAGTAAGGAGAATGAACATTAAGATCTTGGGAGTGAAAGGGTTAATGTGAATTTTAGAGTCCTGGAAAAATCAATCTGAGTCCTGGAAAAGTCCTGGAAATTTGTTTCTGAAAAAGGGTACGAGCCCTGTAATAAGACATAATATTAGTTGTGGCAAAGTTGGGGAACTTGGAAGTTGGTTTGTCTGCCCCAAGTGCTAGTCTGAGAACTGTAAGTCATGCAGTAGGCTTCAAGACAAAAGTAAACTAGCTTTGTACAGGTGGTGACACCCGTAGTCTTGGTCCCAAATGTGGGCATTTTCTCTCCAATTGACCTGCTTATTTCACATGCATGGGTACCTTGTGTGCTGTGAACCCTGTACCCTCTCTTTTATTAGCATTTCAAGACCATATATGATATGGCCCAATTACAGATTACTAATTTATTAATTAACATCAGGATATGCTTTGCTTGAACTCTTGAACTCTATTTGTACAAATATAATTTCTCTGATTGGACAATAAAAATAAATTGCTTTTAATTAGCTTCTATTTCATTTATTGTTACAAGGAATGTTATCAATAATTCTGAACAAAAGTAATGAGCTTGCTATGGCTCTAAATGGGTCCCCTTGTAAGAAACATACACACACACACAGGTCAGGTGACTAACACCAGGGAGTACCGGTATGTTTCACATAGCCTACATGCAGATGTCAACTCTTTACTCTGTTTCACACAGAACAGTCTGTGAGGAACAAAATAAATAACAGACCTCTGGATGCACCCTTTTCAAACATGTATGTGTGGGATCATTAAACCCACCTCCTTATTGTGCCAGGAAGATGTAGGAGACAAGACCAACAGCTCTACTGTAAGGATGTGAACGAGTGAGTTTTGAAGGTCATGTATAATTTTGTACATAACAAAACAAAATTCTGAGATTCTCACAAGTGATGTCTCAAAGAAAAAGAAATTCTTTGTCAGATTTTGTCATATGTAACAGACAAAATATATATTATACACACAAACATACACTTCATTCATAAAGTTCAGATGATGTAAACTGTTTGTTAGAAACATTGGGGGAGTACAAAGACAAATGAAGTTTCATTTGATTCAAAAACATGGGAGTAAAAGATAATCGAGTCAGCTGATTTACTACCAAATTTTCCTGAATAGTTCATTACAAGGCAATAAGGCAAAAGGTAAGGAGAAATTGGTTATTTTCAAACTTGGGGCTGAAAAGTACAAGTTACAACTTAGTGACAAGTTCTTCTACCAAAAGTCACTTATCAACAGCAAGTGACAAGTTTATTTCAGACTGACGAATAACACAGATTGCAACATTTAACACCAGGTAAAAGCAAATGACACTTTCTCAGCTGGGTAGCAAATCACCCCAGAATGGAGGTCACATGCCACCACAAGACGTTCGAGTTAGACACCGAGCTGCTTTGTCAGGCACTAATGAATTCTCTATACAGTCAACTAAATATTCTCAACTCTCCAAGTCTGGTAGCTCTGTAAAAGAGAAAGAAATATGGATCAGAATTAAGGTATTGACAAAAGGCCAAATATTCAGAAAAATAATTTCCGAGTCACTCCCACAGAAGTGGAACCCATGGCATTTTAGATGACATTTGGAAACTCTAACCACTGAGCTATGGAGTCCTTGTTGTGAGCAAGGCCATACAGATATAACTTTCCAGTTCATTTCATGAATCAGGATATTAGCCTATTTGAAACTGTTGTGCTTCATGATACATATCAGTGCAAGGAAAGTTGCAGTGGCACTTATGGCATGGAGAGCCAACTTTTCACATGTTTTTTTTTAGAAAACTTGTCTGAGGCACCCCTCTAAGAGGGCTATCTTTTTGCCATGTATTAACTGCTCATGTCAGGTTACCCGGCTGGCCATTGTTAGAAGACCACC
>Ga0126339_10003552_pt1 | contig 11373 bp, 8 predicted proteins | sample OrbTmetagenome_2_FD_92532 | JGI IMG/M metagenome (GOLD analysis project Ga0126339, IMG submission 92532) | Coral microbial communities from Petempiche,Puerto Morelos, Mexico - Orbicella T R C metagenome | ecosystem: Host-associated > Invertebrates > Cnidaria > Coral | place: Petempiche,Puerto...
CTTGCGTGTTGCGCAGAACGCGTGCGCACTAACAAAAGTAGGTGTTTGATTAAATTATGTTAGCGAGGTGATCTGAAATTTTTCTTCTGATTTAGTTAAACTAGTTTAGTTGGTGTGAATGGGGGATAAGTAAGTTTTGTGGGCTACATTGAGCGGACGCAAGTGATGATGAATAAAATAAAATAAAATAAAATAAAATGAAATGAAATGAAATGAAATGAAATGAAATGAAATAAAATAAAATAAAAATGAGAGCCTGTTATTTTCGCTGAAAATTACACGACAAAGTCAAAGACGTTGAATATTGCTCATATATATTTCCTAACCTGGTCACTTTCGAATAGGAAATCATTCTAGAGGTAGGCCAATTTCTGAAGCACGTTCACGTTTTATTACTCTTAGAAAGTTCACATTAATATCAGTAGCAGTGAGATTTGGTGGCAGTATAATTCAATGGTAAGGTCCAGGAAGGAGGGAGGGGGTGGAGTGAATTTGTGAGCAGTGCGAGAAGGGACATGTAGCCAACAAACAAGAGACTTATTCACCTGTGCTGTCGAGGTAATCCTTGAGATTACTATATTTTTCAGAGATGGGACGGTTTCTCACATCACTGCTGGACTCTGGTGTAAAATAGATACACAAAGGTCAACAACTGAACTGCAAAAAACAATTCCAACCCCATACCCGGCTCTGAGGTGAAAACACGCCGATAGTAAGCTATATAGTTCTCTCTCTCTCTCGCTCAAAACCTAGTTTCTGTTGACTGAAAGCACAAACCTATTTACTGCAACTCTGCGGGCTATGCATCTAAACTTTTTTACGACTACTTTTTATGATGTAGCTTTGTTTGTGTGTTCCTAAATTGTTTTTCTCACACCATGCCCCAAAAGGTGCAGAAAAATGCAGCTAAGAAGAGTTCATGGAGGGCAATTTTTTCATGGTTCAGCTATTATTCGGCTAGCATGACAGAAGACCAGCATCTGCTGAAAAACAGCAAGAATTGTCTCTGGATAAGAAAAGTACGATTTAATGCTACCATGAATTCGCTGTTTGTTTGAGCAAAACAAAATTGAGATAGTTAAGTATAGAAGAATCTTTGCTGACGTCATTGTTAACAATTTTCCTCATTAACATACGACTTTGCGCAGAGACGAATTGACTACAAACATTTAAAAAGCTTGTGAAACTTAGTAATTGGTGAAATTTTGGCTCTTTAGGTGTAACATTCGAGGAGAAATTGGCGTTCAAAAACTGGAACAAAAACTATGGGTGGCAAAAGCGCTAATGGGCTCATACCTTCTATATAACATTTTGAGTTTTTAAACCCGCGTTGCACAAAAAGTATTCAATTCATCGGGCTCAAATTCCGTAGGACAGTTAATGGTGCTGTGCCCTTTCAGTATTCAGAACTAGTGTTTTTGTCGCTCCATCAGAAACTGTATCGCTTATGCTAATGAGGCAAACATTGTAAACAAAGATTCTCCTATGAGCTACGTATTCGTACCCTTGTTTATAGCGTTCAGAATCTGTTCCGTGTAGAATTTACTACTCCCAACGCGACGTTTAAGACTAGTAGTTTTTTTCAGAACTCTCCTATGGCGGCTGTCAATGTCTAACATGTCATCCAACGACCGACTACGCGTCATGCGCCTCGAGGGCGGTAACGACGTCATAGATGACGCCATAGGATCCGGGTCCTCTTCAGACAAGTTGGAGGCCACACTTGGCCAAGTCCCGGATTCGTCGAGAGCGTGATCAAGCGAGCTGTTGCTGTGCCCATGATTGAAAACACCCAAATGATCGTTGGAGCTCTTTTTTCGTAAGGCTCGGTGAAGAGTAGCTGTGTAAAAAGACATCTTGGAGGAACAATCTTCCGAGTCCACAGCTGCCAAGCGTTTTAACAGTCGAGAATATTCGTCCAACAGCGACTGGGAGAAATAAAAGGGACAGCTAATTCAATTGCTTGATTTCTAAGGGGCCTTTCACACTTTTCTGAGCATGCGCATGCGGCGATTTGACATTACCGCGACATAGCTCTTTTAAGGATGCTCGCGCCAAAAATGTTCCAACGTGCAGATTTTTTTTAAACTTGCCATGCTGTAAGGTAAAGATCACCTTTTACCAAAAAGTAACAAATTGGAGGCGGTCACCTTGCTCGTTTTCGAAATAAGGCGCATAGAAGTCCAAGCGCTTTTAGGGGCTTTTGTTATTTTAAGATGATCTTTAGCAAAAGAAGCTGCATTAGTGAAATTTAGATCAGGTTAACGTACTCAACTCAAGACAACAAAGTATATTAATTAGACTTTTACAGCTGATTTCGCTCCTTGAGGTAGAATAGGCCTTGAAAAAGAATACATATAAGCCTTGCCTCGGGACATGAATTACGCGCGCAGTAAGGATGCGCAGTAACAATGGGCGCGAACGTATTCAACACAAGAAATGCATAATGACACAAAGACAACATGATCACACACGTGTCACTGTTTTACCTTGTAGAGTTGCTCAAGTTTCAGCGCCTGTAGCTCAGCTGCTTTAGAAGCATCGTGTACATGATCGTAACGATGGCGATTGACGTAATGTGAAGACCATAGTTTAAGATAAGGTATTCTGTACTGAGGATGGAGAACTCTGCGATAAACACAACAGGAAAGTACGACATTTGTCAATATAGTCATACTCTGATTAATAGGACTGTTTATTTTTGAGAGACACGTCGAATCTCGTGAGCTTCTTCGTGAATAAAATGCAACTGGCGCGAAAAGATGACCAAATCTTCACAAAATCTAAAAACAGTATTGTAAAGCACGCGAGGTGAAAGTTTACAGACAACGACCAAGCATTTATCCGTGAAACTATAAATATTTCTCACACCAAAAAATAAGTGAATTAGAAGAGCGGGCAAAGTTCTATTAAATACCGCAGGTCACAATCGCTGGCAACTATGCAATAAAGAGAAAGTAGGCTAAGGCCCCCTCCACACTACGCCGGAGGAATCTGAAAACAGAGTTTTGTTTCTCTGGTTAGGCCTACCGTCCATACTAATCTGTCACGAAAACGGAGTTTTTCGAAAAAGCTCTTCAAATCGGAGGAATTTGAAAACGCCGACTTTGCGTTCTAGTGTTGATAGAAACATTTTGAAAACGAAGCGTTTGGAAAACGACAAAGTGACGATAGTCACGCGATTTCCTTGACCGAGTTTTGTGTTTACTCAAACAGAAATCCAAAATGACTAGTGATCGATGCGTTTTCAAATTCCTCACGCGTAGTGTGGACGCGGCCTAAGCTTCTAGTTTAGTTGTTGCACGTAAGGTCACTTTCATTACCTTTGTTGCTGATTTTTGCTATATCGCATATTTTTGAACTTGTCAGGCTTCGACATTGCGACAACGTTCAACCAAGTCCAAAGGGAGGTGGTTTTCTCCTCGATATCTTCCTGAAATGCATACCAAACAGATATGCCATAATATGTACGTAAATGTTCTTTGCCTCTCAATAGAGCTTTTGCTGACAAGAAAACAATGTTAAAATGGTTTTCCTGTTCCATGCCGCATAGAAAACTGTATTAGTAAGTCGGAAAAGCGAAATCAGCACATGAAATTGTTTGATTCTTTGACTGGGTGTCAAGTTTGGTTTTCACACGCAGATGTACACGCAAAGCACACGCACACGCACGCATTTCGCACGGTCCGGCACTCACGAACATAAAAAAGAAAATCACATAAGTACGTTCACTCGTACATCACACCCAAGCACACTCGCCCATGCACGAAAATAAACATAACAAATAATAGATAAGAAGCCAAACCTGAAAATGGGCTCTTTGCACGATCCGGTCACATGCAATAACATGAGCCATTCTGGGCCGAAGGTTACACAATGGGACATCCAAAACAAAGCAACTCGCACCAGTACAGCTTGACTTTTCTTTGTTTTGGAAGTCTCACTGTGCAACTTGCGACGCAGCATGGCTGATGTTGTACCAAGTTACTTGCTTTGACCTCTTTAGTAAAACAACAACAACAACAAAAAACAATAAATAATCCAGAGTCTAACATAATTCTTTACATAATGTAAGCAAGTTTATAAGTATAATGTCAATATAGAGTTTAAATCATCAAAAAAAGATTCTTAAAAAATACAACAGACCCCCCACGCACCTCTTCTCCCTCGCGTTCAGAGTTGACAATAAACGTTCCAAATCGAGATGAGTACACGTGTTCGGCAATCACCTGAGAAACAGAGATGTAAATAATGTGACTACACTGGACAGAGCGATCCAACCTAAATAATAGGCGATTCCCAAAAAACGATTCCCAATTTTTTTACGGCATTTTCCCAGAACGCATCCAAACCGTTTTCTTCCAATGTAAACTTAAGTATTTCAATAATTAACGAGATAGGCGTGGCAGGTTACCTCAAGCAAAAGGCTGTTGAACTCGAAAGCGAACGGAAACTGTTCCAGGACCTGAATACGAAAGAAAATAATGTCACTTCTTAGATCAGTGATACGCCCCGCCCCCTTGTTAGGATCTGTTGTCGAAGTTATAGGTTGAAAGATTCTATTCACACTAGCCGCAAGTGGTTCCATTTTCTCACCAGGACGAATGACTAGTAGCAAATCATTGGGTAAAAGCCCATTCATTAGGAAGTATGGGTAATCAAATAGCATACTCGTACAATTAAGAAATAACTTCACCCGCATTTTGTCAAAATTCTTATAATTTCCCTCGCCTCAAGGCTTGGGACATTATTAGAATTTTGACAAAATGTGCGTGAAATTATTTCCTAATTTCACTCCTCACCATTTAATTACCTTTTAATATCGTGAGTGACAAATTACACTTACAATCGTGGGGTTTTTGACTTCTTTTTAGTATCGAGAAATTTCTTACCACTGCCATGGCAGTTTCGTAATCCACTTGTGAACACTATAAATTAACGCTGAAATTTCGCGTCAAAATTAAGGAGTAATTTGTAAATTATTCCACGACCGCGCGTTGGATTTGAGATGATAGATAGCCAACAAGGCGCGTAACAATCATCTCATATCCAGTAAGTGCGAGTGGAATAATTGCTTTACTAAAAACACCCCCAAAATATAAACTAAATAACAAAAAAGGCCCCCAAAAATCATCTGTACGCTTACCATAATTGTAGAGTATGTTATAATGGCTCATAATCCATGATGGCTAAGCCAATGAAAACTCTCGAATTGCATTATCCAATGATCTAGTTTCTAACAACATATTAACAACCCATTTCTGTTGCAATTTTAACCTTCATAATTTCACTGACAAAAAAATCTTCTTCAGTTTCAAGCCTCCAAGGGTTAGCCTCTAACCCGCTCGGACAACACTACTTTCCTGAATATTTAAAATTAGAATCTCTTCAATTGCTTCTAAGCAGATTTGTCAAAAACAACTTTTTTCCTGATTGATACAAGAAAAAGATCTTGAAGGGGCGATGAGTGTCGCTGTACCTGCCAAACACAATCCAACCACTGAAGAAACACAGGACTGTGTTCATCCTGAGTCTGAGACAGGAGGGTACGGTCATAAAATTTGTGACCAAATGACAGCCACTCCTTCTGAATCAACACCTAGATAACACACAAAAAAAATTGAACAAGCATCAGTATGTTTGAATTCAATCAAAAAGACTACAGGTATGATTTTACAACCAGTTTCAAGCTTCATCTTGTGTTCTTGACCAAGATATCTTGAATATGAAGAGATGATTGATCATCGCAGTAACACTAACAACTTAAGCAGCTGTAATTTTTTTTTTCAAGCCTGAAAAAAAATTCAGACTTGAACAGGATTCGACCCCATAACCTCTGCGATACCGGTGCAGTGCTATCAAGCCTACTTGGAGCTGGTCATGTTGTGAGTTCAATATGAAATATCATATAATTGAACTGCGGAAAAAGATACGAAGACGTAATTGATCATTGCAGTTATACTAAAAAAACTAGTATCACTGCGATGATCAATCATGTCTTCATATCTTTCTCCGCAGTTCAATTATATGATCTTTCATATATTCACATGTATATCTGGGTTACTTATCAAGCGAAAGACCTTTTAGGCGCGAGCAAGCAAGGCATGGGTTAGAAGGGTGAGCAAATCAACAAAGAACGTGTACAAACCTGAAAACCAGCAACTGTTCTGTAGTATGGATCAAGGAGCAACTGAGACAGACTTGATACCTAACAAACAAACAACAAATCATTCTGAACCCAAATCAAATTTGTTTTCAATATCATGTGTGCTGTAGTACAAGGTCGGTTTTTTTTGCTGAATTTTCACGCCAAGGCCTTTGAGTTCAGCGGGTTTACAAAACAGATCTGATAACAATTATTATAAATCTACTAGCGTTCTATCACGAATGCCGTTTTCTTAGTGGCTGCGCTACTCACTATCAATTCAGTAGATAGTGAGTAGCCTAGCAGTGTGCGCTTGTTAAAAAAATGGTGGCCGCTTCTTTCCGTTTTAGACAAGTCGGTAAAGAGGATTTAGATAAAGTTTTGAACGACTGGTAGATTTAGACTAAGACAATTAGATTATTCGTTCTCGATTTCTATGCGTGATAGTTGACGAGGTTTCAATCACGCGATAGAAAACTCGAGCTCATAATCTAATTGATATGTAGCTGATTTTGTCTAGAAGGGTTTTCAATTGAGTGTCGTAAAACCAAAATCACAGTAATCACTCTAGCCAATCACAAATGAAATAGACAATACAGTGAACCAATCAAAACTCGCAGTAATTACATGTAGCTGACGCAAGGTTCGGGAAACAAGGTTCGGGAAACGTGCGAACGAGTCAAGATTGGTTTTGGTTTTACTTCTGGCGCGAGTTATTAAACCAATCAGGAAGCTAGGAAGCGCAAAACCAATTACTTTTCGACACTCAAATGAAAACCGCTCTAACTTACCAATTAGACTACTCGGGCAATCTCAAACCGAAGTAAAATCAAAACCAAAGTAATTGGCTGATTACTTTCGACACTCAATTTGAAACCGCTCTATTCTCTTAAAGCGGCACATAAACACGATTTCTGGTTTACATGACTCACGTTTACTGCTGCACTCTGTTTAATTCTGATAGACTTAAAGAAAGACTCTTTCTTACCCATAATACGATAACAACACACCTGAGCTGTTCTGTCAATGCCATGTTCATAGCTGATCAGAACCGATGACTTGTCACACTCCATAGCAACCGAGATTTGAGTGGCAGTCTGGAGCAGCTCGCTGACTTGACTAAGCCAATCAGAATCCTCCAGAGAAGAAAGCCATTTACTGTCATCACTGGAAGAGAGTCCATACCTCAAATCACTCAGAAAGAAAAGAAAACATTACAGAATTCATTTAATCTTACCTCCTACTTGACAGAACTGCTTGTAGCTTGTATGCACTCTGCTTGACAGCCTTGAAATCAGGGATTCCTTCGCCATATACAAACTTGGTGTTGGGATAATAGAAAGCTGAAACAAGAAAGATGGATAGGAATGTAACGCCTTAGAGTTTTTGTTCCCCGGGTGTTTAGTACAAGCAATAATGTTGAACAAATCGTCCAATGTATATCGGTTATTGACCAAGCGTGAGGTCAAGATGGCTGGGCATCGACCCAGTTCTTTTTTTTTTTTTTTGCGTGTTTATACACCGAGACGGAGTCGAGGTCTATAAACTTGCAAAGAAGAACGAGGCCAATATCCAGACAGCCCCCGGAAGTCCGGCAAGATAGCGCCATCTCTCCTGCTCGGGTAGCCAATCACAACGCAAGATTCGGTTCATCTTGCCCGCTCGTGGAGCCAGCCATATAATAAAGTGGACATTCTTTGACATAGAAAACATACAAGAAAACACAGTTAAGCTTCCTATAAAAGTATATCTATGGGCCGGGAATGCGTCTAAGCGGCCTTACGGCATATGTTCCCTGATTATAGGTTAGAAATGTATCACAGTACATTGCCTTTAGTGGGTTCACTCATGTCTAGAGAAGAGAGTTGAAAATATAACGCGCAGCGGAGTATTTTTGACGCAATTCGAAGTGTTTGGAAATGAGGTCAAACACTGTCTTGAGTGTTTGTTATATCGTCTAAATCGAAACTAAAACTAAGGAAAAAACGGAGAAATAAAATCATAAAAATCTACGCTAATTAAGATGAGATATAGTGTCCAAACACCGTCACGGTCATGACATACTTTGTTTAAACTTGATGAATTAGTAATGATTTGAGAAATGATTGCACAAAATAAGAAGTGGGGATATTGACTTACTCTCGCCTTCCGCTGGGGTAAGTTGTCCTGTCATTTGCGTCACTTGCTGTTGCGATGAATTCAGTATACCACCTCCAGACTGTCTCAATCTAAGACAAAGCACAACATAAGTGAACCGCTAAAATATCAGTATCCAAATTCTCAGGTTTGGTATCAACCATTTCCTTATATTTTTCTAGGGAGAAATTGGATCTCCGTTGCAGTACAATTACTTGAACCGGGCCACTCAGATCTTTCCAGAATAATGTGTGACAATCTTTTCCCTAAGCAAACCAACGATGATGAAACATTAAGAGAATGGTCAGTCTACAGTTAAATTTGAAACCACGCGAGGGCAAATAAAAATTTAGTTGAATTTGTACTTGTTAATAACATATAACAATTCAAAACAAAAATACGTGACTGGTATCAAGTGCGAGAGTCAAGTATAATGATTGACCCTGGTTTTCAATTGAGTGTCGTGAAACCAAAACCAAAGTAATCACCCTGACCAATCACAAAGGGGACAGACAATCCAGTGAAACAATCAAAACTCAAATTAATTACATGTAGCTGACGCAAAGCGCGGGAAAACGCGTGCGAGCGAGGTACGATTGGTTTTGGTTTTACTTCTGATTGGATGAAAAACGTCGGGCGAGTGTTTTTGGCCAATCGTGTGACGTAGTTGACGCAAAACCAATTCCTTTTCGATACTCAGATGAAAACCATTCCATTTCGCCAGGTGCAGAACTGTTACTTGACCTTGCCAATCATAATAAAAATATTGCTGAAGAAAATGGGCGCAGGAAATGACAAGCATAATGATGTTTATAGGATCGTCAACTTTGAGGTCCCTGGACTTTAAGAGAGAGATTTAATGACGGATTGAAAGTTTCAAAACTCAGGAGGATTTCAGACTGACATAAATACGACAATTCTAAATAAAAAACAGGTTTCGGCAGAAGCTTTTACCTTCTCCAGTGTAAACATCTACAAGAGATGCAAATTGAAATATAAATAACTAGTACATGCTGCTGTCAATCTTGGTTAGAATAAAACAAGAAATGAAACCACCTCTCCCCTCGAATCAATGTTGAACTGGCGCCAAACCCAAAACGTCCAAAATTGTCCGAGGTTTTTACTGCTGTTCAAACCTATAAGAAGATTTGCACTAAGAAAAAATTATTGGATGGGAAGGCTTGTCATTCAGCAGAACATAACCAAACCTCACACATAGACGTCTCAAAACTGGCAACCCACTAGTTTCACCATGCTCTTTTTCCGACACCGATATTACACTCAAACCGTAGGTGACAAGATTATTCGTATAGGTAATCATACCGTTTTGAGTTCAATTTGGAATTAATTTGCACGAGTGAGCTTTTTGAAAAGCTCACAAATGCAAATTAACTCCAAATTGAACGAGAAAAACCGTATGATTACCTATTAATAATATAAACATGAAAAACTTCGCGCGGAGGAAGTGCCGGAAGATCTTTCGTGAAGCCATTTTTTCTCATTTGCGAAAACTTTTTTCAAAGTTTCAGCACAAAATTTTCGTCATCAGTTTACGTGATATCATTTTCTTAGAAAAGTTCCTATTGTCTTTCAGTCAATCATGATCCAGAATTTCGATGTGTAATTTGCACTAGTGTTACACTTTTTGCACTGATGTTACACTTTTTGCATTGATGTTACACTTTTTGCACTGGTGTTACACTTGAACTGCACTGCTCTTAGCCAATCAGAATCGAGTAATTTTTTCATGTGTATTATTACAAAGGTAACAGGTCTATTGAAATACACTTTAGTAAGAAAGATAAGTCTGAATTGAAGTATCACGAGACAATAACAACACATACTGCTCTGTAAACACGACCAGCTTGTTAGTGGACGCCTCACTGCGTGAAGTGACTGCCACCAGATATTTCTCGTCTGCTTTGCATCTTGAGTCCTTCAAACCCCTTGAAACCAACAAAAGCTAACCTCAGGTTTGGGTTTAATTCTGTACTATAGATGCTTTGGTTTATTCAATCCATGTTACATTTAAGATCATGTGAAGCAAATGCCTCACTGGGCTTTTGTTTGGACCAGACTTAAGTGGCCGTACTGTGTACTCATACCACCATACCTTCTAAACAATGCCGCGGATGATCTTAACAAGACTGCACCACTATCAACATGTCTCCAACAAACTGCGGGTACACATCCTTCTCTGAAAAAGAATAGATCAGAATACTGAAGAATATTAAAATACATATTGATTGATTGTAACGTTTTTTTAACGATGTTTTTTAACGGTCTGTTGTAACGGTTTATTGCGTCTTGCGCGGCCATATTGTTGATGTGCATTTTAGTAGGCTTCGGTGTATATGGGAACTACTGATGAGTGGGCTAACTTCGTGTTGACCTACGAAACAGAGCTGTATTAAACTCCATATGCGATCAAGATCCGAGTAGTCTTTCAGAAAATTCCGTTGTATTTTTATAGTTATATTTAAAAGTTACTATATAAGAGCAGGTCAGAATGTCATAATGCGTTATGCGAGTTCTTCAAAATGATAAATTACGTCATTGTGATTTGCTGAGAGCAGGCCACTTTGTCGTTAATTTTCGATTTGCACTACACACAAATTAACGGCAGAGCTTTCGAAATTTTCCAAGTCATATAATCAATGAGAAATGGGGTGAAAGCTTGAGCAATTAAGAATTTACACTACTCGTGATATTTGAAAATTCTTTCAAATTGCAGTCGGCTGAGGTCTTGGGCAGTTTTGAGATACTGTAATTTTAAAATATCACTGGTGGTGTAAGTCCTTAGAAGTCGGGAAGATGTCTGAAAAAATCTAAAGTAATTTTTCAAGTTTTTTATTAGGAGCACATTTCCAAACACTATCATGGTTTGATTTCTTCGGTTTTAACTTGAATGAATGAAGGAAGGAAGGAAGGAAGGAAGGAAGAAAGGAAGAAACGAAGGAAGGAAGGAAGGAGGGAATGAAAGAAGGAAGGAAGAAGTGAGGGAGGGAGGGAAGGAAGGCAGGAAGGAAGGAAAGAAGGAAGAAAGGAGGAAGAAAGGAAGGAAGGAAGGAAGGAGGGAAGGAAGGAGGGAA
>Ga0126339_10003554_pt1 | contig 11372 bp, 9 predicted proteins | sample OrbTmetagenome_2_FD_92532 | JGI IMG/M metagenome (GOLD analysis project Ga0126339, IMG submission 92532) | Coral microbial communities from Petempiche,Puerto Morelos, Mexico - Orbicella T R C metagenome | ecosystem: Host-associated > Invertebrates > Cnidaria > Coral | place: Petempiche,Puerto...
CGCCCGACCTCAGGCGCCCGGTTGCGGCTCCGGACCAAGATTGGGCTTGCCGCGCGGGCGGAAGCCGCCGCCCGACGTCGTCGGCACCGAGGCGCGGCGACCCCGCTGGGTCGGTGTCGGTTCCGGCGGCTCCTCGCGGTCGATAGTCTCGCCTCGCAGCAAGGCGCGGATCTCATCGCCGCTCAAGGTCTCGTACTCCAGCAGCCCCTGGGCGAGCTTCTCCAGGTCGTCGTGGTGCGTCGCCAGGATGTCCCGTGCCTTGACGTAGGCGGTATCGACGATGCGGCGGATTTCCTCATCCACCAGCCGCGCCGTCTCGTCGGCCATGTTCTTGTGGCGCGCCACCGAATGGCCCAGGAAGACCTCCTCCTGATCCTCGGCGTAGAGCAGCGGACCCAGTTTCTCCGACATGCCCCACTCTGTGACCATCTTGCGGGCCATGTTGGTGGCCATCTTGATGTCACTGGACGCGCCAGTGGTCACCTTCTCCTCGCCGAAGATCAGTTCCTCGGCCACGCGCCCGCCCATGGCCACCACCAGGTCGGCCTCCAGCTTGGCGCGCGACACGCTGATGCGATCGCCCTCCGGCAGGCGCATCACCATGCCCAGGGCACGGCCGCGCGGGATGATGGTGGCCTTGTGGATGGGATCCGACTCGATCATGTGCAAGGCGCAGATGGCGTGCCCGCCCTCGTGATAGGCGGTGAGCTTCTTCTCGTCCTCGGTCATGACCATGGAGCGGCGCTCGGCGCCCATCATCACCTTGTCCTTGGCGGCCTCGAACTCACTCATGCCGACCACCCGCTTGCCCTTGCGGGCGGCCAGCAGGGCGGCCTCGTTGACCAGGTTGGCCAGGTCAGCGCCGGAGAACCCAGGGGTACCGCGCGCGATCGTCTTGGCGTCCACGTCGGGACCCAGCGGCGTCTTGCGCATGTGCACCTTGAGGATCTTCTCGCGGCCCAGCACGTCCGGGTTTGGCACCACCACCTGACGGTCGAAGCGGCCGGGGCGCAACAGCGCCGGGTCCAGCACGTCCGGCCGGTTGGTGGCGGCGATGAGGATCACGCCCTCGTTGGCCTCGAAGCCATCCATCTCCACCAGCAACTGGTTGAGGGTCTGTTCACGCTCGTCGTTGCCGCCGCCCAGGCCGGCGCCACGATGGCGACCGACGGCGTCGATCTCGTCGATGAAGATCAGGCAGGGCGCGTTCTTCTTGCCCTGCTCGAACATATCACGCACGCGGCTGGCGCCCACGCCCACGAACATCTCGACGAAGTCGGAGCCCGAGATAGTGAAGAACGGCACGTTGGCTTCGCCGGCGATGGCTCGGGCCAGCAGCGTCTTACCGGTGCCGGGGGGACCGACCAGGAGAACACCCTTGGGGATCTTGCCACCGAGACGCTGGAAGCGCTGCGGGTCGCGCAGGAACTCCACCACCTCCTCCAGTTCCGACTTGGCCTCGTCGATGCCGGCCACGTCGTCGAAGGTCACCCGCCCCGTGCGCTCTGTCAGCAGCTTGGCGCGCGACTTACCGAAGCCCATGGCCTTGCCGCCGGTGCCCTGCATCTGGCGCATGAAGAAAATCCACACGGCGATCAGAAGCAGCATCGGGAACCAGGAGATGATCACGCTCCAGAAGGTGGGCGTCTCGGACTCCGATGGCAGGGCGGAAATACGCACGCCGTTCTCGCTCAGGATCGGCACGACGTTGGAATCCGGCGGCGCGAAGGTCGTGAACGGTCGGCCGTCCACGAAGTGGCCGGTGATGTTCTCGCCCTTGATGGTGACGTCCTGCACCTCCTGGCCTTCCACACGCTCGACAAACTCGGAATAGGCAATAGAGGTCTCGGGACCTTGCGGCGCCGCGCCCTGGAAGACGTTGAACAACGCCACCAGCAACACGGCAATGATGATCCACATCAAAAGATTTCGGCTGAAGTTCAAGGTCAGACCCCTTTCCCGAACGGTTCCCCAGTGAGTCTTAATACGGTGAGTCGTGATCGGGCATGGACATGATCCCGGCCCTGGCCGGCGGCCTGTGACGCGCGCCGTCTGTACTACATGGGTCCATCGCTCGCCATGGCAAGGCGCGTTGGCGGCGCCGTCAATGGCAGGCGCGGCGCGAAGCGGACCCGCCAGGGGGCCCCCACGATCTGGCCCGCGTCGGTCCGCAGCGACAACGGACCAGCATAGCGGATGTGAGGCCCGGCACAAGCATCGACGGGCGGAGCATCCGCACCGGCCAGCACCACCGGCAGGCCGGCCCGTGCCGCCACCGGCAGGACGTCGGTCGCGGGGACTGGCAGGCCGGCCTCGCGGTGGGCGGCAACGACCGCCGCCCAGCCCACGGTGTCCAGCGCCACCACCCACGCGTTCCCCGTTGCAGTGCCCGAATCCGAGGCGCAAGACCGGCCCGTGCTCAGCACGAAGCGACCGTCCCACCGGATCTCCCGTGCCCCCAACGGCTGGGGCGGCGGCCAGTGGCGCGCCTCCCGCACCACCAGCCAGCTTGGTCCCCGCCCTTCGGGCAGGATGCGGCAGCGGCCGAGGGTCAGTCCGGCGCCCGACGCCCCCGCCCCAATGCATGTCGTGCCCGCCAGTGCCGTTCGCAGGCGCGTAAGCGCCCTGTCGAGGGGAGCCTCCCGGGGCGGACGCCCGGCGCCACCGAGACAGGCCAGCAACCGGCCAAGAGCCGCCCGCGCCTCGCTGTCGGGCGGCGCGAGCAGGGCCGCCAGGTCCACGCGCGCGAAGCCCTCGGGACAGAGCACCACCGCGCGCGTCAGCCGTTCATTGATCCGCCCGGTCGTCTCGGCGCGGCGCTCGGCCGCGCGCGCGGCGGCCAGGGCCAGCCCGGCGGCGTCCACCCCGGCCTCGGCGAGGGCCGGCCCCAGGCGGCGCAGGCGCACCCGCTGAAAGACATCATCGCGATTGCTTGGGTCCTCGATCCAGGGATGTCCGCGCGCCCGCAGGGTATCCCGCGTGACCGCGCCGGGCAGAGCCAGCAGCGGCCGCAGCACGCGCACATAGGGCCGATAGGTGACCGGCGCCATGGCCGCCAGGCCATCGGGGCCGCTGCCCCGCCCCAGGCGCTGCAAAAGGGTTTCCGCCTGGTCGTCGCGATGGTGGGCCAGCAGCAGGTCGAGCACCCCGTTGTCCCGGCACCAACCCTCCAGCAGGTGCAGGCGCGCGGCCCGGGCCGCCGCCTGGATACCATGGGCGGGCTTGGGACCTGTCCAGGTCAGCGTGTGGTGAGCGATCCCGGCGGCGGCCATCCAGGCGGCCACCCGGGCGGCCTCGACAGAAGCTTCGGCACGCAGACCATGATTCACCGTCAAGGCCGTGACCATCCCGCCCCGGGCGCGCGCCCAGTCCGCCGCCAGCAGCACCAGGGCCAGGCTGTCGGCGCCGCCGGACACCGCCGCCGCCAGGCGCGGCGACGGCCCGAACGAACCAAGTGGTGCCATCAGAGTGGCAAAACGAGCGGCATCAAGCCCGGACGTGGGCGCCTTGCCCATGGCCTCAAGTCCCCGGCGCGGCCTCAGCAGCCGTTGCGGCGCATCTGGTCGTCGACCTGACGGCGCAGGGTCGCGGCCACATCCGGGTAGTCGGCGCGCAGCTTCTGGAAGGCCGCGCAGGCTTCGCGCGTCTTACCGAGGGCGGACATGGACATACCCAACTTAAACAGGTTGTCCGGGGTCTTGCTGCCCCCCGAGTATTGCTTGAAGCCCTTCGCGAAGGCCACGGCCGCGTTTTCGTAGTCGCCGCGCGCGTAGTGGGTTTCCCCAAGCCAGTACTGCGCGTTGCCCGCCAGGGAGTGGCTGGGATTGACGTCGATGAAGGCAGTGAACGCCTGTTCGGCACGCCCATAGTCGCCCTGACGCAGCAAGGAGAAGGCGTGGCTGTACTGCTCCTCCGGCGGGCCGGCCGGCAACACGGACCCGGTCGCCGCGGCCGACGTGGTGGCCGGCGGCGCGAACCCACCGCCCAACCCATCCTCGGCCTGGGGCGCCGGCAGATAGCCCAGAACGCCGGAATCCGGGGCCAGCGCCGGGCCGGAGGTCGACGTCGGGGCGGTGGGCACAGGACGCGGCGATGGCGATGGACTCGATCGCGGGCGCGCGGTGGCTGCGCCGCCACCGGTCCCCTCCAACTCCCGCAACCGCAAATCCATGTCACGGTTCAGCAGGTCCAGGCGCTGTTCCAGTTGGCGGGACCGGAACGTGGCCTGTTCCAGTTGGCCGGTCAGTTTGCGCACCAGATCCTCAAGCTGGGTGATGCGCACCTGAAGGTCGGCGACCACCGGACGCACGTCCTGTTGCGCCAGGGCAACGCGCGAAGGCAGCGCCCCAATTCCGACAGCGACGGCGAGCGTCAGGCACGCCATCAAGGCCGGACCCCGCCTCGGCGCCGCCTGCGATCCGGCCACCCCGGGCCGCGAGAAGACCTGCCTGGTGGGGAGCATGGCGATCTGCCTCCTATCCTGCGCGGATCGCTCCTACGGCGCGATGGCCCGGCGACCTGAGCCTCACTGTCGCGTATCCCGGCTTCTTGGCGCAATGATGGCGACGACAAAAATGGCGCCTTCTCGGGCGAAGGCGCCGGGTCCGGCCAAAGACTGGGACGAGGCGGACGGTCCCACCGCGCGCCGCCGACGGCGTGTCATCCGACGGGCCGCGACGCGGCGGGATCACGTCCACGCCCGGCCTGGAGCTCGCCCAGGCCGGTTGGAGCACACTGATCTAGCGCAAGGCGGTAACGCCACGGCGGTTGCGCGACCAGCAGTTTTCGCTGGGCTGGGTGCAGGTCGGGCGCTCCTTGCCGTAGGACACCGTGGACACCCGATTGCCGGGAACGCCCAGGGACTCCAGATAGGTCTCGACAGCATTGGCGCGCCGCGCCCCCAGGGCGAGGTTGTACTCGCGGGTGCCACGTTCATCCGCGTGACCTTCGACGGTCACCGAGTAACGCGGGTACTGCTGCAACCATGCCGCCTGGCGACGCAGGACCTGCTGCGACTCGGCATTCAAGGCGTAAGAATCGAAGGCGAACAGGACACGGTCGCCGACAATCTGCATGAACTCCTGCTGGCTGCCCGCGGTCGGACCCGTGGCCGCCGCAACCGGGGCAGCGCCGCCGCCGGTCTGACCGGAGCCGGACTCCGGCGTGGTGGAGCAAGCGCCCAGGAACACCAGCGCAGCCACAACCGAAACGACTTTGAACTTCATCGGGAACTTCTCCAAGGCCGAAGAAACACCGCCCGCGGGTTTCCGCGCGGCATGAGATGACCCGCGATCATGACCCCGTAACGGAGGGCGATGACCGCGTTAGGACCCGGGCGCGGCCGGCAAGACGGGCTCGCCGATGCTCGGCGCGCGGACCTCGCACACCGATCGTTGCCGCCCAACCCGGGCGACCGTTCCCCCTCAAACGGGCGCGCGTTTCTACCCGATCGGCGAACGCCGGACAACAGCCGGATGCATTCTAGGAGGGGAAGCGGAAGACTGGCAAGAGGACGACGCCGGTCCCAATGAGGTGACGCCGTCCTGGAACGATGCCCGGGTCACGGCAGCAAGGGTGACCACGCGGGGTCCGAGGCATCGGTGGGTGTGGCAACCGGACGTTCATTGAAGCCGGTCAGATCAACACTGTAGAGACGCGATCCACCGCCTGGCTGCTGACGGAAAAACATGACGACGCGGCCGTTTGGCGCCCAGGTGGGACCTTCGACCAGATAGCCTTCGGAGAGGATGCGCTCGCCCGAGCCGTCCGGCTTCATGACGCCGATGAAGAACCGCCCGCCCTTCATCTTGGTGAACGCGATCAGATCACCGCGCGGCGACCAAACAGGCGTGGCGTAGCGGCCGTCGCCGAAACTGATGCGTTCCGCCCCGCCACCGGCAGCGCTCATCACATAGATCTGCTGGGACCCGCCCCGGTCGCTGTTGAAGGTCACGCGGGCGCCGTCGGGAGAGAAGGACGGCGAGGTGTCGATACCCGGATGATCGGTCAGACGCCGCGACTGCCGGGTGCGCAGGTCCATCACATAGATGTCCGAGTTTCCGCCGGACGCCATGCTCATGACCACGCGGTTGCCGTCGGGCGAAAAGCGTGGCGCGAAGGTCATGCCCGGAAAGTTGCCGAGCAACTCCTGGCGGCCGCTGTCGATGTTGAACAGATAAACCCGCGGCACGCCCTGGTAATAGGACATGTAGGTGATTTCCTGCGCCGTCGGCGAGAAGCGCGGCGTCAGCACCAGGGCCTGCCCATCGGTCAGGGTGCGGTTGTTGGCGCCGTCCTGGTCCATGATGGCCAGCCGCTTGACGCGGTTGGTGGCCGGGCCGGTCTCGGCGATGTAGACGATGCGGGTATCGAAGTAGCCGTCCTCGCCGGTCAGGGCCTTGTAGATCTCGTCGGCCACCATATGCGCGGCGCGGCGCCAGTTGGCCGGTTCCGTGACAATCTGCGTCCCCACCAACTGCTGGGCGGCGACCACGTCCCACAGGCGGAAGCCCACCTGAATCCGGCCGTCGGCCTGGGTCATCACCTGCCCCTGCACCAGGGCCTGCGCCTTGAGGCTGCGCCAGTTCTCGAACCGGGGCCGCTGGTCGAGGCTGGACAAGGTCTCGATGAACGCCGCGGGGTCGAGCGGCCGGAACAGGCCGGACCCCCGCAGATCGTTGGTGATGACTGTGGTGATCTCGCGCCCGCGCTGGGCGTCGCCGGCGCCCTCGCCACCGCCCGCGAACTCGGGAATGGCAATGGGCAAGGGGTCCTGGCGACCACCTGTGATGTCGATGCGCACCTGCGCGACAGCCGGGGCGCTCGCCAGCGCCGTCATCCACATCATGGCCAGCAGGGCCAGCATCCCCCTGCTCAGGGCCAGGGCCACGCCATGCGGCAGACGCCCAGGGACCCGCGAGGACACAACGGAAGCTCGGACGGAGGAGGATGGCATGGGCGAAGCCTCTTCACAGCGGACAGACCGTCAGCACGGGAAGGGAAAGGGTGGCGCCAGCGACCGGGCACACGGACCCGGCGATCTTCTTGCCGCTCAAATGGGGCATGATTGCGGCGAGTCGGGAGGCGGCGCGGCGGTATGGTCAGACGCCCTCATCAACCTCGCGCCGCAGCCGCGCCAGCAAGCGCCGCACGGCACCCGGGTCCACGGCCTCGGCCCCGGCCTCATCGCCCGTCGCGGCTTTTAACAACTCGTCCAACACGGCGGCGGCGCGTCGGCCGGCCGGACGGGAGGGATCGATGGCTTGGCCGCGCAGCAGGTCAAGCAGCTTATCCACACCGGCGACGGTGACCCCGGCCGCTTCCAGTCCCGGCACCAAGCCCCGCCCATCCTCGGGCGTTTCGGTGAGCACGGCCAGCGCCCGTTGCGCGATGGCGCGACGACGTCCCCCCCCGCGCGCGCCCACGACGGCGCCATCGCCGCGCGCCATCGCCGCCGGTCCTGTCCCGACACCGGCCCCGCGCCGCCCCCCCGCACCGGCATCGGGACGCGGCCGATGAGGCCGGGGGGGCGGGGCTGGGGACGCATCCGTGGGCACGTGGCCGGGATCAGTGGACCGCTCGGCGGCGCGCACCTGGTCACGGGCCCGTGGCAGCGCCAGGCGCATGGCGGTGGCTGGGTCGCGGTCCGGAGTCTCGCGCCCCCCCTCCGGCACCGGCACCGGATCCGGAGCAGCCTCGATCAAAGCTGCCAGGCGCTCCAGCGCGGCGCGGCGCACGGCGGGGTCACGGCCATGGCGGGGATCGAAGGACGAAACGGTCATACCATGATGTTCCTTTTCGGGCGGTCCTGGCGACACCCCGGATACCAAACCAATGTCAGGGAGAGACCAGGACACGCGGCGGCCCGCCCGCCGGGCACGGTGCCAACGCCAGCGCCCGCGCCGGGAGTGCCTCGGTTTCGGCCGGCGGGGCGGTCATGGCCACGGCATCGAAGAGCAAGCCGTCGGTGGTCGCGAGCACCCGGGTCTCCGCACCGTCCTGGATCAAGGCCAGCAGGGCGACCGGCGCGCCATCGGCACCGGGCACCGGCGCCAGATCGATCACCGCGCCGGGAACATCCGAACGACTGGCGGGGGCCACGGGTGGCGCGCCCAGAGGCATGCGCAGCCCTTCGGGGGTACAACGCACCGCCCCCCAGACCACGTCCCAAACCGGCGGGTCGGCCTCGGGCCAAAGGCGCCACAGGTCGGCACCCTGGGGGGGCAGCCCGGTTCCTTGCTCGGGCGGACACGGCTGGCGACCGCTGGCCAGATCCGGCGAGGGCGCGGCCAGATAGACCGCCGGCGGCCAGGCCGCCAGGGCCGCCAGGTCCGGCACCATGCCGTCGCGACCGCCGCCGGCCTCGATCATCGGCGTCCAGGCCGCGCCGCGCGCCGCGCGGCGCCACACCGACAAGCCGCGTGGCCCAGTGACCACAAGCAGCAGGCCACCATTCCCAAGAGGATGAGCCGCGGCCGGGGCTTCGTCGACCGCCAGGCGCAATCCCTCGGTGGAGAGGGTGGTCCAGCGTGCCGTCGCGCGCGCGCCATCGATCGACGCCAGGCGCAGCAAGCGGCCGTCGCTCCCCACCCCGTCCACACCGCCGGGCAGCCAGGCCAGCGGCACGGTATCGTCGCCGCCGTCCAGCACACAGGCCCCATCGGCGGGCGCGTCATCCTCGGTCAACAGCCGCGACACGGGTCGGGCCGGCGCCTCGATGGCGTCCGGATCCACCAGCAGCAGCGCGCGACCACCCTGATCGTCGATCACCTGGGCCAGCGCCCGCCCATCCTCCAACGCCACCAGCACCAGGCCGGTGGCGCCCGGACGCGTGAGAAGCGGGCGCGGCGTGCCCTCCGGCACATCCAGCGCCAGCGCCACCGCCTCGGAGTCATCTCCGGTCATGGCCCGCGTACCCGCCACCAAGGTTAAGCCGCCGGCCTGCATGGCCCGAGCGGTGCGCCAGGGGGACGGCCCCGGCAGGGCGATGACAGACAGCGGCGAGAGGGTCATGGAGAGTCCTCGCGGAGTGGACAAAACGGGTGACGCATACCGGCCGGGCAAGGATCAGACGTAACCAAGCTGGTGCGCCATATCCTGGAAACTGGCCAGCGTCGGCGGCGGCTGGTCGATCTCGCCGCTGGCGATGGCGGCAGCCAGGTTGCCTTGCGACACACGGCCCGGCCGCAGCGCGGGGCTTCTGGTGAACTTACCGTCGTTGCCACCGCGCGCGCCCGGTGGCCCAGGCCAGGCAAAGGGCGAGGTTTCGGGATGCTTCATGGCCTCGATGGCCTCGGCGTCGGTGCGCAGTCCCAGCCATTCGGCGATCTGCGGCAAGGTTCGCTCCGGCTCGGACAGCACGTCCTCACCCTTCACCCGCAACACCTGGCCGGGCGCCATCAGGCGGGTCACCTCTAGAATATTGCGATGGGCCAGGGCCCATCCCAGGATCGGCTCCATATCGGAGACCCGGGCACGCTCGCCCATGCCCCGGCGCTTCGCCTGCGCATCAAGGAAGTCGGTCAGGGACGAGCGGTTGTTCATGGGGTGGCGGGTCAGATGAAGGTAACGGGCCTTGGGAAAGCTCTGCACCTGCCGCTCCAAGGCGCTCAGATGCAGGGTGTCGCCGGGGCTCTTCTCCACCATCACCCGATGCTCGCCGAGATGCTCCAGGGTCGCCCGGGTCACCGCGCGGAACACCTCGGCAACCTCCCAGTCGACATGGTCATGGACCCAAGCGGCGGCCTGGCGCACGCCGGCACCGGTCTGCCCCCCGAAACGCACCTCGGCCAGCAGCCGCAGCAGACCCGGCGGACCATTGAGCCGTCGGCGCAAGCGCTCCATCTGCACCACCTCACCCAGGGTTTCACCTCGAAAAAGGTGCAGTTCCGGGAAACCGTACATCTGGGGGTGCTGTCCGATCATGGTGGAGACCACCGACGAAAAGGATCGCGGCGGGCTCAGAACGAACAGCACGTCGGGCATGGTACCGGTCCAGTGGGTTTGGGGCAGGGCGCGAAGTCAAGCAGGCTCATTCGGAACCTGTCAAGAGCAGCCGCATGAAGGTGCCGTCGCGCCACGACGAATCACCCCGGGCCGATCCGGACAGCCGCACCACCACTAGGCGCAGCGACGGAATCACATAAAGGCGATGGTCCCCCTTGCCGGCGGCCATGAACAGATCCCCAGGCACGCCGCCCGAGAAATCAATGTCCTCGATATCGCGGATCCCCTTGATACGCGCCTCGGCCCCCGCCGGCAGAGGGTTGTTCAGCCAGACCGTCAAACCGTAGCGAGGGTTGACACGGCTCGGACGGGTCAGGTCCGCCATCAGGGGCGCGGGAATGATCTGGCGCCCGTCATACCCTCCCTGGTTCGCCAACAGTTGGCCGAACTTGGCCCATTCGCTGGCGGTCAGCGACGCGCCGGCGGCCAGCGTGGCGTGCCCCTGACCGTCGGTGCGCCAGTCGCCAACACGCAGGCCGATGGGGTCCAGAATCCGCCGTTTCAGGTACGCGAGCGGACGCTCCCGCCCCCCGAGCTTGCGGTCGAGAAAGGCGCCGAAGACGCTCAAATGGCTGGGGCCGTAGGTGAACAGGGCGCCAGGCTGGGCAACTTGGCCGACGTTCAGGGCCGCCCGATGGATGTCGGCGCTGCGCCGCAGGTCCCGGTAGCCCGGCGACAGACCGCTTGTGAAGGTGAGCAGGTCGCGCACCGTAATGGCGCGGCGTTGTGGGTCGCGCGCCCACTCGGTCAAGGTGTTGGCCACCGGTTCATCGAGGGACATCAGCCCATCGGCCACCGCCGCCAGGGCCGCAACGCCCCAGAAGCTCTTGGTGCCGCTGGCGATCGGCCGGGGTGTGTCGCGGTCCGCCTGGCTGGCGTAGGATTCAAACACCATGCGGCCGTCGTGCAGCACCACCATGGCGGCGCCCCCGTGCCGCTGGGAGTAGGCCGCCGCCGCCGCCAGGTAACGCTGTTCCACCGGGCGGAGATCGGGCGCCTGCCAGGAGACCGCACCCTGTGCCAAGCCATCTCGCGGCACCAGGAGGGTTCCGCCCCCGGCCAGAGCGGCGATCAGAGCCAGGGCGGCGAGCCCGGTCCCGGCCCACCCCCGCCCGCGCCACCATGACGACACGCTCGGGGCCATGTCACGCTGCGCCATGGTCCGTTTCCCTTCTGGTGGCCGCCGCGTCATACCGCCCGACGTAAGAAGTGACGTCTGATGTCGGGCGGCCGGCGCGACGAAGCCGCGTATGGCCTTGATCCCGAAGAATCAGGATCAAGGCCGGCCAGTATCAGTTATCACCGCGTTCGCCGGCCCCGGGGCGATGCAACGGGACGCGGTCGACGCCCGGTGTGCCGTCATCGCG
>Ga0126339_10003555_pt1 | contig 11369 bp, 9 predicted proteins | sample OrbTmetagenome_2_FD_92532 | JGI IMG/M metagenome (GOLD analysis project Ga0126339, IMG submission 92532) | Coral microbial communities from Petempiche,Puerto Morelos, Mexico - Orbicella T R C metagenome | ecosystem: Host-associated > Invertebrates > Cnidaria > Coral | place: Petempiche,Puerto...
AGACCAATCTCCTATTGAGATCTCGATGAGGACAAAAAACTCCCAAATGGCGTAGAAATAAGCCGCTGTAATGGGCGAAGGGGAACAACAAACAAAGGCTTATGAACGGCCGAGGCCATATTAGAATTAAACGATTCTCACTGGCTCTCGAAATCACGTGTTGTAGGAGCGATTGCCTGAAGGATAACGTTACGGTTACCATGCTTAAGAACCACAACGAAAGCTATATGTTACAAACGAATTTAAAAACACAAAGGTAACAAATTGACGTCAGTTTTTCATGAGTCTGCCCTGTTATTAATCCATGAATTTTGTCATAACATCGTCAAGTAGTAAAGCAGACTACTTTGACAATGTTAAGACGAAATTCATGGTCAATAACAGGACAGACGCATGAAAAATTGAGGTCAATTTGTTTTTTACAATAACAAATTCTCGCGTCAACATAGCATAGATTATCAATTCACGCTTCTGACCGCTTATTGACAATGAAAATTAGGCAATGAGCGCGCGAGAATTCCAGCAGTTATTATAAAAAAAAAACCGACATCTGAATTACCATCCAGAGATTCGTCATAACTTTCGAAAACGTTATTGGCGAGTTTAAGGCTCCGTCCACACCACGCCGGAGAAATTTGAAAACACAGCTTTATTTCTACGGTTAGGCCTACCTTCCACACTGATCCGTCACGAAAACGGAGTTTTTTGAAAACGCTCCTCAAACCGGAGGAACTTGAAGACGCCGGGTTAACGTTTTAGGGTGGACAAAAAACATTGTGAAAACGGAGATTTTCGAAAACAATGACATTACGATAATCGTGTGATTTTCCTGACCGAGTTTTCCTCAAACACAAATCCAAATTGATATTTCCCCCGCGTAGTGTGGACTGAAAACATTGGATTCGTTTTCAGAGTGAAAACACCGTTTTCGAATTTCTCTAGTGCAGTGTGAACGTGGCCTGAGAAAGCCACAACGGGACGAGAACGTCGCTAAACAAAAAGTTCAAGGTTTACTATGGCTGCGCAAGTGCCGTATAATTTTTGGTAGATTTCTTTGGCGTTCTCTACAACTGAAAAAACAACGCGGAATGACCAAATTTTGCGTAGACTACAGAAGATGAACCGCGGTAGCCAATGTTTTATAACTTCGTGTTCGAATTTTTAAGCATGTCTTACATATTCAGGTTTGGGATACTTCTAACAGTGATAGACAAACTTAATGAATCTAGATTTTTTCGGGATTTGTACTTTGAATATAAATTCGTTCTTCATCGACGTTGTCCTAGGGGTTGCCGTCGCGTTTGCTTTAAAAAAAAAAAACTCTGTATGTGTTAACACTGCAGTCTTTGGGAAAGCGGGGCTGGAAGTCGAAGCGAATTGCAAGATAAACTGTGCAACTGCTGTGATCATAGCTGCAAATTTTCTTTACTTTCTATCGCAGTTCAAACGAAAATTTAAAAGAAAAGTCACAGATGGATAGGGTAACTAGAATCTTAAAAAGTTGTAAAAGGCGGCCGATTAATTTAAGCTAATTTAGTATGGTGTCAGGAAGTGGGACATTTTTCCACCAACCAAATCGACATCAAACCTAAGTGGTTGAAGCAAAACGGGGCGTCGTATTTTTAAGCCGCCAGAAACTCTGAACGTCATGTGCTCTGTGAGCAAAGGTGTGTACCAAAATTCACACAAGCAACATCTTAATTAAAAATAAGTTTTATGTTTTTTTTTGTTGTCATATTTACCCTTCCAAGGCCACCATTTGGTCCAGTTCCGTTTAGTGACACTTCATTCAGATAAGCCTGAAGCTCCACGTCTTCAGTCACATCTTCATCCTCCTTATAATACCTAGACAAGCATACATCTCATTATCAAACTGAACTCTGAAAATAGCGAAAACTCGCCTGCAGTTTTACGACAGGTAGTAAGAGAGAAAGGATAATGTAATGTCGTGATTCAGTTATTGCCTTTTCTTTTATTGTGATGAAAGAATTCAGCGGTTTATTGTAAAATGTATCGTCCCTTGCAAAAATATTCCAAGTTTTTTCACCACTCCTGTTATTTTTGCTTCTGAGTGCGTTTGTTGTCGCTTTTCAGTAGCTGAGAATTTGACTGCGGTTCTAGGTTACCTAAGAGCATTTTAGGAAACATTCCACTCTATTTGAAATTCTGCAAAAGGGCCAGTGTGAACTTGAAAAATAAACACATTTTAGCTTTAAAGTGGCCCTGAATCCCACGTACAGACGTTTTAAAAGCTCTCCCAAAAGTTGCGTCTTATCCCTCTCAGATCAAAATATGATGATATAAAAGATTTCACCGTGCCGTTTTTGAATTATAAGCCTTTAAAGCTATAATTAAGGGCTTTTTTTCATCAGTTCATACCGTTGCTACGTAACCTATTGTTGCACGAAAATGATGACAACGTGTTTACCAATGACTGGGCAGTTTTTTGATACCATGATTGTAGCATCAATTCTCGGAAAGTGCTGGAAACTGTTTGAGCCACTTAAATATTGTTTAAATGTTTGTTTCACTTACAAGTTCACGTAATTCTTTATCATGTCTTCGATAACTTCATAGATTTTTTCACCATCATCTCGAAAAGGAAAGTATGACAGGAGCTTCTTGTCGGCCACTCCGCGTTCCTTGTTAAATTTTAAAAAAATGTTAACTTCAGCACGCAATCGAAGAAAATAAACAGGAGGGAATTAAGACAGACATGCAGTCAGACTAGATGGAATGTTAGTCCATCGCAGGGTTACCCCCCAGCATTAATATCGCCGGTACCCATTTATACACCTGGGTGGAGAGTAAGAGTATAAAGTGTCTTGTCCCCTGCCAGGGTTCGCACCCGGACCACTCAATCCGGAGTCGAAAACTCTGACCATGAGGTCACCGCGCCTCAAATGCTGGATGCTCTCATTTTAAAAGAATGTTTAGCAAGCTGTACCTTGATGTTGCGTCTGAAATCTGTTACATCCCAAGTGGCGAATGGATGTGCGTCACGAAGAAGCCTTACTGCTCCGTCATTTCCATATGCAAAAAGGAGATCCATGAACCGCGCTTCGTTCACCAATGCTGGAGTTCCAAAAGTGTTGGGGACAAGTAACTCCCGGCAGTGAAACTTCAGTATCTGATTCAGCGGATGCATGGGAGGTAAGGTGCGTTTTAAGGAGAGGCAGAATGGTTCCAGCAAATAATGGACCTGAAACAAAATGGATGTTGATCAGAGGTGCTTAACAATTGCACGCCACCTGCACAGGGTAAAACAGCAGGAGTCTCTGGGAAAACTACATCATATATAGTTGGAGACCATGGCTTTACTTCCCACTGATATTATAGAGAACTGCGTGCGTCTAGAAAGCTCTCATTTTCTTGAAGATCAAAAATTGAGCTGTTCATACCTTAGCGAGGTGCTCAACAATTTGGGAGTATCCTAAATCCGTGACTTGAACATTAAGTTTGGCCATCATCCAGTTGTCTCCATCTTTCGGAGTGTAAACGGCTGAATCTGGCGGGCAAAAAAGTTAGAAACCAAGTGGGTTTAAATCAATATAGGTAACTTTTAGTTATCTGAAACTCACGTGTCGCAGAACGAATAATACAAAGCAACCCCCACTGATCGGAAACATACGTACTAAGCGTTTCCACTATTAACGTTACAGTGACCATCTGTCTGTCTGTCCGTCTGTCTATTTGTTCCAACTGAATAAACAGTAAGAATTACGTGAGGAAAAGCTGAACATTATATTGAACGTGTGTCAAGAACAACCCTATTTTATTGACCCGGGCAAATGAAGAACTTGAGTTATAACCTAGGAATGAAAATAATATAAATGTCGGTGGATTCTTACTAACTTGGCTCGTAGTCCATTTGTATGGCAACGGGCACAAGTTCATTGTGTTGACCAATTTTGGCGGATGCAAACAAAGCGATGGGAGATAGAAAGTCCAACATGGTTCTTCGAGGATCTTGATCAGTGAGGTCTGGAGACCTCACCATGTCGTCGCAAAGCTCGTAACGAAGAACGTATAACCGGCCTTGGCTTATCGCCTGAAAAAAGAAACATTTTGCCACAATAAAACAACGTTTTCCATAACATCGTATGTCACAATGGAAAAATAAAAACGTTTCCAGAAGAGCTTGGGCTCTCAGGAAAGGAAGTGAATTTGTGTTTTCTATCATAACTTATAGAAGCAAGTAAAAATTAACGATAAAATCGAACGCTCGACGTTTCGTAGCAGGTATGAAACCATTTTCAAGTTAAAAAAGATAAGAAATAAACTGTCAGAAAAAGATTATCATATTAAATAATTAATCAACATACAGTGTCACACAAATAGTTTGGTTCGAGTTGAGTCTGAGGGTGTAATTTGTAATTTCTTTTTGAACTTGAAGATGGTGTCATGAGAACTCCGAAACGCCTTTATCATTAATTTCTAATTGCGAGCGCATTACAAAAACTTTGCTTGTAACTTATGCACCCCTGTAAATTAAGCAGGAAGAGGATTGCTTTCTCATTCGCCATTTAACGTTACAAGAAATGTGCAAAAAGAGAGCATACATCTTCCAAAGATTCTTTAGTCTTCAGGGCCGCTTGCACAGCGGCTTCCCAGTCAAATTCAGGATTTAGCGTTTCCTCCAACTCCTTCCAGTCCAGTCCCTTTGGTTCTGAGGAGATAACACGTGATCATTATCTTGGATAAACTGGCTTCAGACAGCTATAAAAGGGTCATGCACGTGAAGATAAATCGCTATGCTGTTGCATTCTATATCACATACATTAAGTTATGTTTGTTGCCACAAGAATAGTTTTTCAACATTTATATTACAACCTACCTTCCTGTTTTTTCTCCTCTTCGACCTCTTTCTCTGCAAGAAAAGGTATTCTGCTTCAGGGATGAAGAAATTACCTTTGCGAGTCTATCCAAACCTGTACGTCGGATCTCGGATATTGTGTGTACGCAAAGCTGAGTTGTTTGAATTGCCCAAAACGTCCTTTAAAATGTTATAAAGAACTCGCTGTCCAGTCATATTACGGGTATAAACGAAACTTGCCGTTCGCCAGCTCCTGCTGGCTTCATAACTTAAATTTTTGTTTCTCTGTCACAATATTAACGCAAATCCCCAAGGCCAATCCCTCCGAATGACTGTTTTGTTGTTAAAGCCGAAGGGCCTGCTGCAGATCTGGAGTAGAATTTGAAATACATCAAACACCTAACATCAAACGTTATCCGAGCTCTTTAATTTGTAACTATTGCTGGAGTACCCTCTTGGTTGGCTTTAGCTCAGCTTCCAGCGCGTCAGTCATAAAAAACTAAAACGGACTGCATAGCTTCGGGATACAGCTGCATAAATATATCCCAGAAGGAGAACAAGGGTTACAGTAGGGCTATGTTGAAAGCGAATGTTGCCTAAAATTTCCATTACTTCCTGTCTCAATTTTCTCCCTTATCATTTATTATCTCTTAAATGTTCGTTTTTTAGCTCCATACTGAGTGTAGGTTTCTATTAATTTAAAGATAACTTTAGTAGGAACTTCTTCTCAGGAAAACTCCTAATTGGTACTGAGCCAGAGGTAGGTTTGGGACACCAACGTGGCCGCCGTTCCATTGTGTTTTGGACCATCAAGTCAAGTGGAAACACTCTGTAGAGTCGATCAATAACAAAAAAAACTCGTTTTGTCTCTCGTGCTAATAGGTCACTTTCGATCTATTAAAATTCAGCTTGATAGTAAGGCCTGGAGGACACAAACAACAGAAACTAATAAACATGTAATTCAATTTCCTTTGTTTTTGTCCTCTAGGCCTCACTGCCAAGCTGAATTTCAGTTTATAGAAATCAGTCTATTACAACGCACCCATGTCTTACGAGAAGCCTTGAAAGTAACGGTAAAGGGGTAAATATTTACCTTCACAAATGCCCCATCTGAATTTGTCATTTATAGCACACCACGGTGTATAGAAATCCTTTTCTGTACATTTCTCGTATTTAACTCCTTTGTAAGTGAATGGAAAATGGCACCATTCGCCTTTTATTGTCTTTACGGTACAGTCCATCGTTTCTGAAAGTGTAACATCAACAATTTACTAAGTTAAAAACATATATATCTCAACGGTGTCCATGGGGCTAACAATACTAATTTTCCCTAGCCTAAAGCCTCGTCCACTCAACGTCGGAGAAATTTGAAATCGCAGCTTTATCTCCACGGTTGGGCCTACCTTCCACGCTAATCCGTCATGAAAAAGGAGCTTTCAAAAATGCTCTACAAACCGGAGGAATTTGAGAACACCGGCTTTGCGTTTTAGTATATAGACAGAAAAAAGTTTGAAAACGGAGTTTTCTAAAACGATGACATCACGATAATCATCATTTGATTTCACTGCCAGAGTTTCCTCAAGCACAAATCCAAAATGACCACCAATTGTTGCGTTTTCAAATTTCTCCGACGCAGTGTGAACAGAAAACACTTGATGCATTTTCAGAGCGAAACCTCAGTTTTCAAAATTATCCGGCGTAGTGTGTGGACAGGGCTTAAGATGAAAAAATACCGGTTCAACTGAAAATTAGCACTTTACAGTCTTGGCCTCTTGCCTCTTTCGATTTAAGAGACTGGCCGGCACGCAAGCCAGTCGGGGAACTGGGGACTAGTTTAAAAGATGACTTACGTTCTGCTTCTTCGATGTCCTCTTTCTCTAAACAAATACAAACAAAACAAACAAAAAATTAATTAAACAATTCAAAGTTATAGTACAAATTTCCAACAATTTTGTTATTTAAATCTGGATTCTGAAAGCATTACCTTGACAAACACCCCATCTACCCTTGTATCGTTCTGTAGTTGAACACCAAGCTTTATGGTAAGAATCAGTGATACACTCGTGATGAACTTTCCCTTGGAAGGTAAAGGGAAAATGACACCATCTTCCATCTTTTGTCTTTACTGTGCATCTCCTTTTTTCTGTGAGGAAAATTACAACGGTAGCAATGTCATCATCATCATCATCATCATCGGCATCATCATCAAGTTTTGTCCTTAAGGAGCTACTTCACGGTTTGCACATCTTGAAAGGTTAAGACAGAATTCACCAGAAGTTTGAGTAAGAAGTGGACAAAACCTAGTACCAAGATTATATACATCGTATTGCAAACTTCTGTACGACTGTTTTAAATATCTGCTCAAAAAAATTCATTTCTAGCAACACCAAACGTCGAAAACGAATGTTGAACTTCGTATGAAACACTTGAAAGCACTGGTGAAATGAAACTGATGATGAAATTTTGCCTGTGTTTGCACAAGTTCTCTGAACTTTGAAATTTATTTTCTCTCGTTCTCATGGGAAATTGTTTTCGGTGTTATTTCAGGCAATTATTCATGTATTTTGCTTTAAGAAAATGTAAAAATGACTGTAAAATACTTAAAATTATTCTGGTACCAGATTTTTGTCCACTAAAACCTGAAATTGCTCGATTTTCTATCGGATTACGTTCTAAGTTAAAAGTTTTCAGATTAGTCGCTCATAGTCCGTGTTAATCTTCTCCATTCTCCTTCCTTTCTGCTTTATTATTATCAGTCTTTGGTGGGTTCCTATCTTAGTAAATTACTAATTACTGGAATTTTCGGTGGAAGTGTTTGCTTTCCAGAAATTCAACAATTTCCGGAATTTCTGGAAACTTTCTCCGGAAATTTCCGTACCATTTCTTCGGCGTTTTTGGTTGGATGGAAAACACCCATCACAAACCAAACTGTTTTTATGTTTTGTTTTAGTTTTAGGTTTTACCAAGGCCAACGTCATTCAGCGAAACGGTGAAGCGTTTTCAAACGTTCTGCAGATGTTAACAACAGTGTCTGCTGCTATCAAAGTAGAACAATATCTACGTGAAAACCTTCATCATTTATTTACTCAAGGTGACGTAACTTCTGTGTTTGCCTTCATGTGGGTGACCGTTTTACCTTCTCCGGGAATAATCACTCGTTTGATTGACATGGGGTTAGCTCCTGCTAGGCGTTGCTGAGTGAAAAACTTGTCACTGATCCATTCATCTTTGTCGTTAATAAACGCCTCGTGTTTGGATGGTAGCCTCACATATTCCTAAAAGCAAAAAAATTAAAATAATTAAATAAGTCTGTTATTTTATCCTCGGCTTAGAATCAAGCGAAAGGTAAAAATATTTATTGTTAAAAAAGATATCTATGATTTTAATTACTTCTATAGCCAGGTGGTTATGAAATTGATTAGTCTCATCTCTTGTGTTTGGTTTTGGTTGACTGAGCCTGGATTATCCGTCAGACCTAGTACCTAGGCCCATTACTATCACTCACGTCCGAAACAGAATCGTGCCGATCAAAAATAACAGGAACAATATTATATTCAAATCTAATATTCACCCCAACTACAGGCTCCAGAGTCGACTGAAAAAACTTGGACAACGCGAGATAGTCTGAGGTGTCGCTGAATTCTTGTCCAGCCGTCATGTTCAAATACGTTTCCAAGAGTTTATTGGAAGCTGTTGTTACTCCAACGTAGGCCACTGTGAAGTATCTCATGAATGGGTCTTTCAGAGCAACCTGTCCCAGCTGCTCTGAGGTCATGTTTAACAAAGCAAAGCCATGCAACTCCGGGTCATATTTATAGGTGTATGTCTTCTTGTTTTCAGCAAGAGCAGCATTCCTGACAGCCTTACAGACTGGATTGGAATCTGAGTGCTGAGGAAGGGACACTGCGCATTTTACAGCTGATGCATACCTTAAACAACAAAAAAGTCTTTGTTATACTAATGTGCAGCTTCAAAAATTGCAATGTTGCTTATTGCTGCAAACTGCATGTTGCTTGATCGGCAGAATGCTTTAATTTATTTTAATTTAATTTTGTTCAAATCCGCTGACCATTAGATAAAGCGTTCGCAGTAGCTTGCGCATAAGTTAGCTGTCAGCGCGCGATACGATTTGTTCACCAAGTGAGTTTCGGAGCAATGTTTTCAGTTTAGAATCTCAAGACGTCGTCGACAGTACGAGTGTGGTTTTTTTTTTACAGGCTCATTCAATGCTGTTCAATAGAAGCTGAATGGCGGCCTGTGCCCAGATTCGTCGACTGACTACACCAGGACACAAGTCGCAATTATATTTGTTTCTAAGGGAAAGACTTCATAGTTTTTCCTTCGCTTAGGGTGCAACAAAGGCTAGCATATTTTGAGTTCGAAATCGATCGAAATACTCGACGAATTCTCGAATGATTAAAAGCTCAAGATAATTTTTTGAACACGAGAAACGGAAAGGCAAACGCCTATCGATAAATGGTTTCCTAAGATGAACATATGCGTTTATTTAAAAGAGAGAAAGAAAAAGGAAAAACAATGAAAAAGATAAAAGTATGCGAAACCGAACCCATTTAACCCATGTACTCCCGCATGCGAGGCGGACGATTACTCCACTGCTCCCACATCTATAATACATTTTGTGCGGGCAGAAAACTCAAACGCTGGGTAATTAGTACAGCAGGCTCAAGTGAGTCACAAGTCGTGCGAATTCGAATTAATGGCTGCTTCAAGTTAACCTGTGTCACTTATCCGACGAAGAAGTCGCGGCTGAGCTTGTTCAAGTGGGGGTGATATGATTTTCTCACCAGGTGAATAGGCCATTTTCGAATTACCGTTAGCCGCTTTCTCGAAGCAAGTCTTGGTGCCCATCCTTTCATATGAAAATGAGATTTAATTCACATGCAAATTAAACTCGTTTTCATACGAATGGACGTGCACCAGACCTCGCTTTGATTGAGAGGCTTAAGGCAACTCAGAAATGTGCTATTAGTTGATGGCAATGGATTCTCATTCGTGGAACTGTTAAGACATACATCACTTTCGACCGACTACATTTCGTCATGAAAAGAAAATTAGAAAAAGAACAACGAATCTCCTGGAGTTGGACCCATGGCCTATGGAGTAATATGAAAATCCAGTTCTGAGCCATTCATAAATCATTTTCCAAGTTGGGTGATTCATGGCTACTTTGATTGATTCAGGGTCCGGTCCGGTTTCTATTAAGTTTTGCTTTAACCAAAGCAAAACTTAATAGAAAATGGAGGTTTGTGCTGAAATAACTCTGAAGTGTTAATTTTCGAGTTGCGTTGTGCCTCTGGGTCAAAACGAGTCTTCGAGAGAAACCATTCATATGAGAACATATGAAAATGTGTTCCGCACACTGATTCATTTTTATCAAATCAAACTCATATTTATAGGAGAGGTTTTGCCCGAGGCACAAGGTAACTCGGAAATAGCCAATTGTGACTTGGCTTGTTGGCTACATAACGTTTGTCTCAAAATGAAATCAACCCTTCTTTCACTTAAGGACGTTCGCGCTCATTGTTACTGTGCATCCTTACTGCGTATCTAATCCATGTGGCAACGTCACGCCACGTCATACTGATCAAGCGCGCGTTCTAGGGAAGAAGTATAACCAAGCATAGGGCTCAGCACCAGGTGTGCGAACTTCGCCTACAATTTGTTCCGTTGAATAATCCGTGACGTCTTCTTTCCTTTTCATAGATCACTTCCTTTACTGATTCTCTCCATTTTAACAAAAAAATCTGCATTTTCTGCTCTCTTGCGAGCGAGCAAATGTGGACGAGCAAGGCAAATATCTATTTTTTTCAAGGCCTATTCTATCTCAAGGAACAAATTCAGCCGCAAAAAATTACGAAATATGCTCAGTTGTGTTGAATTGAGTACGTTTACCTGATTAAAATTTCACTAATGAGCTTCTTTTATTGCTGATAGTTGTAAGCCAATATCGTCTTAAATTAACTGAAAACATATCATCTACAACGGCATGGTCTTCGATGCGCCTTATGTCGGAAACGAACACGGTGACCCCCACCTTTTTTGTCTTTTTCGCAAACGTTGATCTTTACCTTACTGTATGGCAAATACTAAAAATGTATCTACGTGGGAACATTTTGGGTGCAAACGTCCTCAACTTGTTTGTTTTTTTTCCTCATAAGACAGCTGTTAAAGCATTTTACCGTAATTTGCGGTTGAATGATGAAGTAATTAAAAACAAACTTTTAATCTCCTAGCACTTGTCAAACAGTTTAAATTCCACAAAAAGCATATTGTTGCCTTCGAAACGGTAAGCGATGGCTGTTTTCAAGTGGTTTAAATGTCGATTACAACTGGGGTACATGTGTTTTTGTTTTTTAACAGCATGGTGGGAATCTCAACACTTCATAAAATAAAGGGCTCTCAATTCAATTCAGTTATCATTAAAGGATTTTAAAATGTTGTTAGAGTTGTAAGAGAAGGCCATTAAAAGTGAAAGTGAAGAATGATCATCGCAGTAAATTTTCCAATTTAAGCAATTGGAAAGAAGAAGCCT
>Ga0126339_10003556_pt1 | contig 11364 bp, 10 predicted proteins | sample OrbTmetagenome_2_FD_92532 | JGI IMG/M metagenome (GOLD analysis project Ga0126339, IMG submission 92532) | Coral microbial communities from Petempiche,Puerto Morelos, Mexico - Orbicella T R C metagenome | ecosystem: Host-associated > Invertebrates > Cnidaria > Coral | place: Petempiche,Puerto...
CAAATTGTTAAAAGCAGGCAAGGTCTTCAACGAAAATAAAAAACACAACTTTGACATTTAGATGTCTAATATAGGTTTTATTAGAAAATGTGAAAAATCGGTGTCAGAAATGCTGAATCATGTGTAGTCACCTCTGACAGCAGCCCTCCAATGTCGCATATGTTTACAGTTCGCGTGTTTAGTGTACATTGTTCCTAACAAGAGCCACTCTGAACGCTCGCTTCTTATTCTAAAACTAGGGCACAGAATAAGATCAAAAGAATCACAACTTGTTAAGTCTGGAATGCTTATTAAGTTCCTCGTGAATACTCCAATGATCCTGAGAGAGTCATTTTCTTTCAGTGTGACCTGCTTTACTTCAATGTCCGGGCCGTCGATTGAATTTACCGTCACCGTATGAGACCGCGAAAGTCGTTCGCGACGAATAAAAGACGAGTTTCCAAAAAGACTTCGTCGTCGCTCGTGGAACTCTACCCTTGCTGTAATACCAACAGTGGCGTCGTATAAATCCCTAACTCTTTGAAGCGTTATTGATAAATAATAACTTCTCGTGAAACCTCTTTCTTCTGAAGTGTAAAACTTAGGCACTAAGTGCACTCGTACTGTTTTGCCCAGAGGAAGAATAGTCGGCAATAGGTCGCTGTCTCTCGATACAGAGTTTTCTTCAGAGTTGTCATGTGTAACCTTTGAAGTAGTCAACCCCATTTCGACGATCATTTGTAAGAATTACGCAAGAAATCTTTTCCGCCTCCGGTCTGTGCTACAAAAAATTAGTTCCGAATGGATTCTCGGCCTTTCCAAACGCAATTATTCTTCATTCCAAAGCTGTCGTATATTCCATATATCTTGATTCCTTTGAAGCATGTTTTCGATTGAAAAGATTCAACTCTCTGTCGTCTTACTGCACTTGGCTCTCAGCTTGTATCCATAGCATATAAAGTAAGCGTTGTTCACTTAAAGTTTGTTAAAGCACCTTAGAGATGATGGCACGAACTGGCAATACCTGAAAACTGGCTGTAAGGTCACACTGTGAATCAAAAATGGTAACCCTCTGTGTTTGGTTTTTTTTCTGTTACGGGAGGAAAGTATACAAGCACTTTGCAAGAGAATCCTTGTTTAAAGGTTGCCGACCTGTACTTAGATTTTGTCAAAGATTTTGTAAATAAATGAAAGCGGTAAATCGTGATGAATTTGTTTAATTTAAAAACAATCTTTTGTGACGACATACTTTGCTAATGACAACTAATTAGTTTTTTTTGAATACATTTTCATTTATAAAGTGTTTTTCCGTAATGACGTAGTGTATGTGGAAACTTTTCAAATACGCACAGGTCAGTTGAGAATAGAAAAAAAAAGAATTAGAAGAAAGAAAGAAAACAGAGAAAAAACGCCACTTTTTGACTGGAGTTAGCTTCTTTCTTTCCTGTCGCCAAGGCAACGAAACCAGGCAGCAAGGACATGTAGGTCAGCGGCTTCTTCAGCAAATCCAATATGGCGGCCTCGCAGCTTCGTGCGGCTGGGTTAATCATCTTCCGTAGAAAATGTTTTAGAGGGCCTTTTGAATATCTTCTGCTACAAACATCTTACGGAAAGCATCACTGGACACCGCCAAAGGGTCATGTCGACCCAGGAGAGTCAGACATGGAGACAGCCCTGCGAGAAACCGAGGAAGAATCAGGACTGGAACGAGACAGTTTGGACGTTATGGAAAATATACGGAGAACTTTGAATTATGAAGTGCGAGGAAAACCAAAGACTGTTATTTACTGGCTTGCAGAACTGAAGGATTATGACGTTCCAATAAGGCTTTCCAGGGAACACCGGGATTTCAAGTGGTTGACTGTTGAAAGCGCTTGTGAACTGTTGCATGATACTACAGGAGTAGCTTTGCGAGAAGTGGACCATGAAATAAAGAACGTGAGAGACTTTTATGTCGATACATACTGAGAGATACTGCTCAGAGCACGTGCCATAATATATAAGATTGCATTGATTATCCTGAACATTTTTTATGTAACTAGTTAGTTTATTAACGTTATTTTGTTCTGTTTTTTTGTTTTTTTACTTTTAAACGGTATCAAATGAACACGAAATGATCTTAAGCTTTGCAGTGTCAACAATGTAATTGCATTTTCAGACTGAGAGTCGAGTGCTGTTTTTTCAGACTTTAAAGGCGGTTGCATAAATTTTAACACACCGCAAAGAATTGAGATCCATTAATTGGTGTTTCAGTCGCTTTTCATGCATCATTCACATTAAATTTTGAGCATTTACTACTGGCCACCTCTTTGCGGTGTCCAAGATTTTTCATCTCAACCATGAAGATTCATAAGCTTTACTGTTATGGAAGTCTCCTTACTATGGGCTCTATAAAGTTTACTCAAGGTGTAGAAGACTCAGTTGATGTTAACCAGTAGAAAACAAAAGGATGAAGGAATAAGGAAAACAATAGGTTTGTGAGGTGGTGTTCTACTGTGACGTGACCTCTCTTCGACATCAAGAAGAAGCCTTACTATGGCTTCCTCTTTACATAACACCAGCGAGTGAGTTTGCATCATAATCTAATGATGCAGATTCCTGGCATGATTAAAGTTAACTTTGCTTTTTCATTTCCATTGGTTATGTTATAAAACAATATTGATTCATACCTTCAGCTGTACATCGTCCAGTTATGATACACACAAGAAGTTTGGAGGGTACTCTAGAAGTGTGGCTCTCGGCTGCATCTTGAGCAACTCTTGTACTGTACTGCAAGCAGGCCCTTTCCCTGTGAAGAGCCTACTCACAGGTGTCTATGGTTCTTGAGTGCCCTCCAAACTTCATGTGTGCATTATAAACTCAATGATGCACATTAAAGCACGAAAAAAACAGGCACTCTGAATGGTTCCTAACTATCAGCTTATCAACTGGTTTGTCAGGAGCAGAACATTACTAGAATTGTGCAAATGAGCACAAATTAAAAATGCACAAATTGGAGACAAATGTTCCAACTGAAGATATTATTTTGTACTCTGAAACGACAAAAACAATAGATCTCTTCCTCTGATCACATTGAAGTGCAAAATGCAGTTCACATCTAGTTCCAGTGAAAGAGAAACATTGGCTAGTAGATTTCATTATGAAGTTAGTGTGTGGTATGGCTGTTGATTTGCACTTGTCATTAAAACTTTGTGTTTTGACTCACTCTACATTCAAACCAAATACCTTAAGACTCAAAAGATATACAGCAATAGTGCACACTAACTTGTCTGATGAGAAAAATGTGGTCTGGAATGTTAACAAGTCAACAAAAAAAAACACCTTGATTACTGGAATCAATATACTTTGATTAATAATCAATAACAATAACGTTTGGCATCTTTATTGCCTTGTAATAATGACACTCATTTTTCACATCATTGGCACAAGGTGTTCAGAAGCTGATCCTGCCCTGCTCAGAGAATTGGGAGGAAGGAGGTTGGATGCTCTGTGGGATTTAATAAGTTATGGTTCTCATGCATCAACATCTCCATAAAGGTTTTAATGGATGTTTTGCTTTAATTCAGGCAAATGCAGGAAGTTGATAAGTAGCCAGTACAAAACTTGATATGATACATTGGCAGACAGGGAACGCACTGACAGAGAAACCATTAAAGATATAAGCGATAACACGGATTTTATTTTCAAATAAGTACATGTCACGCATTTCAGTTCAATATTAAATACTGTTTTTCACATAAAATTCTATTTTAAATTGAATTTTAAAACAAGACAAAAATACCACACATTGGGAATCTTGATTTCTTGAACCCTCATTTTTTCAAACCTTCCAATAACTTGAACTAAAAGTCATTCCCTCTCTTCAGTCGAACACTGTAATTTTACCCCCGATTGTTCAAACTCTCCGATTTTTCAAACCAATTTTTGTTTCCCTTGGAGGTTCAAAAAATTGGGATTCCACTGTAGTCTGCTAATTAAGACCTGTCCACTTTTCATTCGTCTTTAACACTGGTGTCCTTGATAACAGTCACTGAGCAGTATATTTTGATAGCTTTTCTCGTAGAGATTCTATACAAGCCACCTTCCTGGTCAAAATATCATCAAGCTGTGTCATATAGTCTTTAAAATGCTGCAGGTGTAAAATAATAACCTTAACTTTAGATTCTTGAATGTGTGAAAATACGTAGACCCCATTTTTGCATACAAGAGGCACAAGTTAAAATATATTTCTCCCTGGATGGAATGTTAGTCTCTCAATTGATCCCTCTGTCAATGCAATCCCCAACATCAAAGTGGCTAGTACCCATTTATACACCTGGGTGGAGAGAGGTACCATGAGAATAGTGTCTCTCCCAGGAATACAATACAAAGACCCTGATCAGAGCTCAAGCCTACAATACTTGTTCCACAGTCCAGTGTAACAGCTCACACAAGAAACAATCAATTAGAACCATGAAGCATAGCATCGTAGCTTGAACTTGAGACCTCCAGATTACAAAGTGAAGTCTGCATTTGACCAAGTGGTCCATACTGGCAGAGCTTATCCCAGTGTTTCTGCAGCGTGAATCAACTAGGAGTATTTCTACTCCCCCCCGGGATGAGATGCTACTCCATTGCAGGGTTACCCCTCAACATTAAATTCACTGCTTCCCATTTATACAGCTGGGTAAAGAGAGGCACTGTGAGAGTTAAGTGTCTTGCCCAAGAACACAACACAATGATTTCAGCCAGGGCTCAAACCCAAAACTGCTCAATCTGGAGTCCAGTACATTAACCACAATTAGGCCACAGCACCTCCCAGATTACAAGAGCTGTGCCCTAACCAATATGCACTACCATCTTACCTTCTGTCCATTGTTGATTTGTTTTAAAAGCACCATCTCTTCATGACATAATCCTGTTACCATGGCAAGTTGTGTGTGATGAGAAGCCACAAACTGTTCTTGATCAAGACTTAAATATGATCCATCACTTTCCACTGACTCAGCAGTTGGTAGATGAACACGATCTCTGAAAGCAGGCAGATTAAAAATGTTCAATCAGCAGTAATGTTATGGTCAAAACTTTGTGATAGTCATTTTATTTTTACATCCTAGCATTGGTTAATTGAGGAACTGATGTTGTTTAATCATACTTGGTTGGTTTTAGCCTGTGAACAGGCTCCGGCTGGAAGGGTCTGACCGTGGCTGGAAGGGTCTGACCTTGGCTAGAAGGGCCAAGAAGGAACTGGCTGAGAGTGAAATGGCCGAGGGGGGAAGGAGGTGGGGATTCTCTTTCTTTCCGCTTTCTCTTCGCCACCTCCTTGTCTAGAGAGCCTGTTCACAGGCTAGGTTAGTTTCTGAGCTTAATTAATTATTCAATAATTCAACTAATTAATTGTTTGATTAATTAATTTATTCATAATTGATCAAGAACACATTAATGTTGTCTAAATTTTTTTAAACTGTAAGAAATCTGAGGTACATGTACCTGGTTCATTCTGCACAGAACGTATTGCACACAGTCCACACCAACGTTATATCACTACCCAGCCCTCTTGGTAAGTCAATACATTACTGAGTGACATTATCCCAACCCCATTCTAACAAACTCTGATAAATGACAAACGACTGGCTATAAGCAGGACCATACTATAATAAGCACTGAATAGATTCCTCAACATTTGCAAATACCTAGCTGGCCTGTAATTTCCACTCGTTGTCAGCGACAAATAATGAGGAACATGATTCACACCCTGATTTCTCTGAGGTTCAATAACTTTAGGTTCTTCCATGAATGAATTTCCTTTATTAAACAGCTTTGCTAGTCTTGTTTTGATTCCATCACCATAGCGATTGTTTCTTGATGGCGGGGAAGGTTCCTTTGATTTCTTGTCAGAAGATGATGATCTGCCGATATTTCCAAGCTGTCCATCACCCTGTCTAAGAGCAGAAACTGTCCAAGCTTCTTCTGATAGTATATCATCAGTGCCTGCTCTAGATCTTGTTACAACCAACACCTCAGCTGTACTTTGGTGATCGTTATCTTCCTGAACAACAATTTTGGGTTTTTCTTCAGGCACACTTTCAGTTAAAAAGTTTGAATTCATCTGTGAGGCATTCCCAGCCTTATGTTTTGAATTTGGTTTCCTCAACCTGCCTGGTGTTCCATTTGCTGCTCCACAATTTTTTACTGAGACCACTTCTGGTGAAGTGTGCGGCCTTCGCACCTGAGGGGGTACTGCTAGTCTTTTCTTGGCATTCATAGTGCTACTAGTATTACTAGAAGCATTTACAAATCCAGAGGCTTTCCCTATGTGGCTTTTTGCTATAGAATCTTTACTTAAAGGGGAAGATGATGTAGTTGTAAATGATGTCTTAGATCTTGAGGTTTCATTAGGTTCACCGTCTACAACTTTCAGCTTTCTTGGTGAGCTTCTCAGTTGACCCAAGGTAGTACCAACTTTTACAGGCTGAAAAACAAATATATAAATTACACACAGTTTAGAATATTAACTTCTATACACTTAATTGTCACAAAAGGGGCAGGGAAAATGTTTAGTGATCTTGACTTAGTCTGCATGCAGATGTATCATTTTTGTGCAGGGGGGGGGGGAGGGGTGGGGGTTATAAATTTTCTAAGTATTAACTGCCATTTGATAGAGCAGGGATTTTTTATAAAGGAACATTCAACAACCAAGGACATGTTTAATTTTCTTATTGACAGAAGTACATGCAACGGTAAGAGAATAAATGGCAGCAGCAATTGTGTAATTCTAACATCAGTCTTATCGCCTTGTGCAAGTGGTAATAATAATTGTATTATTCATGAAGGCAATATCAAAATAATTAGACATGTATATATATGGTTTAAGAACTGAGATTTAAATATACAGCTGTACCAAGGGGTATTAAAATATAGCTTAAATAACAGTATTGAACAGTTAATAATTATAATGATGATAAACCAGATACAATAACATTACTGACAGTGGTTGATCATGAATTACCTGTATTTCCAATCTGGGTAATCCACTAGTCTTGTTATTAACAGATTGTAACCTGTCTGTCTCAGTAATGGTTGTAGGGACAGTCAGTGGTCGAGGGGTGGGTGTTACAGGAGCGTCCTTTTTTAACTCTTTCACCCTAAAATTGTAAAGATCTGGTTGGCTGACTTTTCACATGAAACTTTATTTATTTTCGCCCATGAATACCTGGTAGTGTATAATTTGTGTCAGTTTAATGTAAGTTGTATCACTTGTAACTACAAATGCTGCAAGCTATAATATTGTCCCACGTTGGCCTAACTCTGAACCTAAACATTTTTTCTGTTTTCTTAAAATAATTTTTGCCTGGTACTTATAAAAACACTTTTACATCCATTTTTTATTGGTTCAAGAACAAAATCAAAGGTCAAGAGACAGTATTTTGAAATGGGTACTTTTGAAGCAGCTGGCTCACCTATCAGCATATCGTAGAGTGTTGAGGGTGTTTTCGCTGCAGGATTTGTTGGGTGAAATATTGGCAATCATACATGTTTGACAGTTTCCAACAAATGAATCTTTCAGAACCTGAAAAATACAATGTAGATTTAAGATGCAGAAAACAAACCATGTTTATTACAATTTAAGTTCTGTTGAATTCAAAAACCATGGACCGGAATTGCCTTAACTTTTGTATTTGCATACCTGTGTAAGTTTGCTCTGTCGAAATGGGGTGTGTCTTGAATCCAAGTCAAGAGCTCGAATACATTCCTTTAACTAAAGATGAAAAAGTTCCATGATATTAAATATTAACAAGGCTATAGATTTAAGAATCTAATAGAACCACCTTTGGAGGGCCAAGCACTTTATAAACACAGAATGTGATTTTCAAAACTACACTTATATCTTTGCTATCAAATGTTCCATGAGTATAAAATTGCCATTTTGGTCTCTGTGTTGAAAATCCTTCAGATCATAAAAAGCCAAGTTCTTGTTTATTAAATACAGCAAGAAATTAGTCATTGAGCTGAGTGCTACATACTGCTAACAGACTCTGATTGATTTCAGCTCCTTCCACACGGGTCTGCTTGTCTGTGTCAGTGACATCTGCTGCATGCTCACATCCAGCCAAGTCAATGAAAGAAAATCTGTCCATAAATGGAAGTACATGTAAATTAAGAAGTTAACTAATCATACATTGAAGCATATAAACAGTTACTAAGGACACTTATCTTGAAGGAGCATTTCATTTTAAGTTATAAGTCCATAAAATTGAGAATTGACTTGAAGGTTCCTGCTGTATATGTTCTCACGAGCTGACGCACTGAACGATAATATAATTACAGTTACTGTAGAAATCGGCTAACAACCACATCATTTACAAGTAAGTAATGAGTTGTGACATTGAAAATATTGCCAAACAGTCAATATTACCTCCCGAAATGATCTCCAGTATTTACCATCTTCACTTCCAGTTGTAGAATTGCATGTGATCGTGATGAGTCAGCATTAACTCCTGTAGCACCAGTGCTCCTTACACCTCCGCCGTATTCTATAACCTGTATACAAATAAGTGAAATATGTCATACATCTGGAACAAGTTGAAACAGAAGTCATGATAAAGAACTTTTACTCAGCACTTGTGCATTATCTATGCCAACCCTTCTGAATTATCCCGGCCAGACCAAATCTCACAGTCTCCTGTATGGGTCAGGAAATCTCCCAGATAGGAAGAATAATGTTGAAAATACAACACATATGTCACACTTATTTTGGCTGACTTGGGGGCATTTTGCTGGATATTTGACACATTTACATTAATTTAATTTGGTTGAAATTACCAGCAGAACTCATTTTTGACTACATTTTTAGAGGCTGAGAAGAGGCAATCTCTAAGACTTCAATAGTTTCAAGCTGGCATCTTTGATGCAGTCAACATTAAAAGTGACAGTTCCAACTCACAAATACAAATTTTGATTTTGAGAAATAAAGCTAACTCTTGGATTAAAGAAAACAACTGAAAGCAACCAGAATCGCATATTTCACTCAGCATCTTTCAAGTGGTGAAAATCTACTCTACATGCAGGTACATATACCTCCATCAGTTCTTCTACATTGTGTACACGCTGTTCAGTTAACCCAGCAATACAGACTTGGTGGTTACCATCCTCCCTGGCAAATAACCTATATCAAAAGGACAAAGCTCTTAAAAATTTAAAGAAAAGACAGGGTGTAGATGTGAACAAATTTTAGGACTTGCTGTTTGGGCAAGCTATTAAACTATGATGTACTAGTCAAAAATTTATTCTAACCAGCCCCCTACCCCCAAATTTTCTTACTAGCATGATTGACTTATTTTAAATATTTGAACATCTAATACTGAGAATTTCATCTCTAACAACATTGTTTTTTTATTAATGTTTTTAGCAGGAGGGCAACCGGTTTTCACAGGTGGGCAAAACTTTTTGAACTGAACATCTTTGCAAGAAACACTTTCCTCAAGATAATCAAACCAGGCGGGCAAACTCAACTTCACAACCGCTTAATTTGCCTGGTGCCTGGTCCTTAATGGAACCCTCGTCTAACAGTACTTTCTAATTTGAATTTCCCTTGACATTTTCCCAAAAACCTTCATGTGCCCAACAGGCAAGAAAAGGACAAAAGCCATTAGCTTACTACTGGTGGTGTGGACTTGAGATTGTAGTCTTATTATTTTATAAATAAATACCAGCTTATTTTAAATTCAATCAAATATTAAATCAAAACTGGCAAAGATTTAAATTTGAATTTATTCTAAGTTAATCATTCCTCGAGTCTTCATTCCTTACTATGCAGGCCTGACAAAAAAATGACTCTCAAGAGTTACTAGCTCGATTTTGATCATTGTTTTTTCAGTGGAAATGAGCAGATTGAGCCACATGTTTGTCAGCTAGCTAGAGGTGCAATTCAAGTGGAAGTCCGATATTTCTTAACTTCCACTAAGAACTGTCCAGGGTCACTCATTTCCGAACTGCCCATCAAGGGGAACAAAGACTCTAGGTACAAAGGTTGCATATTGGTTAAAATCAGATATTGCACCTTGCTCTCCCATTTAAAAGGTCAAACAGCTGTCCACAGTAAATCTCGTAAAAACTGATCCACAGACCAAGCCCTTCACCGTGTGTTCCATTATGTAAGATGGTAAATATTTCATTGGCAGCGAGTATGTAGATTCCTTGTACCTCCTCATTACCAAGCATTGTGAAAGTCTTACCACTTCCAGTGCAACCATAAGCAAAACATGTTGCCTTACCCCTGAGAAAAAATAATTATTTTAAAATTAAAACATCCACCTGAATTTACATGTACTCCTAGTTCACCGCCACTTTTTTTGTCTCTTTACCCACACCCTACTCCCTTGCATTCGTACTTCTTCATTCCTAGGCAGTTTTTATGTTTTCTTGTCCTCTTAATGACCTTAAGAGAAAACAGAGGGTCTGCAACCAGACTAGGCTGAACTTTGATGGCCAAAATGTCAAAGCTCTCCATTTTTATTTACTCAATAACATCTTCAGTTGGGAGTGATTTTTCAAGAGAAGTGTTGTCTACCTTTTCCTATACTGTCATAGTACAAAAGAAGTCTTTGTTTTATTCGAGCTGAGAAAATTAAAAAGATATTGCAGTTATACCTCCCAACTCAAACACATTTCCCTATTGGAGGAGAACATGTCTCACGTCATGGGTCAAAACTCTAAATAAACACTAACTCCCTAGGGAAACAACAACTTGAACTTTCAATTCGCACGTGATCAGGTTGTACCTCTTGAAAATGTGGCAAGTTTGTGCCACCAGGCCTCAAGCAAATAATTTTTTTGTAGTTTGATCCATTTTTGATTTGAGAGTTACATGTGTAACTTACAAAACACTTAATGACTGGCTCCACAGGAAACAGTGAGTTATGTTTCCCCAAGACCCTCAATGTTTCCCTTGGATACGCGTCATTAAGTGCTAAATTGATTACTCTCTTAAGTATCAATTCTTGAATTAATAGAATTTAAAACTGAATATTCACCTGTTGAATACTGTCTTGATGAGTGGTCGAGCAGTTCTCTCATAAACATCCCTGTTATGACAACCTTCATCAAAAGCTTCATCAAACACAAACTGATACTTAAACAAACAGCAATAACAATGGTTACTACATTGTATATTAAATAACTAAAAACGTTCAAAATTTTCAACTGTTATCATGACCAACATGACAAATAAAGATGTCACTGGAGTGTAAAAATAATTAAACCTTTTGAGTGTATTTTGTCAAGTCCACAGCAACTTTTGGAACTGTAAGTTCAATTGTAGTACTTGATGTAACTGTGACCACATCTTCCTCATCGGCATTCAATTCAGCCTGGCTCAGTGGTCGTTTGCGGACACACACTTGAATA
>Ga0126339_10003557_pt1 | contig 11363 bp, 7 predicted proteins | sample OrbTmetagenome_2_FD_92532 | JGI IMG/M metagenome (GOLD analysis project Ga0126339, IMG submission 92532) | Coral microbial communities from Petempiche,Puerto Morelos, Mexico - Orbicella T R C metagenome | ecosystem: Host-associated > Invertebrates > Cnidaria > Coral | place: Petempiche,Puerto...
AAGAAATTTGCTTCTTTTCACACCTGATCCATGAAAATAATGCTGCATTTTGTTTTTATTATGGGTGGATTTAACTAAGCTAGTGAACCTACGTGTTCGGAGTGTAATATATTCGACACATTTCTTTCCGAACTTTGTTGGGCGTCAGAACTTGGCTGGATGTAAGTCTGAGACAATGATGGTTTTTTTTATGTTGATTACGTTTCTGTTTGACGAAGTCACGTCACTGATATTGTTAAGATAACTTAGCGGTTGTAATAAGGGGGTTCGAATGGATCCGCCAGTCTTATAATTCTACTTTTACTGGTTTTGATTGTTATTTGGCAAGTCATCCGTCCTATTTTGTAACGTGATAAACTTACTTTTCTATTCTAACTTTTATCTAAAGATTTGCAATTTCCTGTACTGAAAAATACAGCTTTCTTCCTTGCTTAGCTAGACCCAACGCTTCTACAAAAATCTCTAAAATGGCAGTTTTGGCCGATGTACAAAAGAAAAAAAGATATATATCTGAATAATTTAGAAATCGATGGTATAATCTGACCATTGAGCATGAATATGTCAGCAAATCGCAAACAAATTCACACCATAGTCATAAAATGAAGTGAATTTTGAGAAATTAAGACGGCTCTTAACCGTTAACCGACGAGTCAAAAGCAAATGCAAAACAAAAAACACGGTTTGGCGTTCAAATAGATCCCTTTAAATTTCGGTTGTTTAGACCACTTCGTCATAGAACGATCTAATCATAATTTCATCTAATAATACGCTTTTACCTTATGAAGACATTGACGCCGATCTCTTTCTTGTGCGGTTCAATAATCTCCCAGGTTTCTTGCACCATTCGTATTTGTTCAGCTGTTAAAGGAATTTCAGTTTTCTCGATCGCCACAAACGGACATGTAATCATTGAATTTTGAACGCTGTGCGAGCTTGTGCAACCCATTTGAACGCTGAGTTCAAACACTTTGTCAAAAACGTTGGAGGAGTTCCAGTTCGCAATTAAGAGACTGTCAATTTGCAAAGAGGCCTTAATATTATGCACATATCTTCCATCATGATAATTTGATAGCTATTGATTCTTGACGATCTTCAATTGCTCTGCTTTTCGAAAGCGGTGAAGTACTCAGGCACCGCTGAAAGATTACAAACATTTACATACAATCACCTGTCTTTTCCAACTACACTATTTGTTGGCGGAAAATGACAGATATTTCGAGTGCAATTACAATGGGAGATTAGCGTTTTCTTGGATTAGACCGGCGAATAAGAAATAATCCCTTAAGGCTATCTTGTTTGTCGATTCATTTACAAGTAAGTTCGTAAGATTTTCAATCCCAGTGGTTTGAGAACAATTCTTTGTACATGTTCTAAAAACGTTGTCTCTTTTCCTTACTTTAAAACAAAGCCAAATTAATGGAAGAAAAACAAGTAAAATTATTCCTTGATGCCAGCCATCAGGCAGTTTTTTGACAGCTTAAATGGGGGATTATAATAAAACTACATTTAAACGAATTCATCATTAAGAGAGGTTTTAACTTACTTTATTCCTAAATTGTCAACCTATTATTACGGGCACTTGTGACTGTTTATGACTTTTCGGCTCTCGCTTCAAACAACCGTCAGAAATATGATAAAAAACCTTTGTTAGTGGAGTCAAGAGGCCTTTTTACGGAATCTTAAATAAGAAGGTATCTTAAGTAAACAGTTTTCCTGATAAACTCGAAAGTCCACTGGTCATGCGTAAATCAACGGAATCTGTATGACTGATTCATCCAGGCAAGTTCGTATTTATATTGCGATACCAAACAACCAGTCCTGCAATATTGTCATATGGCCAGCGGCGTTACTTGCAAACAATCTTAGCACTTATTATGTAATCTGACAGACAATCTCGAGCCCAGAGTCTATCAGGCTTGGTCAGCGGTTGGGTTACTGACCGAGCAAGAGACCGTGACTGGGCTCGAGATTGCCATCATTCCCCTTACCCATCCCAGAGGAAAAGTCCATGCGCAAGGGAATTATTTCCTACAAGCTTCTCGATTATCCTACCCCTAAGTCAAGGCCTAAGACCGGATGTTAATCGGCTAAAGCCGCGTTTTCACTACGACATAATATAAGCACAAGCGTAAGCATAACGGTAGGGAGGACGCGCATAACACAAGCAGAATTTCTTTCTTCTTCTAGTGCCTGTGATTATGCTTTTGTCAAGTGAGAACGCGCTGCTGCAAGCATAAGCATAAGTGCTTTGTTTTACTGTATCGAGGAGATATGGTACCGAAAATAATGCAATTATCAATTCAGCGCATGCGTACGTGCGTATGCTTGTATACCTATGACGAAACCAAACGATCGCTTAAGCCTAAAAAAAGAAATACGATTAGGTATTTACCGTGCCCAGACTCGACCAAAATTCCAGAGGGATGTTTATAGTTACGGTTATGCGAGGAGTTTAGTTTTGGCCGGAAAGTTTTGACATCTCTATCGAATTAGGCCCCAAAAACAAACGCTCAATATTTTATTCAAAGCCTCTTTTCACTTTGAGTCAAGAAATCCGTGCGTTGATTTCACGGGCAAATGTTTTGCCCGCGCAATGAGAGAGGTTTTCTTTTTCTGCAGTGGATTTTGAATTAAATCTGACGATTCTTGTTTGAAACTCTCACTGAATGCGATTTACACGGCTAAATAAACTTCAGAAGGATTACTTTGGAATATGGCCTACATGGGGATTAAAGTTTTCACCCTTAATTCTCTTTTGTCAACATATTACAAAATTAAACAGAAAATTTATGGCAATCATGGAAGATGATTCAGCAATAACTCGACGTTGGGAATTAAAGACAGTCACTCAGCTGGGGAGAGAGACAGTTCCCGTTCGTTTGCCCCAGCCCTGGTCCATTCTTTTTAAGCAAGAAAAGCCACGATCACATCTTTAGTCCTCTCCCTCTCCTCTTCGTCCTTATCACAACTGGATCCACCTCTGCAAAGGCCTTTGCAAGTGTAAAGTATCTCAGCGTGATTACACGGCCAACGCCCTACGCACCCATCACATACCCCACCCCTTTTAAACAAGGAAGAGGGTCAATCAAAGAACACCTTAGCGCCAACTGCAGTGTTAGCATTTTTTATTTTGAGTCCGTTCGTTGGAACTGAATAAACCTTTACAGATGGTGTCATTTCTTTTTGTCAAAAGTGGAACTGAAAAAATGGACACTTTTTTGGTGACTAAGAGTAGAAGCTCTTCACAGAGTCTTCAAGATTGGCGTTTTCACAGTGTAAAAACGCTTAATACTCTAGTTAATATGAAGAGCCCTTATTCTTTAATCACTTAAAATAATGTACAAAAAAACGCCAAGTGGTCATGGTTCGGTTGTGCACAGTAACTTTTCAGTATAAAATAGAGCTGAACAATATGTCTGCTCAGGCGTGAATTAAAACTTACGACCACAACCCACTGGAGGGCTTATAGACACTGTGAACAGCAACTTACAATATAGTATATTTGAGGATGCTACATAAACTCTACTATCTAAAATAAATGCCTTTCTAAAAATACATACTTTCTTTAGCAAATCTATTTTATAGTCCGCATCAAGACTGTTTAATAATAGACTACGAGCAGTCTCTCCTTTGCTAACGAGACTTAACTGCGAACAGAACAAAAAGTTTAAATACTGTACTAGAACATGTGCTCAGCAATAACGCTCGATTTCAGTCGCATAAACTCTACCATCTAAAATAAATGCCTTTCTAAAAATACATGCATTCTTTAGCAAATCTATTTTATAGTCCGCATCAAGACTGTTTAATAATAGACTACGAGCAGTCTCTCCTTTGTCTAAAAATCCGCGCGGAAGAACGCAGCATAAAAAAAATCTGAACAGACTAGCTCCTGGCCGCAAGTCGATCGCTTTTTTGCTTTGGCTTCTTTCCCGAGGAATTTCGAACACAAGAGAGGCTGCTCGCAGTTCAGCTTTATGAATACATTTCTTTCAATAAGTAACGAATTTAATTCGTTGCATTCTTCTCATTACTTGATGACGCAATCAACTTGCTAAAACTAAGCAAAATCTTCGAGAGCATTCGGAAATTCAATGCAAAGGTGATATCATCGCAAGCGACTTATACGGAGCAAATGCTTTTTTCGCCTTATTATAAAGTTATCTTTTCCCGATTTTTTAAAAAACCTTATCATATTGCAGTATTTTTTTCTGGGTAGTTTCATAACTTAGGGCAATAATTCAGTGTCACCTAACTGCAACGTTTTCAACGTTACGTGATCGATTTTTTCAGAGATTTTTCAACTTTAAGACTGGGGTCTAAGCGACTTACATTCAAAACGCAAGCGCTTAACCTTGACAGAAAGTACACACAAATCTAAAATTAAATCGCGGAGTCTATTCCCCGATAAGCTACATAAATCTACAAATATATTTTTTGGAAAACTTACAAAAGTTTCTCCCACAATATAAATTTCTATTTTGCGATTAAATTTCGCAAATTCGCAGCTTCAGGACCAGGTTGTTTAAAGCATAATAGAGCTAATTGACTCACAGATTCACGTGAATTTTGATTAAAAAAAAGTATAAATTTGTAGTGAAGTCGAGGGTTCATGTTTTTTATTTTATTTTTGACTCATGAAACATGAGCAGTGAAAACTAAAAAAGTTTACTAAAAAAGAAACTAAAACTTCGAAGGAATTTAACCCTCGCCGAAAGATTGGCGCCAATCGGCTTTCGAACAACTGCGCTCAGAATTGGATAATCATTTTCGCTAATACTGCTTGTCCTTTCAAAGCGATTTTTGAATTTTCTTTCTCATACTGTTCTCAAAGAACAACATTCGTGAGTTTTGAGTTTAATTTTGACGCGCGATACTTGTAACACTATCACATTTTATCCAAATTTCTATTTGACGGACTCGACACAATCATTTTTCTAATCAACCAATGCGATATACTTACATCTCTCATTTTCCTAGTTAGCTACAACCCTAGGCAAACTGACATGAAAAACCCCTAATGTTCCTATGTAGTCTTGGATGTAACAAGTCAATAAATAACCCATGCTTTTTTTCTTAGAAACATTAAATGAGGAGTGTAAAATATTTTTCATCTGTCCCTCACACGATTTAGTACCTAGAGTTGAATCTCGCGCGGAATGAAAACAATATTTTCAAAGCCGCAAGCATTGTTGAGCACTCACAATGATTGATACAAATGGACTCAATAGAATTCGATATTGGGTGCTAACGAGACTTAACTGCGAACAGAACAAAAAGTTTAAATACTGTACTAGAACATGTGCTCAGCAATAACGCTCGATTTCAGTCGCATTTTGCCGACGTCGTCTTCATACCTTGCACCCTCTCTAAGGGTGAAAGAGAATTGGAAAATGACTCACAATAAAAAATAATAGGAGTGACAATGGTAATGTTCCCTAAGATATTATTTACGGTTAACTAAATAGCTCCATTTAGCGCGTTGAGCCTGTAGACTGACTAAAATAATAGAGAAAGCATTTTTGAAATGCTTGCTAGCTCCAAATCACGGGTCGTAAGTGACAGCAATCAGGAACAAAACTATCGAAACGGAAACATATCTTAAGTATCACCTTGTTCTTGTTCGTGATTCTGCATGTGAGACGATAAATTTGAGAAGTAGCTGAAACTCTTACTGCAATGTCGGCATTGATAGGGCTTGAGACTCACGCTGGAGTGGAGTCTTAGATGACGATCCAACGTACTCAGCTGGGCAAAGCTCTTGTCGCAGAAGTGGCACTTGTAAGGCCGTTGACCCGTATGAGAGCGCAAATGATTGGTCAGGGTTGACTGTTGGGCGAACGCTTTTCCACAGAACTTGCATGGATACGGTCTTTCTTTGGTGTGGGAGAGTTCGTGTTTTCTGAGCGTAGACGGCTGGGAGAACGATTTACCGCAAAACTGGCAGACGTACGGCTTTTGGCCAGTGTGAGTTCTGAGATGGTTTGTTAACGTTGTGCTCTGAGCAAACACCTTTCCGCAGTACATGCAAGCGAATGGTTTATCACCCGTGTGTGTTCGTAGATGTGCCTTTAAGACTCCCGATTGGGCAAATCTGCGGCTGCAAAACTTGCACTGAAAAGGCTTGTCACCTGTGTGTGTCCGGAGGTGATTTTGAAGAGTGGAGAAGTGCGCGAATTTTTTGCTGCAGTATCGGCAAACGAATTTTCGTTCCTTTACGGTAGGTGTCACGTGGTTTGCCCACACTTCTCCTGTGCGCAGAAACAAATCTCGGTTCTCTTGCTCTTTCGCTGGTCTATCTGTTCCATCTGTGGTGGCAGAGGCTTGTACGGCCTGGAATGGTCTGTCGCCGTCATCACTGCCGTGAAGGTCAGCCCCGTCGTCCACGGTGGTGCTGGAGACACATCCGTGGTCATTAGGTAGTGATGATTGTTCTTCCGAGCTGATACGTGGCGATTTACTCCTCGATGGAAGAGCATGATAGAAATGGCTGTTGCCCCGGTGTTCACCATGAACAGGAACCCCTCGAACATTCCACGAAGACTCGGAATTTCTTTCAAAGTGCGAAGTCGCACTTCCGTCAGTGGGCATACTTCGTTCTGGTGGGCCAGAGTAGCCCGCTAGGATTCGGGGCGAATAACTCTTCTGAGTACTGTCATAACGAGACCCGGTTGCAATGCGGTTTTCTGGAGTTCTCTTCCCTGTGGGAACGTGCTGATACCGTTCAGTTGCAGCATTCCCATCTGGGCTTGAGTCAAAGGGATGCTCCATGACATCTCCATTTGAATATGCAAAGTACTGGTGCGGGGTCCTAGTTTGGTAATATGAATTCATTTGATATTCATGTGGACCATGATTTGCCCGGCGGTGCCTGTCAACAGGTGCATAAGATGATGGAACTGGACCTCTTGGATACACAAAAAATTGTTCACTCCTGTCCACAGTGCGGAATTTATTGACTCTTTTATCATGAAATAAGGGACGCCATGGTGAGAACGTTTCTGAACGAATTCCATTTCTGCAAAAGTTTGGTCTTGCTGAGTTGCTCTCCAAAACACGATCATTGCGCCTTGTTAACCACTCATGTTGATCTGTGGTCTCATGGACAGGTTCAAATGAACATCTCTCACTCTCATTACCACAAACTTCAACGTCTTTTCTTCCTTTCCGATGTGCCTCTTTAGACAATGATGCGTCGGGTTGGAAAGGAGAACTTGCATGATGATGGAAATTGTTGTGGCTAAAGGACACTTCTTGTCGACCGTCAGCATGTTGAATTGGGTGCTGATATTGTTTTCTTGTCAAAGCGGGGTCGTTTGTGTTTACTCTTTGAGGACGTGGTTGTCGGCTTTTTCGCTTTCTACTTCCAACAGCAATTTCCCGTTGACGAGCGCAAATTTGTGTGGAGCTTTCCTCCCCAGCTTGTGCATGGAATATCTCAGCGCTTTCTCTAGGACTCTGGCAGCGATCATTTTGGTACAATTGTCTCATACGGACATGTGGAGAGGTCGACGTCCGATTACGGTGAGGACTCTCTACTGAGTCAGGAATGTCTTGATAAACCTTCCCAACTAGAATTCGTCTCTCCTCGTAGTAGTCGTGAATTTTTAAGGTCGGCCTACTCTCGTTTGGAACTTGTCTGGTGTGCCAGTTGGGAAACGTACCCCCTGATTCATGACCAACGTGCAAGTCCGGTGGACAACGATTCTTTTGGTGGGAAACACTCTGTGAGGAACGTACGTGTGGCTCGGTCCACGGGTCGTTGTAAAGATAATGATGTCGCCTCGACGCATGCTGACCTGCTTGGCAATTTAGACAAGGAATTCCTGCAGGAATGGCGCTACTTTTGTGGAACGGTCCTGGTAACACGGCGCTGCGAGTTTGGTTTTCTTCATCACCAACACCAAGCTTGAAAGTTGATGATTCGTCTGCCGTGTGGTTTGGTTGTGTTGGGAAATTGTGGCTATGCAGATTTGCCATGTTTCTCGGACTGGGAGCCGGTGAATCGTACTCAAACTCTTCGTTATTTTGCACACGGCTGGCAGATTTCAGGCTTCTTGGAGAATGCTGTTGGTATGAACTGCGCGGAGAATGACTCACTGGTACCGTTGGCACTTCATCGTTGCGAATGTTGACACTTGCGTCTTGTTTCTGTCTATTCATGAACTGGGAATCGCTCATCGATGAACGTTTAAAAGTAGGACTTGCAGTTGAAAGACTGTAGCATTGTACAATAACCGGGGTGCACTCGTCACTCTGGTTCTCTATCACGGGCGAGCTTTCATTTGGAGAATCTATGAAAACGAATAGTACATCACAGTTCTAAGATGAATGCATAATGAAAGCAAAGCTACAATCAGCGCCAACAATTGAATATATCACAACAAAGCAATCTTAGTGGAAAAGCTATTGTGTACATAACATTTCAGAAGCTAAAAAAATTACGGCAGTTTATATGGCTTTCCAAGCGACAGTATATTTGGATCGAATAATCCGTGCTACAAAAAACAGTTAGTCTTTTTCAAGAGCAAGTGCCATGCACATTAAATGAAAATACCTTCGGTCATCAGAGATATCAGAATGAAGATCATAAAAATTGGAAATCAGCCGGGGCTCGTGGATTGTCGCCTTTGAATGCAATTGAAACCGTCAAAGTGCTCCGAATTCGCCATTTCGATCGTTGGTGTTGATTGACATACAATGTAGTAAAACTTAGGGTATTGCATTGTGTTATGAAAGAAGCAAATTTTAAGAAAGCTTTTCAATACAAACATTGAAGGTTCAAAGACAAATATTGACAATTCAGTTATCCCATTTAGAGGCCAGTGACTTACAAAAAAAAATCTGCTTCCTTGTAACAAAACAGAGGTTGCGACTTAATACGGTTGGGCTAATTTAGTCTACTTGATACTTAAGCTTAAAACTTGGTCAAAAATTTAAATGTCAGTTAAGGCTCACTGCAAAAATAGCGCTGCCCACGATGCCAGCTAAAACAACAATCATTTTGAACTCTTATCACGGATCAACTAATATTTCTTTTGCGCACAACGAAACATAACACCTCTCTCAATATTGTTAGGTACATAAAAATTATTCTTTAAAGAAAAAGTCCCTCATAACCTAACCTTTGTCCACCATCATCATGAAAATTGATTTAAAAAAACAGACTGCCATGAAGTTTATGAAAAACAAGATGTGCACTTACGGGGAACAGTTTGGTTGTCGTTTTCTGAAGTTGTTTCCAATATAACGTTCCTTTCCTTGAAAAGAAAACAATAAATAATTTTAAATAGTGTAGCCCCGTAAGTAGATAAAAGTTATTGTCGAGATCCTGCCCCGTTATGCTTGGTAGATAAGTAAGAACAAAAAATAACTCAAAGCACTAGCTTAAATCAGACTTGAATATGTATAACTGACCTCACGGTGATGTCCCTGCCCATTTGCAGTTCTTACAACTGGCGAGCTCCATTCGCCCGAGAGACAAAAAGGGTCAGGGCGATTACTTTCTGGTGAACTCATGGAATAAGAAGACGACGAGTTCAGTTTATGATCTTCCAGTTTCTCTTGCATGCTCGGAGAAGGATCCTGACGAGTTCTTTTGTCAATTTGGTAGAATGAGTCTTTTCCACTTTCAGCTGATGCACAAAAATGATCTGGTAATCTCTCCGTGTTCTGTAAAATAGTGCGTTTGCTAGCACCTGTACAACCCCTTTCTGGATGTCTCTTGTCTAATGTTTGGTTAGAAGGTGAGAGCTGACACATCGAAGAATCGCAACCCTTGTAACTCCAGGTGGGCGGGCACATCTGTTGAGGGCTCTCCTCGTCTTTCCTTTGTACTTTCCTATTTATTTGCACTGCAATATACGGAGCCCGCTTTGTATCGCAAGTGTTTTTCCGAAAACAAGCATGTCCATTGAAATATTGTTGGCGATCTTCTGGAAAATATTGGCAGCGATCTGTGCGCGATTGTAATTCTTCGGAATAAGATGGTCGCACTCTTGCCTCACAGCTTTGACACCGAACCGTTATAGGAAGTAAACTCGATCTGTTGCTGTCCTTTCTTGAAAGGTTTTCATTGCATTGCCGAGTTTTTTGAGTCCATTCCTCATTTACTTCCCTGTCTATGTCCACAGAGTTTCGAGAAGCCTGTTGGCTGCCCACGTGTTGCAAACAGTGTGAGACACACAAATCGGGTTTTAATAACGTCTTTTCTGTTTGTTGACACGCTAAAGAACAGCTGTTATGTTGAGCATGCAGCACTGAAGAACCAGGCGGCTGCAGCAATTTTAGAAGAACTGCTCTGCACTGAAATCTCTCGTTTTCCTTCTCCGCGCTGTGATCAGACACAGGTTCGTAGGGTACAGATGGCTGGTTGGGTGAACCCGACGAACAGCAGCCATGTAGCTCATCCCGTTTTGTGGGAATGTTTGGCATGCTTGCGTGATGCCCGTAACTCGACGAATGAGAACTTGAAACACCATTCTGGCAAATTGTATCGTTCATTGCTCCCTCCTTAGTCTATTGTCCATGTTTCTTTTGTTTCCTCCACAGCCTGAAATAAAATTCAAAAAGTTAGTCTGAATAAACAAACCACCATGCAATTTTGGCCACGGAAAAATTTATCTGTAAATTGGAGGAAAGCTGAAACCAGCAGTTTACTAAGATTGCAAAACACCAAGGAGATACTAATAAACCATAAAGGAACAAGGATGAAGAAGATTGACGCAGATTACAGACGTCCGACGAACTTGAAAAATTTAGTCTAAACTTTTCAAGATGCGCAGACTTTGAGGTAGCTCCTAGAAGCCTCCTTAGAGCATTTTTTTTTTCTGTTTTTCCCTGACACATACTAGCATGATCGCGATAATCTACGGACTAGTTTTACTGGTGGGAGGAGTTGGTGATGCAGTGGCGTGTCGAAGTCCAGATCGAGCGGCCTACATTCATGGAGGGCCATGCGATAATTTGTGTAGTGGTCCTGGATAGGAAGACTCATATCTTCCTATCTGTGTAAGAAATGGTTATAATAGCGACGCAATGTTAGGACCAATCTGCTAGAGGGGAGGGGGGACCTGCGATGGATTGACACCCCATCCAGGGGTGAGTAGCAATTCTCTTAGTTATTTCATGTTACATAAATCAAGATACGCTAAGGCGATGTGGGCGCTTTGATCGGAGCTCTGACTTAATTTTCATGTGATCAGTGCGTAATTTACCCTTACAAAGTCAATCGAGATAGGTTGCAAGACGAAAAAATTATCTACTCGGTTATCATCGTCGTCAACAGTCCTTGCCTTGCCATGGGACCATTAATAAGGCTTCTTGGACCCAGCAGTAAAGCGAATCGAAATCAATCACTGAAC
>Ga0126339_10003558_pt1 | contig 11363 bp, 9 predicted proteins | sample OrbTmetagenome_2_FD_92532 | JGI IMG/M metagenome (GOLD analysis project Ga0126339, IMG submission 92532) | Coral microbial communities from Petempiche,Puerto Morelos, Mexico - Orbicella T R C metagenome | ecosystem: Host-associated > Invertebrates > Cnidaria > Coral | place: Petempiche,Puerto...
AGATTCTTCATTGCTGCAGCACGAGCCTGGAATGACAACAAAACACTGTTTATTCCCTTTACCTTGTACTCCAAGATGTTAGTAAATAATCTATTTTCATTGAAATGAAATGTTCTTTACATAATTTATGATAGACAGTTGTAAAATAATGAATAAATTATAATTATTAATCATTCAGTAGCCTTATAGTGCTTTACCTGCTGCTCATTTCTGTTTGATGGCAGTTGCTGCTGAAACTCCTGCAGTGAACAAAAGTATACTAATTTATACACTAGTGAAATACAACCTAATCAAGATATTGTATTAAACAATCTCCAGGCAGAACATTCAGAAGGATGCCTAAAGTTAGGAAATTGAGAGATAATGAATTATGGCAACAGCAATAATAACACAACTACAAGTGAATTTATTTTAATTAATAAATTAAACTCGAAAACTGAAAATATTTTTACAAGTTCTTCCCACCAGATTCAACTACAACAACAACAACAACTTATCTATTACTCACACATTTACAATTTTACAAAAATATAATTATACACTTTACACTAAACACTTTATTATTAAAAATAATTAAGTTAAAAAAAAAAAAACTTGACTATGACAACAGTGTGAACCTGCAGGCAGTCTAGGCTAATCTAGATGGGCCACATCTTATCTGATTGATACTACACCTCAGAGCTATGACTAACTAGAGAAAAGCTAAATGATGGGTAGAAATTAATCAGGCACTAAATTTAAGAATTTGAGTCAGGGTGTCGACTTCAACATAGTAATCCCTATCTTAAAGAGTCTCAAATAAAAATCTGCGAATTTGTTTCTTAAAGCGTGGTTAAGATATATCTCCCCAGCCAGGAGAAATTTGATTCAATCCATAATTTTGCTCCAGTTCTCGCAAAAGAGCATTTGAAAATTTCCAACTTAACTTCTTTCCGAAGATAATTTCCTTTTGCGGCATGCCTTGTGCTGTACCCATGAATTTCATTTGATTCAATATTTAACTGTCATATACACGCTCCGGACAGTTTGATACAGCATCATAATCACCTGAAGGAAATATCCTATTTACCTTCATGTAGCTTGCTAAATCTTCTTTATCCCTCCCCCTTTTTACAGACTCTTGAGCTTTTTGATTCAGCATAAAGTATTTATCTAATTTAAATCAAACAATGTTTTGTAACCAATCAAATTTTAGATCAATACAATTATTTAATATTTACATAACTACAGTGGAATTCTGTGCAAGTAATATTTAATATCTGAATCATGTTACTAATTAATAGTGATAATGAGGTTGATGAGAACTACTGCCAGTGAAGTCATTAATAGAACTAGCAACATGATAAACAAAATAGTGCTAATTATGTGATAAAGTACCTTAGGTCTTCTTTCTCCACCTTTTGCCCTTTTAAATTCCCTATGGACAGGATCTTTTTTAATCTTTACTTCCTACAGACAAAACATGAGCGTTGTAATTATTCCCAAGAAGCAAGAACCTTTTAACACGAAAATTTCAGTAGTAAGATCATGAGAAATCCAAGGGGGGCACCATAACTTACATCTACAATGTTAAACAGTAGCAACTTGCTATACAAATCAAACTGGCTATCCATGTGGGAGGCATGATGGTAGATTAATGATCAATTCAGTAGATTCTAGGACCTTCATAGTGTAATTCAAAATAATACCATCAGCAGCAATTTAAAGGAACTAACTCAGAGTTTGTGCATCTTGAAAAGTTTAGCCTAAATGTTTCAAGTTCCTTGTTTATAATCCATGTTAAATTTCCCTATCCTTGCTCCATTATGGTTTATTAATATCTCTTTGGTGCTTTCCTTTCTTGGTTAACTATTATTTTCAGTTTTCCTTCAATTTAAAGATAATTTTGTTTTTGGCCAAAATAACGGTAACTCAAAATACCGTGACTTAGCTTGGTATCATGGCAGAGATTTTGTGTGGGGTCATTAAAAGTCTGAACACTGTTAACAGTTACAACATTCAGAGCAACTGCAGAGTACCCAGCCACTTCATTCACATGTGTCGGTGTGCTTTGAAGAATGAGGTATATAACAATAGTTGCTATTCTTATTCAATAAGATGCAAATATGTGGCCATGTATTCTGCAATTTAGCCCAACATTCAATATTGCATACCCCTGAAGCAATTAGCTTCTTAGCAATCTCTTTAGCATCTTCAGGAGCATGGGAAATTTCTGCTGGAGCATCTGAAGAAAATATTTTACACATGTTAACTTTCAGTTTATGGAACCCAAGTCCAGCTCTCACATCTGACAACATGAGTACCACCCTTTTTTGCGAGTCTGGGGGCATCATGCTCCCTTGAAAAATTCACAAGTATACAGTCAAGCCTCTCCACAATAGCCACCTTGAAGATAGAGGAAAGTGGCTGTTGTAGAAAGTATGACGGCTTGTAACCAATTAAATGTGTTTATGTGTAATATTGTTGTTGCTAAACAATCTTTGCCTTTAATGCTGGCTTCGTCACTGACCCCGCTTTGTTCCTGTCTTGACGACAACTGGAGTTTCAGTCTTTTCCTTCGACTTTTGAAGCGCCTTCTTCTGTAATAACAAGACAGAAAATACACTGTCTAGCAAATGTAATGTGGTAGAGAAAAGTACAGAATAAATCTATACAACAGCAAGAAATTAAACCGAGGTCTACCTTTTTCTTCAACTGAGCAAACTTCTTAAGAAGGTATTCTTCCTCCGGGGTTAGATTAGGTAAGCCCATGGGTCGTCTCTATTGTTTCAGAAAATCAACAAAACTTCACAGAAATCGTAAAATCCGCCATGATTATTCGTCCGATGATTCTTCCGCCATCTTGGCTTACGGGATGCATGTGAGTCTTCGTTAGCACCACACAGCGGACACTCATTCACTTCCTGCTTCCTCCAGAAGCTCGACTTAATTTCATTATGGCTGCGAACCAATCTGAAGTATACTGGTCTTTAAAAAATGAAGTTTTAATCGAGCTCAGAGACCTGTTGGTTGATAAACTAGAATATGAAAAGACCTTGAGTTATCTGCGATCCAAGAGGGTGATCGATAGGCGCGACGAGGAAGATATAAAAGCCGAAAGAACACGAACGAGGAGCAGAGAAAAAATGTTGGATATTTTAAGTGACAAGGGCCCCACGGCTTTCGACCATTTCTGCCATGCAATAAGAGAGAGATGCACGAATCAACAATACTTGCTGGACAAAATCCTTACCTCATTCGAAAAAAAGAAGCAAGAACGAAGTAAGCACGCTTACATAATTATAAGAAGTGCTGAATAGACTATTTAAGCTTAAAATAAGCTTAAGCTTAAGTTAAAACTTATTTTTAGAATACGTGTCACTGATTGTGATTGGGCTTTTGTCGTAAGCTTGTGTGTCCCTTTCCCAATCACGTTAGATGAGGAAATAGTCTGGTGCAGATCTTGAGGAAAACTAAAATTGATGGCAAGCTTTTTATTTGGGCAATTTCCGGCTGTCCAGTTTTAAGTTTCAGTTTGAAAGGGACTGTCAATCAATTCACGAGTTAGGGGGTTCGAATTCAAAAACCAATGGGGGGTATAACTACATTTTGTAACAACAAGTTCATCCCAGGAATGCTCAACTAAAGACAATATGCAAGAAAAGCAGCCTCCCAATAATTTCCTTAATGATGTTCCATTGAAGTCCATTGACAGATGCATCATAAGTCAGAGCAGACATAATTTCTCAATTAAACCGTTATGGTGCTTTTCAGTAACACCCGACCTCAGAAATTGAAAACCTAACTAACAACTACATCTTTTGCTGCTGCTGACTGCATAATAATGATGGCACTCAATGAACCTTGAAAAGAAGAAACAAACAAAAATGATCAAAATCAACGTGTATCAGTCACAACCCTCAAACGTGAGCTTTTGAACCTTTTGCCATGAACATCTGTTTTCTGAGAGGTCCAACATGGTTGACAGCAGCAAAAAATGCAACCATTGTTTGAGCAGAGTTCACGTATGATTGACAGGCATGGTGAAGGTGTGACACATTTCTTTGTTAGTACCATATCTATAGGGAGTTCCACAGTTGCAGTTCTCGTAACTAAAATCCTTGGAACATTTTTATTGACAGTTCTTAAAGAACTACCACCAGCTAGCTTACACAGAAACATTTCCAGTCCATCAGAGGATTCAAAGCTTGTTGTCATGGTAACTGGTGTGACTGATTTAGATAATTTACCCAGTCCAGGTGATCCTGGAGCTCCAATGCCACCAGATGAAGTGGATGCTGAGACAGGACACCATAGACCTCAAAGTAATTGAATGTATAACTATTTAATAATAGTTAAGAAGTAGGAAATGGTATGCATCTTTTGAAGCCTTATACAAACAGGAAAGAAAAGTTGGGATATTATATTGTAAAGACATGCTTGACCATTGCAGTTTAAAACACACAACTTGATAAGCAGCGGTGAAATAGCTTGGAAAACAACAACAACAACAACAACAAAAAAAGGTGCAGTGCCCTACCAACTGAGTCATCAAGCCAACTGGGACCTGGTCACCTTGTGAGTTTGTAACATACCCATAGATGGTAAAATTTATAATGCAAACCTGAGGTTTCCATATTGTATTTTCAAACTCCCCATACCTTCTTGAATGCTTCATCAGGTGATGTACGTAATAAACTGCCATGTTTTTCCCTTTCATATAGCACAACCAACAAATTTTAATGATATGTCACAACTGTTTTACACAGCCTCATCGTGCCATTTTAATGACTGCACAATCAATAAGAATGTGAATTTTAAATTGTGATCAAAATTTTGTAATAATTTCTGTTAGAATGAAAAGCCTTTAATTCCCAAGAGTGCGTGATCAACATTTCAGTTAGATCAATTGCCAGTTGAATTTGAGAATGCAATGTTTCCATCAGACTGCATAAGCATGCACAGTACACTAACCCTCTTATATTTCTTAATTAAATATTACTAATAGCAGTTTTGTTCTTTGTGAACTTTTTTTGTGATGTTTTTAATCCTTGTGTTTCAGTTCATCAGGCCAATTCAGCACCAAACACTCCACCACCATCATACTCATCAGATTTACCACCACCCTACACTGAGTAAAGAGTGTTTACAAAAAGCAGAATTATATTATTACTCAGTGTACAGAAGTTTATAGTAGGTGGTAAAGATATCTATGCCATTCATTTGTGGTGACAGTGGCTTAAATACCTTTATAAATGTAAATAACTATGTTTCTTTAGCATTTTTATATTTCCTTAAAATATTCTGGTATGCATGGTTTAAAGGAATATTTCCACATGCAGATAATGTCTTGTTCCAGAATTATGGCAAGGATAGGGAGGAGAAAGAACTCAAAGTAGCCTACATTATATAGAACTATAAAACAAAATCTTTATTTACACAGTGTCCATTTCACATTAGTTTGCTTTTCTAATAATTAGAGCCATACAAATTGCTAATTGTATTTCAAAGTGTATTACTAAACCCCTTCCTTGATCTCCCCAGCCCCTAAAAAAGTTATCAATCCAATGAAGGCAAGTATTGAAATGATATCCCTTACAGAAAAAAAAGTTATGTCATCTCCCCCTTGGCCACTCAAGAAATATTTTAAGAAAATTAATTACTGTTTCATGTAAATTACCGGTATAACTAATTAATTATGGCCCATAGTTAGTAATCAAATGCTATTCATGGCAATTAATGAATAGGCCCCAGTTGTTTGAAGGCTGGATGATGCTATCCAGCAGATAAATTACTATCCAGGGAAAAGTGTCGACAAAACAAGCCACCCTTTCCACTGGATAGTGATTTATCCACTGAATAGCATTATCTACCTTTCAACCAACCTGAGCCTGAACTATATATGAGGCACTGTGATTACGAGAGGACACTGTTCATGCATAAGACGATGAACAAGAAGATTTAGAAAGAAGAGAATGAATTTACAGTCATCATCAGATCCGCTTCTCGATAAGGAAAGTTGGTCCAGAAATTTTACTTCTCCAAGACACTCTGTCAGTTGCAACCAGCCCTGCCTCTACCCAAGAACAGTAGTCCATTGTCATTCGTAATCCATCGTAGTATTGTAAATTCCTCAATTAGTTAACAAATAAAGAAGCCTAAGCTGTGTATTGTACTGTGATAAAACACGATGGGCATTTTAGAACACAAGAGAAATGTAGAAAACACCAGCTGCAGGCGAGTGTTTCCTACATTTCTCTAGTGTTCTCAAATGTCTGGTGTGTTTTATCACAGTGTAATACACGGCTCAGGCTTCTTCATTTGCTTAATGATATAGAGGTAATGTGGCAAAAAAACAATAAAACATGCTTTTCTATGCTTTATACTAAGATAAAACATGGGTTTTTGACCAATCAGAGTGTGCACAGGGTCCTATCTATATTATAAAGGAATTTACAATACTATGATGAAAAAGATAAAATTATATACATAAGAAATATCTTTCTTACTTTTGTGATTTTTAATTGTACAGTTATTGAAAACTGAAGGCAAACATTTATTTATTTTAACAGCACAACTGTGGAATACTTGAAAAGTTGAATACATATACATTTTTTGCTTTTAATGTAAACATTGAAATGGAAATTGTAAGATAAGTATTTCAAAGTTCTACAGTTCAGAAAACAGTTGTTGTTTAAACTTTGAATGTGCTAAGTAATTTAAAATGAGGGCCTCCCAGAGGGGTAGCATGTTCCCTTGATCATTATAAAATTTCACTGTTTCCCCCTTGTTTCCTGTTAATAAATTTCATTATTCTGTATTTTTTTTTGTCAAAGTCCCCTTAAATAGTAAAGCTATCCCCATTTCTCCCTAAACAATCCAAAAATATTCCTCATTCCCTTGAAATAAATGATCACGTTCCCTTGTTCCCTCCTAGCGCAGGAGGCCCTCAAAAATTACAGTTGTACATTTTTCTTATTGATAAAAGCAAATTAAAAACAATAAACAATGGAAAGTAATTACTGAGCACTGGGTGAAATATTTTGCTTTCTTTACAAAATTATGAAAAGAGTGCCAGCAGCATATTCAAAAGTACAATTAAATTACACTTGTAGTTAATTTTAATGGCATCTTAGTGTCAAAAAACATCCATAGAATATTCAGTCTCTGATTAAGTTGGCTCCCTATAGTTTTACAATCGCACGCGCACTGAGGACGAAAGCTCATTAGACAAGTAATCTGCGCGTCCTTGAAGTAAAACATCAGTATTTTTCAATATTTTATGATGTCAACATGAGCACAAAAAGCAAAAGTGACAGTGAATTTTCTCGCATTCCCTTCGGTGAAATTCTGTAAAATTTGGCAGACTGGTAGTAAATATTTTACTTTAGTCGGAGCTCATTTTTCAGGGAAATTTATAAGACCAGTTTTTTTGCAGGGGTAAAAGACAAACATTGGCAAAAATCGAAAAAACAGCCAATACAAACCCTCCTTTTTTCATGTTTAAAATTCGTATCGTGCAGAATGCGATGTGCTGTGAAAATGTTGGAAGACGTCACCAAAGGAAATTCAAGAAAATCACAAGTAAAGCTATTAAAAAAAAAAAGTAAAAAACACATTTGCTTGGGCATTTATAATTCAAGACTACAAACCAAAATTTCAACAGAGATGATAGCAAAATACTATCTTATCATTTCTTCTTACATGTAATACGTTTGAGAGGACTGGATGTAAAAACAAATGCAAAAACAGCATTCAAAACATAACACTTAGGCGTGCAACACCATAAATTTAAATGATTCACCCCCCCAGGGAGGAAGGGTACTTCCAGAAAAATTGAGTGGGGGTGTGCGGCCCGCTTCCCAAAACCCTTACCCTATTTATGACCGAAATCTGCAATATTCCCTACCCTATTTATGACCTGACCCTTAAATCAAAACCCTGTTTCAGACCTGCGTTATGACTGGTTCCCAAGTTCAGACCAATGTTAAGTTACCATAAACATAATTTGTGAAGGGCTTTTGTTGTTTTTCTTTTCGATAATGATGAAAAAGTGACTTCCTAAAAACTTACCCATATGAAGGCTAGAGTACAAAAAGCATACCCTATTTATGACCAAAATCAGCTAAAATCTATACCCTATTTATGACCAAAGCGGCTGAAAAATCATACCCTTTGGGGCCGCACATACCTACATAGCCCATATAAGGGAGTAACTCCCCTCCCTCCCGGGGGATTCACCCTTTCTACAAACTTAGACGTCCAAATAATTGTTTTACTGATGCACTAGATGTGCCGAGGAGTGTGCAGGTTTATTATCATGCATTTGCTGAATTTTGACTTAAGCAACCTGCAAACTACAGATAAATTATCATTTTTATTTAAATTATGTAATTTGATTTCTTCCCATGTACAAGTAAGTCTTATGTGGTTCAAGTAAGATCAGCTTGTAAACAGTTGAATGTGTATGTTTATGATGCGGTTCTGTTTCTGAACAATCTAAGCCTATAACGCTCGCTTCATCACTGACCCCGCTTTATTCCTGTCTTGACGACAACCTGAGTTTCAATCTTTTCTTTCGCCTTTTGAAGCGCTTTCTTCTACAATAACAGGACAGAAACATACACTAGCAAATCCAATGTGGTAGAGAAAAGTAGAGAATAAATCTTCATAACAACAACAAACCGAGGTTTACCTTTTCCTTTAACAAAGCAAACTATTCAAGAAGGTATTCTTCCTCCGGGGTTAGATTAGGTAAGCCCATGCGTCGTTTTATTAATTTTTTTTTCCAGAAAATCAACAAAACTTCACAGAATTCGTCCGCCATCTTGGCATGTGAGTCTTCGTTACTATTGTACAGCGGACTCCGTCTCACTTCCGCGACTTCTTCCATTTCAAATCCATTTCAATATGGCTGAGACTTCCGCTCTGGAATCTGAAGTATACTGGTCTTTAAAAACTGAAGTTTTAATAGAGCTCAGAGACCTGCTGGTTGATAAACTAGATTATGAAAAGACCTTGAGTTATCTCCGATCCAAAAGGGTGATCGACAGGCGCGACGAGGAAGATATAAAAGCCGAAAGGACACCAACGAAGAGCAAAGAAAAATTCTTGGATATCCTGAGTGACAAGGGCCCAACGGCTTTTGACCATTTCTGTCATGCAATAGGAAAAAAATGCACAGGTCAACAACACTTGCTGGACATAATCCTTACCACATTCGACAAAAAGAAGCAAGAACGAAGTAAGCACGCTTAAATATAAGAAGTGCTGAATAGACTATTTAAGCTTAAGTTAAACTTTTAGATTTACGTGACACTGATCAGGCTGTTGTGATAAAATTACGCGTTCCTCTTCCAATCGCGTCAGATAAGGAAACTTCGAAATAGTCTGGTGTAGATCTTGAGGAAAACTTAACTTGATGGCAAGCGTTTTATTTGGGCAATTTCCGGCTGTCCATCCAGTTTCAAGTTTCAGTTTGAAAGGGACTGTCAATTAATTAACGAGTTAGGGAGTTCGAACCACAGAACCATTGGGGAGTACAAACACATTTTGGGATAACTAATTCATCCCAGGAAAGTTCAACTAAAGATAATATGCAAGGAAAGCAACCTCTGCATTGCTTAATGATGTTCCATTGAAGTCCATTGACACATAATAAGTCCAAGCAGACATAATTTATTAATTAAAATATCTCTATTGAGCCTTTCACCTTTCATGTTTTGCCGCTGCTGACTGCATAATTACGGTGATGGACAAAACACTGACCCCTAGTCCATGGACTACCCTAATGAACTACCCCTAAAAAAATGCTATTTCAGATGAGTGGTATGTTAAGAAGCTGCGATTATATACTTATACTGCATGGAGGATGCTTTTCTTTTCACTCCGCAGTGCCTTTAGCTGCCATTTTGAATAACTATACTGAATAAAATTGATCCAATCCAGACAACTCTTCCGAAAACGTTTATCTAGAAAATAAAGATGTTGTTGTTGTTGTCTGAGACAGTCTCTGGGATGTTGTGGCATGGTAGCTTAATAGCGACTTTGTTGATGATTTGTCCTAGTGTACTGTTTCAAAATTGGTCCATACTCCAGTAACAAAGGAGGAGAAAGCTTTGATAGACTACCATATACTGAGTCTCGCAAAACCACAAAAATGTCCACATAATTATAGTCCAGGCCAGCCAAGAATACTACTGCGTCCACTCCACTCTGAATTTTTGTAGCGTAGTCGTTGGAATTTCCTGCTGTCCCATAGCTTTATCCTCATTCCCATTTCTATTTCATTTTGATAGACTCAGGAAAAAACCAGAAGAATAGCTGCTTCTGTGCCATAATTTTCGGCACAAAACAAGCAAAACAAATCATGAGTAATGTCCTGAAGATCATTTCGTCTGTTCGAGAAAGACTGAGCTACTGAATCACATGGGAGCAAGACTGAGTTGTCCACAGAATATTTGATTTGATTTGAGTCTACACTTTTTGTGTACAGCAGTTGTTTTATGCAGTATAGTTATTCAAAATGGCGGCTGAAGGCGTTGCGGAACGAAAAGAAAAGCTTCCTCCATGCAGTGTAAGTATATAATCACAGCTTCTTAACTTACCACTCATCTGGAATAGTATTTTTTAGGGGTAGTCCATTTTAGGGTAGTCCATTTGGGTAGTCCATTAGAGTAGTCCATGGACTAGGGGTCAGTGTTTTGTCCATCACCCATAATTACAACAGTATTCAGTGAACCTTGAAAAGAAGAAACAAACAAAAATGATCAAAATATATCACTCACAACCCTCAAATGTGAACTTTTGAACCTTTTGCCGTGAACATCTGTTTAGTGAGAGGTCCACACAGATGATTGACAGCAGCAATAAATGCAACCGTTGTTTGAGCAGAGTTCACATATGATTGACAGGCATGGTGAAGGTGTGACACATTTCTGTGTTAATATCATATCTATAGGGAGTTCCACAGTTACAGTTCTTGTAACTAAAGTCCTTGGAACATTTTTATTGACAGTTCTTAAAGAACCACCACCAGCTAACTTACACAGAAACATTTCCAGTCCATCAGAAGATTCAAAGCTTGTTGTCATGGTAACTGGAGTGACTGATATGGATGATTTACCCAGTCCAGGTGACCCTGGAGCTCCAATGCCACCAGATGAAGTGGATGCTGAGACAGGACACAATAGACCTCAAAGTAATTGAATGCATTACTATATGTAGCTGTATAATAATGATAAAGAAGTAGGAGATGGTATGCATCTGTTGAAGCCTTATACAAACAGGAGAGAAAAGTTATCAAGTCAAAGGGATAATTTATTGCAAAGACACGACTGATCATCACTGATAAACACACAACTTAAGCAGCTGTGGATTTAAAG
>Ga0126339_10003559_pt1 | contig 11361 bp, 10 predicted proteins | sample OrbTmetagenome_2_FD_92532 | JGI IMG/M metagenome (GOLD analysis project Ga0126339, IMG submission 92532) | Coral microbial communities from Petempiche,Puerto Morelos, Mexico - Orbicella T R C metagenome | ecosystem: Host-associated > Invertebrates > Cnidaria > Coral | place: Petempiche,Puerto...
ACCGCGCTTTGTTGCATTTCCAGTAACTGTTGGTCGATGTTTTTTCTTCTTGCTTCGTTAAGAGCCAAGCGTTGTTGAAGACTGGCACGACTGCAAAAAGACAGAAAGAAAGAAAGAAAGAAATTCAGTTAGAACCAAAACAATAAAAAGAGATACAATGTGAAACAGTCAACATGTAGTGATCCTAGCTCGCCAAACTTGCGAGTCAAAATGAAGCCTGTAACTTTGTATCGTGTTTCAACATAGCCATAGACTAAACAAATTTCTCTTATAACTCGAGTCTGGGAGAATAAATGGTTACCACTATCATGGTCGTTACATACACATCACAAATAGCATGATACTTTTCTTGGTAGAAACTACGAGTGGTTTATTGCGAATCCATGAATTTGACTGGCCATATTATCGTAAGGGGTTGCTTATTCAACAACAGTGAGCACTCGTGCACTTGTGAACACAATTCAGAATTTAAAAAGCGCTATCCCATAGCGCAGTAAGAGCTTCAGACTCTGTGCTCCTAGAAAACTCCTGAAAAATTGAGCTCAAAGAGTCACTGCATACTGCTGTCGGGGCCTGTTTTTATTCTCTTTTGGAACCACGAAAAGCCTAAAACTTCAAGGGCTATCAGACGGGGTTGGTAAGGATAGCCGGATTTTTATCAACACGCTAAACAGTCCTATTTAGATGTTTCATAGAAATTCAAAATGTCCACGAACTCACCATCTCTCAGGATCCAGCGAATCCTCATCGTTTCCTCGATCACGTGACATACCCAGTGACGCTTTCTTTCTCTCTAACTGTTCATGAAGGTTTTCATACAAACCGCTGACCTGCTCTTCGTGTTCATCGCTTATACCATTCTCGACTTCACCAGTTCTGTCGCGCTCTTCCTTCTGGGGCGGAGAAGGCTGCGTGCTGTTGAGGTCAGCGGTAGAGAGTGTGACGTCACCAGGTTGTGACGTGGAGGCGTTGAGAAGCAAGGGCAGGCTTTCTCGCGCCATCTCCATGTTAGCTTGCTTGAGGAGTCCCTCGAGTGTTTCCAAGCTTGACCTAACTTTTCTGCTGTGGTCTTGCGGGAGAGAATACGAATTCTGACTGCGTGACGAGTGATCTTGGCTCACATGAACAGATGGAATTTGAGGGTACGCGCGACTCTCTATCCTGTCTTGGGCGTTGAGATGACTGAACGTCACCAGCGTGCTGTTGGTCGACAAGTCATGAAGGTTTTGGTCCGAGCTGCTTTTCTTCATACCGCTGACCGAAGATTTGGACACGGTTCTTGGCGAGGTTACATGGCGCATGTGTGTGGCTGTTCTTGTACCTCTCGGAGTAACTCGCCCTGTCGAATCAAGCCGAGCACTTGAGCCGAATGTAGCCCGCTCGTATCCGGATACTTTGGCTTCCAGACGAGCGATCTGTGATGTGGAAACAACGACAGATACGAGTTAAAGTGACCCGTAAAACTTGAGAACTAGCCGACTTTCGCATTCTGTCAAAACTCACAACTACACAAATGTTGACGAACAACTTTAAACTTCGTGCAAACTTGAATTGTAATTTAAGAAATAAATTTAATTGCCTTTATTACCGTGCGATAAATCTAGTTGCCATGAAAAAAAACTTACTGTGGGTCAATTCAGGCGTTCGGTTTGTTAATGAGCAGCTCAAAGTAGGGCAATTGTAAAATACAAAATATCAACATTTTCAATATCTTTGTTTCGTCATAAACAAAACAACAAAACAAAATAGAACAAAAAAAAAAAGAAAGAAAACCTACGAAGTCTACACGCGCTGCTCCCCAGCTAACGAAACGCCTAAAGAGGCTTAACCAAAGGAAAACTTAAAACTACTCGGTGATAGTTTGTCTTCCTGGAGAAATGGTACATTTATTTGTTAAATTTCTGTCAACCAATGGTGGCCACAGAAAGAAGATGCTACTAAACCTTATCTTCAGCATTCTTTAAACTATTTGGAACAAAAACAATCATGCAAACAACCTTTAGTTATTACCTCAGCGTCCTTGATAACTAACATCTCGCTTGTCGCCTTCGCATCATCTTGGTACAACACGAGCTGAGAAGCCAAGCTTCTGTTATCCTCTACTAAAGTCGCATTTTGCTCCTGTGCCCGCGCTAAATCCTGGGCGCGTCGTCTGTCTTGTTCTTGCAATCTTTGAATCTCCAACCGATGGGCGGCGTCACTTTCGTCTTTCTGCGCGATTGCTTTGACGTGGTCTTCTTGTAAGCGTTGGACCTGACAAAGTGAAAGGAGAAGAGAGTTATTCAAAAATAGGACTGCTAAATCGTTCCTCAGTCATTTAAATGGGACTGCTTGTTCATTCTCACCTCTTGATCCTGAGTGGCCTGTTTCAGCTCGTGTTGTTGTTGTGCCTTCCTCATTTCCTGTACACATTTAGCTTCCGCCTGAGCCTCTCGTACCTGAGCCGCCCCAAGTTCCTTTGCAAGCCTGGCACAGTCTCCTTCCTTTGTGGTTAACAGGGCATGCGCGTCATCAAGTTCATGGATTAGCTCCTGCTCAGTCCGCTGACATTTCAAGAGATCACGGCGGGCTTCCATCAGTTCTGCGTGCTACAGATAAGAAATTGTAAACAAATCTGATGATTAAAAATGTGAATCAATCACATTTACACAGAAATATACACATGGTGGACCAAAATACTTTTTTTTTTTTCAGAGAAACAGTTTTGTTTGCTGACATCGCTTCGCTGTGAAAAGTTTATTCATGTTTCAACACAAAACACTCGAAACCTACTTTCGTATATACATACAGAAAACCATGTGCTCAGAATTCACAACAAATTCCAAGATTTAAAATTCTATACGAATTATACTAGCAATTTTATGACAAAAACTAACCTGATCAGATTTTGAGGTTTCGCTCGATCTTAAGTTATTAAATCGCTATGTTGGAAAAAATAACGAACGTTATGTTGATACAGTCTCTTCTGCATGACATAGTCCTGAAATTTGTCTTTCTCGTCACTATCCCTTTGCACTTTAGACTAGTTCATTACATAGGAATAAAGTTGTTCGGTAAAAGGTAGCGATACCGTGTTCTGAAGTTGTTCTCGCGCCAAGCGCAGTTCTTGACTCGTCTCTTCAGAATCTTCACGCCTCTTCTGCAACTTGTTGATCTCCTAAAAACCCAAAGGAAACAGTTAGCAGAAAAAAAGTTGACCTCACTTGCCTATTCAAATTTGTTCCGCATTTGGATGTCGGTTTCAAAGCGCTTCTGTTGAGTCGTAGTTGAGTTTCAAAGGTAATTGAACAGTCGCTTTGGTTTAAGGTTTGTCAAGTTAAAAACTTGTGTAGATTGTGCCATAACCAATCAGAGAATATAAATTTTTGAACCGATAAGAAGCAAAACCAAAGCTAGCCAGTACCGAAACCAAGCCTGACTTGGCTTACACGTGTTTTCGCGCTTGGTAACAGTGTTGTCCTCGGCTTTGGAAATTACGTAGGGGCCAATTACTGTTTTCACACGCGGGTTTTTCTTCTGGTTTTTCGATGTTTTAATGCGTTATTGAAATTTAGCCAGGCGCTGAAAAAATTTAAAAATTCAAACCAGAACACAATTCTTACTCTCTCAAACTCCGCCACCTGCGAGGCGCGCTTCTTCAGCTCTTGCTGCTGTTGTTTAACCGTTTTCTCTAAATGTTCAATTCTGGTTCTCTTCTGCTTCTCTTGCTCTTGATTCTGGTCTCGTTTGGCTTTCAGTTCAGCAATCTGTCGAGGAAATGAACAAAACATACTTCTCAGTAAAAACTTCAATAACACAACAGTGTACAACAAAATGCACTCTCGAAGTCAAAAGGGCTAGTGATTTGATTCTGAACGAGTGGTTTTCACTGAGTCTTCACTACCTCATCGTTTTTATAATAAAACCTGTTCTATGCTAGTGACAGCACGTTTGATAATACGAGGAAGAATGGTTTGTTGCGCGTGTTATTTACCTCCACAGCTCTCTCGCTGAGTTCGTATCGAGCCTGGTTGAGCGCATGCTCTAAAGTGATGACCTTCTGTTGCAGTTCACTCTTGTGTTCCTTCATGGTCATATCCAGCTGGGTAACCTGGCAACGCCCCAAAAAGAGTTAGTGGCGACGTAAACAAAGGGATTGAAATATTTTGGACATTGCTTTTAGTCTGTCAGACCACGTCAACGTCCGCGTTAACTTAAAAGACTGCTTTCAAAAGCTCGTCTCCCAAAGGTTTGTTTCTTATACCAGGTTTTAGGGCCAAGAAATATGAGCAGTTTCTTCTATCTGACACGCAACAACGTTGCTTTGAAAGTTGGAAAGCGCCCCTTCGAGAGGTAAAAACGACTTCAACTTTGTGTACAATGTGGCCACAACTTGCAACAAGAATGGTAATACATCCCACAATCCTCTTCAACATGCAATGCAACATTGTTGCACGATTAGCTGGAAGCCACAATAGTCCGTTTCATTCAGCTTAGTCCAAAACAATTCTGTCATTTTGAACCGTATTCTGAAGATGAAAATCACATTCTCCGCAGCTCTTTTCACACGTTTTGGACAAGTCCTCTAGAGAGAAGAGATTTAATTAATTGGTAACTGCTGAAGATAAAAGAAAAGCCTTTAAGTTTTCACCGATGCGAGTTAACTTCGGGAAGAAACAACAAAGTTGCCTAAAATGTTAGAAGCGTATAAAGCTATCAGTGTCGTTCCTCACCTGTGCTGCTTTCTGTTTCAGTTCCCACTGTCTTTCCTTGAGTGCTTTGTCAAGTTCCACCACTTTGCTTTCCTTCTCTTTTAAGTTCTTGTCCTTCTGTTGCAGTTCTTCCATGCTCTCGTTCAACATTTTGTCCAGTTCCTCAACTTTCTTTCCTTTCTCCTGTACTTCCTTCTGACTCGTCTGCAACACGTCTTGCAGAGATTTCAGCTGTGAGATCGTATCTTGCAACTCGGTTTGGATTTTATTCACCTGAAGGAGAAAGAGCTGGGTCACGGATTTTTAACAATTATGTCACGCGGTCACGGATTTTTAACGGCGATTGTGTGACGCTTTTTGATGAGATTTTGTCATGCAAGGTTTCTCTGTCTTTCTCTCTTCATTTCTACGCCCCTTGGCTGTCGTTTTAAAATCATATCTGACACCAAGAAATTGGTTTCAAAGTGGCTAATAAATGGGAGGTCTCCTTTCATACCTTGAGTACTGATAACAACAATCCTCAAAATTAATAACTTTCTCTCCTCCTAAGCAAAATTTGGTATTTGCAACCCTCCTTCTTTCTCAACTAAGGAAAGTATACAGCAAGACCTTCATCAATGTAAACACCAAAGGGCAGTTTTAAATAAGTCTTATGAAGGCACACCTCAGTATCTAGCTGCGAATTTTGTTCCGTCATTTCTGAATATTCGCTCTCCGTTTGACGCAACCTCTCTTCCAGTTCCCCGTTTTTCTTTGTCATATCGGACAGCTGCTTCCGCGTTTCTTTGAGGGCCTGGTCCAGAGTCTGTGCTTGCGCGGTCTTTTTGTCGCACTGGGTTCTAGATTGCTGTAAAAGCTGTTCCAATTCAACAATACTCGCTGAACTGTGTTTCATGTCTTTATGAACTTCCCTCAACGTTGAGTTCAGTTCGTTAATTTGTCGAGTTCTTTCGTCAATATCGTCTTTGGCTCCTTGAAGCCTTTGTTGTAATTCGCTGCACTCCATTTGCGATGTGTTTCGTTCACGATTCATTTCTTCTTCAAGAATAGCTACTTGTTGTTGAAGATGAGAGCGTGACTCTTCCAAGTCACGCATTCTCTCCTGTTCCTTTTTCAACGCGTTCTGTTGATCTGCGACTATGCCTTCCAGCTGAACAATCTGTTCGTTTTTCTGATGTAAGTCTGACAAAGTCTGCTGTAATGCCTTTTCCAATTTGGATATCTAAGAAATATTCAACAACAACAGAGTAAGAAACGCCGGCCTTTATTTGCAGCAAGTGTATGTTTATCGAAATGTTGTTTTCGGTTTTCTTTCTCTTTATTCTCCTTATAAATTACGCAATGTAGTATAGGGCTGTTTTCACTTGAGAGTCGACATCTGCTTTGATTTTGTATTACTATGATAAGCTATTAGCTTAAATACTTACAAGTTTTTCTCATCCAATCAGAAGTAAAACCAAACTGACCAATCGTAACTTACTCGTTTTCCCGCGCTTTGCGTAAGCTACATGTGTTTGTTTTGAAATCTAATTGGTTCACTGGATCAATTGTCTCCGTCCTTTGTGATTCGCCAGAGTCATTACTTTGCTTCTGGTCTCACGACACTCAATAGCCCATTTCGCGGTGAACATTTTTCACTTGCATTACAATGTAATCCAACGTGAATGCGGGGTAATATTTCGGGCAGAAACTGCAAAATTGGCCGAAGTTGCTTCACATACTGTACATGCTCGATTATGTTCTAATGTAAAGAGAACATTTAACCGTGAAAGGGCTATTGAAATAAAACCCCGCTCTTTTGGTTGTCTTTCAAATTTTGTTATTATGCATCTCACCTCCAGTCTCCGCTCTTCCAGCTCCTGCTCATGCGCGTCGCGGGCTTCCTTTAACTGACCAATGTACATCTCAATCTCCTTGTGACACTCCGCCAGTGACACCTCCATCTTTCTGACCTGTTGCGTGGCCTTGTCAGCCTGCTCTTCCAGTTTTTCCAGTTTTTGGCCATGTTGAGCCGATTGCGTGTCTCGTGTTTCGATTTCTTGTTTTTGTTCTTTGAGAGCTCGTTCCATTTGGTCAGCAACTGACTTTTTGAGATTAAGCTCTTGGCGAGAGGCTACAACAGAAAGTAAACGATATAGCAATCTAATACAATTGCCAAATTGCATGAAGACGTAGAAAGCATGGTTTGTACTGCTAAGAAATCATCTTTGTTCGTTATGTTGGAGAGATTTTTCAAAGACTTCATCATGAAATAATCCTTTCACTTGTCCCCTTCAAGTCAGTTCCTTACCAAAATTAATAACAAGTCAAATAAAGTGTTTTCAACTGCCTTTCCCCTCTACAAAGTTTAATTGACATTGCCTACCAAATGAACGTTTTTTTGAAGCCCTTATAAATGCTAAATGGGAACTTCGAACATTATTGTACCTGCCAAGGACGTTTCCAGGTGAGCTACGATAGCGTTTTTCTCTTCAAATGTTCTCTGCAACTGAAATGGGGAAAAGAAACTTCAGTAAATCAACGTTGTTACTTAAGCGATGTTTACATGGGGATACCCAAACAGGCACGAATTATTTTCAGTTATTATTACGTTCTTACTTCATGAACGTAACAAACGCGGCTATTGTTTATGAGTGTAAGTCGTGCTGAAACTGAACTAAAGAAATAAAAAATGCAGCGCTGTTTATCGCATAGCGGCCTGATCCAAACACGCGAAGGTTCGAGAAAAGCTTCAAAGCTTTCTTTACAAATTTATTTTATAAAATATCGCAAATAACCAATAACATTTAAAACGGCTCGAGGTCCATATCTCCTGTTCAACAGGACTCTTAGTTTAGGGCTGGCTACTTTTCACTTGCGGAATCACAAGCACAGGAATAAGAAGACCGAATCAAAGTCACGCCACTCTGGGAATCACCGTGACACATGCATAAGCTAAAACAAAAGTAGAACAAGTGTTCTCCAATACTCCAGACCATATGTTTTCCTACTAGCTAATGCATATGGTTACACTTGTTCTTGGAGGGAGGCACTTGTTCTTAGGGAGGCAGCGTGGCCGAGTGGTTTAGGGCGCTGGATGTGAAATCTGGAGGTCCCGGGTTCAAATCTTCCACCCTACTGCTATCTGGATTTGTTCTCGGTAGCCCCGAGTTCAACCCCTCGACTGCGTTATGTAAATAGCCAACTGGTCAGCCTCCCACCAGTTGGGATTCTTAATAGTTTATTTTCTATTTGTAATATTTCGTTACTTATTTACAGTGTCCCAATTAGCACAATAGTGCTAAATACATTCGACACTTAAATAAAGTTGTTGTTGTTGTTATTATTATTATTGCGCTCAAACTAGCCTTGACCTATACGCGTACTGATCCAAGCCCGCTTTTACAGCAGACTTCATAATTCTCCTTTTCCTTACCTCCTCTATCTGTCTCTGTAGTTCGTGACACTGTTCACCGTGTAACGCTTTCACTCTGTCCACAAGTGATGCCGATTCCTTCAGTTCTATTTCCTTGGCTTCCAGTGCTCCTTCCAACTCTCCATTGCGCCGGGTCCTGGACTCTAGCTCTTCTTGAAGCTCTTTAAGTTTTGCTTCATGTAAGCCTGATTCTGATGTCCTGTCAGTCAGCTGTTTCTCGATGCTACCTAAGCGTGACGTCGCCTGTCGTACCTTAGAAAGTAAAAAGAATTAACAAAGCTAACCTAATACCACCTTTAAAGGCACATGTATAGTGCGAAACCACATAGAGTGTTTGAGTGATTTAATTCTCCTGTATTCCTTAACAATATTTCTTACCTCTCGCTGTAGAACGCCATTTTCTGAAATCTTTTCTTCCAGTTCGTTCTGTAAATCGACGACCTTGAGATTTCTCTGACCGAGCTTACTTTCCAGTGACGCAATTTGCGCCATTTTGTCCGCCAGCCGTTCCTCTAGTTGTACAGTTTGTGTGGAGTGACGCGCCAGCTCATCCTCTAAGCGTGTAATGATCTGTTCCAGTTCCTGCTGCTTGCGATCGCCAATCCGACTGCGTTCAACGATGGCAGACAACTCTGTCCTTAAGCCGTCCATAACCCCGCCATCACCGGCTAAACCTGAGGAAAAAATTGCGCACACGAGAAATCAAAACACAAAAATGATAAAAATAGGCCTCTGGGTCGTTTTGTCATTTATCCCTGGGATAAAACAGTCAAAAAATATGAATCTGGAATAAACATGGCTACTTGGCTCTCTGTCCAGCGCATCCGGAAAAATTGGCGGCGCAAACATTTTTGGTGATAAATCGAACACATGACGCAACTCGCAAGCCAAGTACTTGGTCACCATGCTCAGAAGACATTTGTTTCTGGATTCAGTACTGAAGTGAAAAGGATGAAATCCCTCTAGCCCCCTTCCCACCCCCCCCCCCAAAAAAAAAAGTCTGCCCAAAACACCTTGCAAATCCGAATACCTAAAGTTTGTTGTAAGCTAAGCCGTCAAGGGTCGATTACCCAGGCTAAAAGGGAAACTTAAGCTCAAAGATGCTCAAGATATTGCAGAAAACAGATGACTCCATAATAACTGTCAAATTATCCCACCACACCTAAGAACAAGCTTATTACTCACCCGCTATGTGTTTCTGCTGAGCGGCTGCCCGCGCCACAGCAGTAGCCTGTAGTTTCTGAATCTCGGCTTCTTTCATCGCCAGTTTAAGCTTGAGATCAGCAATGACCGCCCGCGCTGTTCCACCGCTGCCCGTCACGTGATCACGCTCGTTTTCTACGTCATCGTGTATATAGCTGCCCAGGTTTCGTGGACTGATGCTGTTATAACCGTTGATAGTCTGGGTGCTACTACAGATGCCGCTATCGCTGGTCTGAAGATAGAAAAAGGTCAAATATTGTTGAATCACGAGAAGGATTTTATCGCATGTTTTCGATCATTTTACTCTTACATGTATCGTGTAAACGAAATATATGGCTGTGCATTTCATCGTAGATGAACAACAGAAGCAGAGAAGCCATAAAAACACTAGTAACGGTTCCTTAATTGAGTATAAAACAAATACGTGTATGAGACAGCAAGCGAAATAGAGAAAAAAGAATATTGATCAGCCACTTATCACCAGTTCTTTTCTATGCAAGCTGAGATGAGGAACAGGAAACACATTCTAATTCCTCCGGTAGGCCACGTTTTTGTTCCGTTCTCGATTTAGACACAAGGCACTATGTGACAGCGCATATTACGTAAAGGGACGGCTATGAAGCAGCAAGTAGGCGGATCTTGAAATACTCATATCTCGTTCATATATCGAACAAAATGAAATTCTAAGCATGTCAGAATACGCTATCATTTTTAACACCGGTCTATACATCACAGCAAACCCTAAAAAGGTGTGACGTAACCGTTCTAAAAACACTCACAGAAGGCGTGGCAATCACGTGTTCCTTCATGCTCTGTTCCTGAACCTGATGAACCAGTTCTTCTAGTCGTGCCATGTGAAGTTTGGTCTCCTCAATCTCCCGCTGGTATTGGATGATTTTCTCTCGTTGTTTCTCCACAGTACTTTGTAGTTCTCCCTGGTCCTTCAATAACAGTTCATTTTTTCTAAGTTCGTTTTCAATTCGGCCAATTTTTTGGCTCTGGCGTGAAATAGTCGCTCGTAAACTGGTATTTTCGTGTTGCATAGATGTCTGGCTGTCTTCTTTGGCAGTTCCTTCGGCTTGGAGAAGTCTGCAGTAGAAGAAAATGCTTCGCTTACAGTGAAATGTAAATCGAATGTGTATACGCATATTTAGCTACAGGATTTGCGAAACCTTAATTCGTCCAACAAAATTTGTCTCTGTTTAGCACCGAAAAAAACAAGTTTTGGGCGATAAGTGTTTAAGACGATTTCGAAAAGATTGCTCAAGTTTAATTTATAGTATTCAAGCTCTAAAACCGTTTCCATGAACGTTTATTCTAACCTATCAGTCAGAGACTGCCACTCGTGGTATAAAGAACATAAATAGGATACAATTTAATTTCAGTCTATACATTTGATGATCTAACCTGATCTCTTCCTGAAGGTCCGTCATTCGCTCCTGTAACGTGGCCTCTCTCTCCAACAGCTCATCTTTTTCCCGCTGGGACTGGGAACTAACCTCCTTCCAGTGCCTCTCGCGGTCTGAAAGCTGTAGTGATGGCAAATACAAGAACCGTTATCAAGACGAAACACCGCGTAAAACTGGTAACACTCCGCCCTCGACATCCGAGGAAGAGTAACAAAAGTCGCACCCTCAATGAACCACCACAATCTCCCAGTCTGACTTGCGCTAGATCCAGGAGTAGGCCCACGAATAGGAAAAAAAAACTGAAAAATGTGTTAGATTGTTAATACTTTAACGAACGACCTTTGTCTTACAACTTAGTTTTTTAAAACAATTCAAACGAATCTGTCAAATTTGTAGCAATCATTTAAGATTCATCCTCAAGTTGTATTACCAATCCTATTACCTTATTACATGAAATTTTCGCGACACCTTAATTTCGCGATTTTGCGAAAATTTTGCATTTTGACAAACTTTCATTTCGCGTTTTTGAGTGAGACACACTATATTTCTTTGTCAATGTTATTTAAGATGTCCCTGAATTTGATCAAACAACTTAATCAACAACGTCCAAATAAACAGAAACGCAACTGATTATGTAAACAGT
>Ga0126339_10003560_pt1 | contig 11361 bp, 7 predicted proteins | sample OrbTmetagenome_2_FD_92532 | JGI IMG/M metagenome (GOLD analysis project Ga0126339, IMG submission 92532) | Coral microbial communities from Petempiche,Puerto Morelos, Mexico - Orbicella T R C metagenome | ecosystem: Host-associated > Invertebrates > Cnidaria > Coral | place: Petempiche,Puerto...
CATGCATGCATGCATTCATTCATTTATTCATTCATTCATAACCTATGAATGAGAAGCTTACATGGTTTTTTGCCATATCCAGGCTTAGTAGGACCACCTTCAGCTGATAGTTCTCCATCTGTCAGCTTTTCTCCACCACTGAGAACAAGGTCCAACTTTTCATTCAAAGTTTCAACTCTCTCTAGTACTATAGACATACATTCAAAATATGTTGGTGAATATTTGATATAAATTAATAACTGACATGTTGGTGATATAACATATTGATCAACATAGTTAAATATAATCCTTTTTTTCCAATCATTGTCCAGCTCTGATTGGTCAAAGCTATTTACCATATAGTAACTTTACTACAGTAAACTCATAGATATCTTGGCTTAATTTTTTTTTTTTTTTTCATAAAAGCCATGTAATATCCATTTCTATGCCTCTACTGCTAAATACATGTCTTCGATTGATCCAGTACATAATTTGTAAGTTACAAAACCTCAAAACAGGTGGTCACATCTGTTACTTAAATAACTTAGGATCAGATCTAATGAACTTCTAGTGTCATCTGGTAAATATCAAATGATCCTCCATTGTTTTAAGACACTGTCTAGTGATATGACATTTAATTTATTGCCAGACATTGAGGGGGAAAAAATGTGCCCAATTCACTACATTCAGTTTTGGTATTTATCATTTCATGGTGAATTTTGATATAAATTCAGAGGTCTCAAACGTCACGCATGCCCTGTCAGAGCACAAATGAATGCACCATTATTAAGGTACCCACATTTGTGTACAGAGCTGTTTTGAAAATGTTCATTCAGTGTCATAATAAATGGCAAGTTCCACACGGTTTGATCATTACATCTGAAATTTTACACCTGAGTGGTAATGAAGGGTGCAAATTACATAAGATTTTTATAGTAATTTGCACATTTATGTAATTTACTCCTCCTTGACACAGATTTAATTTTTGATGAGTCTTGCTCGGATAATAGCAAAAGCTATTAGACGTCACTGTACATGCGTCAGCTGCAAGTCTCTTTAAGCTATTACCAAGCAATTCTTGAAAATGTGACACAAATGGTATTAGTCTCCAAAGTTGATGAAAAAGTAAACTTAAAACAATAAGCTTATGTTTACTGTAAATCTATGAAATCCGAAAATAAACCAATAACAACAGCCACGTTTGGTAGTATTTGCATATTGTACGTGTCCTAATTACACGAACAATAAATAAAATGGATCTAAGATCCAGCATATAAGGAGGAACAGATTGAAGGAGAATAAAACGAATTCCTGATTAATGTAAACTAGTCTGAAATAGTTTGGATGCTGGAGGAGGAGTTATTGTAAGCTTACCTTTTGGCAGAAAGTACGGGGACTAATTTATAATTTTATCAAAGGAACTCAGATACATACAAGATAGAAAATCTTGGTGTACTTACAAGCAAGGTTCTCGGCATGTACACACTCGAATTCTCTTTCTATCTGAGCAAAAAGTGACCACAATCTTGAACGGAGGTTTGGTGGCAGCGAGCTCTCCCGGTCTTGATCGTAAGCTTCTTGGCGTATCGCCTCCGATCCCATTCTGTTTGGCGAGCGAGTGCGCCGTATGGACAGTCGTTTAGCTTTAATTTTTATGCTCCCTGCTTGCGGCTTGTTCATGGCTGGGCAGCAGGTTGGAAGTGGTACAAAACAAATCTATCCCTGGCAGGCAATGCAAAGAAGTGAAACGGGCAAACTTCCAAGATTTGGTAATGGTTTCCAGAAGTGAACCGCTGACCAAATGAAGCGCGCGAATACAAATATCGTAATTCAGTAATTTCAAAAACTTCGAATCTCGCTCTTTTACCTTACCTTTAGCCAGAGTTAATTGCGAATGAGGTATAACTTGTTGCTGAGTAAATAATATTCGTGAGCCGATATGAGAGATTGAAAAAATATTGAAAACCGGAAAAAAACTCGACGATAGACTACATGTCGAATGATCATGAGTGATGTGGGTGGAGAAACCCGCCAAGCTCTTTGGTCGCCGATGTATTTTTTATGTTTAATTTTAACAATTTGCTCGGTTTATTTCTATTGTCATTGATTTCCTTGCTCGTTAATTTTTCTCAGTCGTTCTGTACGAATTGACATGTTTATTTCACTTTGCGGATTCAAATTTAAAAAATAGAACCCATGACAAATAATATGGCCTTGCAGTCCTGCCCTAACTTGAACACGCTGCGGGTTGAGGGCTACGTAGAGCAAAAACAAAGAAAACCTCAAAAAAAAAAAAAAAAAGTCAAAGGCTTGCTTAAAACTAAAAAACTATAGGCAAAGCCCATTTTATGGCTGAGACCTCTTCAACAGCTGTTCAACAGACTACACTTGAGTACCAGAAAACCTAAACAAAAAATTTGCATCTTTCTTTCTTTTCATGCGTCTAGTTGGCAGGAGGCCATTTCAGGCTGTCTAGTTTTGCCGGACAACTGAAAAACGACAAAGTAAAGAAGATTTGCATCACAATCAACAACTGTAAACAAGCTGTCAATGAAGTAAAATCCGCTAATATTATCACTGAGTAAAGTCGACAAAACAGCTCTGTCTTTGCGTGTGACCGCCGTCATTTTGCGCAAATCTGCAGCGGTAAAACGACCGTAACAGACGTCTTCAATGACTTGCTCACTCAGTGTGTAAAACCAAGTCAGCATTTCTGTGGTGCTCCTCTACTTTTGTGTCTATTAGCTTTTCAAAAAGATAAGTTGATTAATACTTATACAAAAGGGTCGAAGATATATCAACGATATCTTCCAGTCATGTGTCGCTGGGGATGCCGCGAAAATAACTTGGTATGTATAAACGTTGTCCGGTAAAGTTTGAAACACGTGATAATAGGGCCCGTGAGCAGGCTATATTAACATGACGTTTCTGAACATCCTCTAAAAAGCGAGTATAGTAAATTTTGCTTCTGTATATACAGACTACCCACGTTAGTGTTAAAATTCATTTGCGTAATTTGCAAAGTGTGACCAACTTAGAGATAATTTGAACGGCCTCCAGAGAATCCGCAGAGAACTACCAGAGGAGGGTAGCTGAAGACAGTGAATTCAGTTTCTCTAAATGTAAGCGCGTGTCGATGATGACAGGGTTCTTTTCATGAGAGTTCATTTCAGATTACTGAAGAGCATTGAATCCGGTAGCATGGAAAAACATGTACAGCTCACTCCAAAGCAACGGTATCTTGTAAAGCGACTACAGTAGAATGCCGGGGGGTCGAGGAACTCGAGCAAAACGCCTGGTAGCTCAGGGCGCACGAGCTTATAACGAATACAATTAATCTAATTTGCACGGTTTGTTTCAGATATTCAAATGCAAGTTCTGTGGTACAAATTACTGTAAATCCTGTGGCCGAGGGGATTTTCATGGAGTCATGACAGATTCAGCCGTGTGTCGAGTTTGCTTTCAGGTACATCTTAAAACAGAGAAGCGTTGTTCCAATATCCGTGTATATATAACCAAGACATCTGCACATTCGATCCCTGCGTATTGAGTATGGCCTACTGAATATAAAAGGAATTTGCGCTACATCATCGAAAGAGATTTTGCAAGCGTATTTAATGCGTCATTTGCGATTCAGCAACTAGCTTTCCTGCGCAAGAACTCCAAAAGCAAAGTGAAGCGAGAAACTAAAGTTATCAATAATTATTTATGCCGTTTTTGAAATTGTTTAATTTTGAGCCGACGGTGGTGACAGAAAGGACATTTGCATCACTTTCAAATTTGCATATTAAAAAAAAAAACCTAGGCAGAAGCAAGGCGGTTTACGGAAAAAAAAACACACAAATTTCAAAAGCTTTTCAGTGTTTGGATTATACAAAACCAATACTCGCTTGTTTCAATAAAATGACAGTTCTTTGACAGCACAGGTGGACACTTGAATTAAGTTTGAAATTACTTGACCAAAGTTCATTTACTTTGCATAAGTCGACCAGCCTGTGTTTGAGATCAGGTTGTGTAACCATTGGCAAAATAAATCTTTTGAGCCTAATTCGGGGCTAATTACTACAGTTTCTTCGAGTTAATCTTTTAATTAGCAAAATACCCTGCCTTGCTGAGAGGTTCTCGCACATCAGAGAGAAAATGTCTACATGTCTTCAAACACTCTCTGAGATCGAACTGACTGACATTTGCATATATTCCTTGGCGTTCACTGACATTCGTAGTTCAACGTGAAAACAAGGTTTAAATTTCCAAATGCTGCGGTATATAATGGAACCCATTGGACGCAGTGTAACAGTTAATTACAGCGGTCACAACTTACGACAAAGATCGTTCAAAATAGGATTAAGCTAATCTGAGCTTATGAAGTCGACCAGTATTAAATAAGCGTGCCAATAATGGCTGGCTTTGCGGGAATATAATTCAATTAGAGCCTCTTCATTTACCCTGGTATCAGACCGTAAACTGCATGAAACAAAACAAAAGGTTTAGGCACAAGCGCAGTAAGGAGCCTGACTCGGGGTGGAAATTAAGGGTGCTTTCCATTACGCCAAAGATTCCGCAAATTTCAGTCGGAAGTCAAATGGAAAGGCCCCTTTCGGTTCATTTCGACCGGAATATTCGGGCCCACCTCTGGAGGTGGTCCACCTTGACCGGTCGGACCCATCCGACCGAACCGTTCCATTTTACAAATCGGTCTATTGCCATACTTCTCTTCACTCATGAATAGGGAATTCGGAAAAGGAATACTGAAATGGTAAGAATCATTCATTTTCCTCGGGTATTCCCACTGCTCTCTGACCTGTCGGTCTGGCATAATGGAAAGCGCCCGAAGGATCCGATGAGAGATCACGTTTTCTGTGGTGTGTTCCTTCCCCGTCCCTTTGTGAGAAACAAAATGTGAGAAACAATGCTCAGGGAGCTCTAATTCTGGTAAAGTCAGTTTTATTGGAAATCTAGCCTTTCACTAACGCTTAAAACAAAACAAAATACGTACTAAGGCAAAAACAAAACAGGGAACGCGGAATTCGGTCGAAAATTGTCATGTCATAGGGCTAAGCGAATATACGCCAGTCTTTCAAGTTTCTTGGCAGTCGCTCTGATTATTGCCGCATGCGTAGAGAGGAAGAAGGGCCCAGCAAAATGCACGCACGGCATTCAACGCAATATATTAGCACATTATTGCACACAATAAGTCGCGCACATTTGGCTACCCTGTGGCAAGAGTCGGTCAGCCTGGTGCAACAGGGAGACCAACCGCATGCAAGATGTTGTGCGCAACATGTTGACTTGTGCGCGACACTGCTGCAATGTGTGACCAAGTTATCGTTAGAGGCTACGGACCCTCGAATGCAGCAGTCTTCAGTTAAACGCCTTGCTTACCTATGTTCTTGTATTTTGATTTCAGCCGAAATGCCAGGGAGAAAGGATTGGTCAAGCGCCAGAAAAATCATCAACGAAGAAAGGAGTGATTAACAAGAAACCCGCGAAAACAGATTATTCCAAGAAATGATGGCAAACTCAGGCCAATTAAATTAAAAACGTTGGGAAGACTATCTTTCGAGTAGAGTCACCATGATTCTTCAATGCAGATAGAAGCTGGCTCTGCAAGCAAGATCCTGTACAGAAAATAAAACGAGCGAATTAGCTCCCTACACGTGAACTGAAATGGAATATATTAATGATCTGGAGCCCGATGATATTTGACTCTTAAATCTATTTTGGAGCTTATGCGAACATGCCATGGTTTCGATTTACAGTGGAACCCCGTTAATACGGACACCCAAGGGATATGATTAAGTGTCCGCATTATCAGGGTGTCCGTATTAAGCGGGTTAATTTTAATAAGAGAAAATATATGAGCTTTTTAGTTGTCGGGACAAAGAAAACTGTCCGTTGTAAGCGGGCGTCCGTAGAACGGGGTTTCACAGTATTTCTAGAAGATTTGATTCTCCGTATATAGATCTAGCACAGATGTCCTTATGGCTGATCATTTTTTTTTTTCTCGTAACTTCCATACCAGTGTAAACTTTATATTTTTGAGGACAAAATAGTCACTGACCAGTTAGTGTTGCTGGATCAGTGTTACCTTTCAAGCATAAAACATGAAAGTAACAAGAACTGGATGGACTGATATTTTCATGGGCCCTCAACTGTCAAAATCCTCTCAGATGCATTCAGCTAAGTATACTGCGTATTTGAATAAGTAAAGCCAGATGAAGTCTGCATTGGGCCGAGTGTCTCAGGTATCAAGCAACCTAAGGGCATTTCCACTCCTACCTCCCCACCTCCCCTGCCTGACGAGATGTCCGAGTCCATTGCAGGGTTACCCCCCTCCAGCAATAAACTCGCCTGTATCCGTTTATACACCTGAGAGGAGAGAGGAACTGTGTGAGGAAGTTCTCAAGAACAACACAAGCCTCTACCGAGCCAAAACCTGAAATTCTCGATCCGGAATCCAGCTCGCTTCTCGTTAGACTCGTGTCTCCCATGAATTCACGAGGACCACTGTTTATTAATGTTTCGTGCACTTGCCACACTGAATGCGTTAAGAAAGGAGCAAACCTGTACAGCTTACTTCGTTAGTTACAAGCACATGGAGACCAGTCTGTTCTACGGCTTTACCTCGCTGTGAAAACCTCACAACCGACTGTGGTTCTTTTTTTTCTGAACCTCCCTCCCCGCCTCCCTTATCCACTGTTATTTCAGTGTGACGGGTGCCTGGATGGCTGTATGTAGGGCTCATGGCCAGGTTGGGGGATTGCTAGCCATAGGGGCGTTTTACTGTCTAGGGGCCAGCTGATCACAGTGACGACTCCCGGGCATCCATCTTCCATACAGTGTAACACAGTCGTTAATTACACACAAAACACAAGTTGAATTGCTCAAATTTAATTTTTTCCGGCCGTAAACAACTTGCACTCACAGAGGCTATATAATCAGAACTTGTAAACCCACAAGCAGTTGAACATTAAGCTGTAAGCAATTAACATTGCAAGCAAGTTCACGTCGAAGCAGCCAATCCCTTCATTATTGTCTCTGGAAAAGCCAGACATGTCTCCTCAAAATTCTGAAGCAACAGGGCATTTCAGTTTGAAAGTTGAACAAATATTTCATCACCGACATGTGAAAGAGTAAATTTTAGGCATGAAATTTTGCGAAAAGTGAAAACAATGGTATCTCCTTTTCAAACCTATCACTTTTAAATATCGTCCCGACACGTCACTGCTACTCTGGAAAACCCAGAAAATTTAGGTGACCACCGACAGCAAAGAACCGTCTCAAATTATGCATTGCAAGATTGTCTGCCAGTTCCGGGTAGTGTGGTAAAGTAATACAGTACGGGAAGAAAAGGTGGGTTCCTCTGAGCACATAGACACCTGTTCACACTGTGCAAAGGCTGAATGACAAACTAAGTGAACTTAAGTTTCACACTTTCTCCTCGCCCGTATCACGTTAAGACGCTTGCTACAACACCGTAGTTTTCTTTGACTGACAAACATCTTCGAAATTCATCTAGGACGCCTCTTGTGTTTCGCCTTTTTCTTCCTTTTCTTTTTCACGAGAGGTACGTTTCCAAATGCTAGAAAAAAAAAAAAGAAATTTTTCAACAATATCGCCAACAGTAGAAATCGTTACAGAGATAAGACAACGATAAAAAGATCTTTGTCAAACCTGCTGGAGAGTTGTCGTCTCCAGTTGACACGTTGGACTCTTCTTCCCACGACAGCCTGCAAAAAGAAACTTGGATGTTCGGTGCTTGTTTACGAGAAGGAGCACTTAGTAACAACGTAACACAAGGCAGTCTTTATGATCCAAATGACCCAAATACTTGGAGCTGTTCTAACTACAGCTTTTAAAGTATTACGCCTCTAATCTCCCGGGATTCTTTTAGTCGATGAAACTTACCCACGGTTTTCAACATGTGTTCCAACAGTTAAGTGATATCCATTTATATTCCTGGTTCAGTAGTAAGTTAACAAGGGGAAACTGAATGTTTCTAATAACAGTAATAAATACTCATGATAGGAAGTTAACGATACACTTTATTAACGCGATTAAAAAAAAATTCCGTTAATTTAATACATCTTAATTTACGTCGATTTTAATTTAAATCACACTATTTTACATCATTGTTGTTTTACAGCACCTTCATTTTGATAACAAAACCTCATCTGCTCATAGTTCCACTATCAATGCCTCGGAGTCACTCTCGGACAGTTCTTCTTTAAGAATAAAGTTCAAAAAGTCTTTCGACTGGTCTTCGTGTTGATCCGTTTCCCCGAGGGGACAGCTAACTTCTTTCACTAGAGTTAGCCGCACATTGTTTTCGAAAATTTCGCGTTAATTTGATGTATGTAAACCTAACTTTTGGAAAATTCGCGTTCATTCTGTGTAACATAAATGTTCTTCGCGTTGTCAACGTGCATCGTTAACTTGCTACAATAAGGTAACCTGAATCTCACCTGTTAAGAGTATCTCTTAAGGCTTGACCATCACCATCCTCATAGCTATCAACATCTGAAGATAAACAGTTCTCTACGTAAGTGACTTTGCTTATCTGAGTGTTGCGCTACTCGGCTCGCCTCGCATGACTTTTACGTGAACAGTGTGACTTGGTCTACGAGACTATCACGTGACTTGGTCTACGTGACATTTTCTCTTGTAACTTGGCTTACGAGACATTCCTGTGAACTACGTGACTTAGCTTACGTGACAACTTATGTGAATTACGTGACTTGGCGAACTCAAATACTGCGTGAATCAGCTTACAAGATTTTCCCATCACTGCCACTAGTTAGATGGTCTAACATGTTTTGTATTTGGCTACTCTGCATTCTTACTGTTCTGCAATTAAGCGTCTGCACACAGACAAAAGTCAATCAAGTATTTTCCAATATTTCATGTTCAGTACCTACCAATAACATCATCAGGTTCCAAAGAACTTCTAAAAAAAGAAATAAAAATTAAAATCAACTTTTTTAACCAACCTGTAAATAAATTGATAGAAATACAGGAGTATAAAAACAGTCTGAAAATAACAGCTTTCATTACCCATCCGGTCGTAACCTGCCTACAGGGGCCTCCAATTCTGCATAGCCTGACAAGTAAATGAAAATAAATCAAATCTTTAGCTGTTCAGTTATAATTCATATTTTCGAATAAAGTCTGTAAGTTTCATGACAACTTTTGAACATGGACTGGGAACTACAGGTGAAGGATCCCAGATTCACTGACTGAAGTGTAAGTATTATGCTGCACTACGGTAATAAATGGTGGTCACCCAACTAGTTTAGCTCTTAAGTTATTTTGGGTGACCAGCAAATGTATGTCTTTTTAATTTATTTATTGTTTAATTAGTAATTAAGTTAATTTTACAGTTCAAATAAACCTTGTTGTTGTTGTTGTTCACAAGGTATATGTAAATAAATTTCAAACAAACACCAGTGAAATACAGTTATGGAGTACCTAAAAGTAACAGTCTGACAGATTGCCTTTGCTCATCAGAGTGTTGTGGGCATCGATGGGATCTAGATAACAAAACATTCTTAGAACTCGCAAGTCACAAATTAGGAGGCCATTGTTCAAAAAACAGCACATTAACTTTGAAATAGTTTGAAAAACTGGAACTCGATTACTGTTAAGTATTCATTATCATAAAATGGTCAACTTGTTGAAAATGTTTTAACACATCTGGGTAAAAACTGTTGTACAGCTAATTGTATAGCTACGTAATTTAATCCACTTCACAAATCACGATAACTTTGAATTCTTCATCAGAACTCACAGTGCTGTTACTTTGAATTCTTAAGGCAAGGCATATAAAATGACTTCACCATCATCCAAAGCAAGAGTATTCATGTTAAACAGTACATGAAAGCTATTCACAATCACGTCACTTCATCAACAACTGTGGTTACCGTAATGCAACAGATAAACCAACCAAGAATCGACCTCATCGGCTCATGGCCTCATGCAACTAAAGATATTAATTTCACTGTTAGTTTTACCTTGTACACATCCGTGCTGTATGTTCTGATATCACACCACAGGTCTAAAAAACAAATGAAACAAACATAGTAAATTTAACAAATTGAATGTGGTTTAGCAATGTTGTCTGTACTCTTATCAACAACGACTACGCATCATCACAGCAGTCAAAATATTGTGGACTCACGAGGCACAGCCAAGGGGCAGACCAATAAACTTTCACAGGGGGAGGGGCATTTTCTGAGGCGTGATTTTTCTCACCTTTAAGTTGTGCATGATTTTTTCGGGTGGGCAATAGCTTGTGCAAGAATTTTTTTTAACATCAACAATCAAAATAACTGGATGGTAGAAAGCAATTGGTTGATTTTTTCAGTTGCCCCATGGCTCCCCTTGCACAATGCTTTTTCAGCAGCTTTTGCTGTGCAGGAATTATTTAATTTTTTGGGACATCCCTTCCCCTATGATGGATCAGGCAAGTGCATGAGCAAACAAATGAATGCCAGTGACATTCAAATGCACTTTACGTGAATAATGAAATAAGTTTGCAAACTTGTATATTTCAAGTTGGGTTACATTAGCTGGCTACACCTACTAGAAAAAAAAAATCTTGAAATGGTCCTTGAACAGAGCTGAATCACAGAGTACTCAAGATAAAGCTCCATACATATCCATGTATATGTTCATGTACATATTTAAAATGAACTTTTATTACAAAATACGTACCTGTGAGAGAAGAGCCTTTTTTTCTTCTGAAAGAGACCATAAAAAAAACATTGTGATACAGTTTCATGCAATGGGGAGTTCTAAACATTACTGTAAATGTTTGATTCCTTCTCGTGTTCCCCTCCACATCTACTCCTCTCATCTCCCATCTGTAACCCACCCCTCTGTTATATATACAACGTGCAAGTGCTGTACATACCGTTTCCAAGAGGTTCAAAGGCAGCCATAGTAAGTCCAGTCTGAAAGCCAAAAATACAATAAATATGACATAAATATAAAACTTCACCTTAACTTATAACATAAACACTACTATTCACTATTTGCCAACTGGGCTTGCAAAGGTTTAATAATCTCTGAACATAAAGGACCCTACGGGTGTATTTCTTTGGATTTTCCCAAAGAAACACACCCTTAGATGCTTAAAATTTGCAATGTTCTAAGGGGACTTGCCCACATACAGCAGCTAACCCTCCCAGATGGTGTGGCTATAAACGTTTTGGACACCCACTCTTCAAAACCTGGCTAAAAGCATGGAAAGAGCCACTGACAAGATTGGAATATTTTGTATATTATAAGAATGAATTAAAACTCTAGAATAAACATCATCTTACCCTTGTTGCTGGTAACTCTCCACTGTGAACAGAACTAGGTGTCCCAGGACGAGGAGTC
>Ga0126339_10003561_pt1 | contig 11360 bp, 9 predicted proteins | sample OrbTmetagenome_2_FD_92532 | JGI IMG/M metagenome (GOLD analysis project Ga0126339, IMG submission 92532) | Coral microbial communities from Petempiche,Puerto Morelos, Mexico - Orbicella T R C metagenome | ecosystem: Host-associated > Invertebrates > Cnidaria > Coral | place: Petempiche,Puerto...
AATTAACTAAAATAAAATCCTATAGGCCCAATTATAAACAAAACATCTTTTTTACAACAAAAAATATTACTAAGCATTTTCTTCAATTTTCATTCTCCCTTTAAAGGAATTTCACAACTTAACAAGTTTCATTCTCTGTTTCATTTTCATTGAACCTTAAACATAATTTTTAAGTTACCAAAAATTTTTCTCATTGATAGTTAACACTCCACTCACTTTATGGGAGCTTAGAACCAGCTTTTGGCACCAAGGTCTCTAGAATTGCCTTGGTAATCAACATGAGCTGTGATTGGGTCAATAGTTGCCTTGGTAACTGTAAACCAAGCATAGCTCATGCTAGGACCCAAAACAATCCCAGGAATCCTTGTGCTGACAGCTTGTGCCTACCATAAGTTAAGTTTCTGGAATGTTTAACAAGGTAATTATTATTTGTCAATAGACCAATTTAAATATATTAAAATTCAGCCTAACACAATAGACCTCAGCATGAGGCTCCGTGGAGTAAACGTCACAAACTCTGTAGTTATTCCCCAAGGCCTCGTACTGAGGTCTGTTGTTTTAGGCTGAATTTTAATATTATATTGAAATTAGTCTATTGGCGATTTATTAGAAACTAAATATATAATAGGTCTTAATTTTATTTGGTAGGCTGGTAAACTGTTAAGTAAATCGGCAGCATTCCATTGAACAGCTAATTAGTATTGATGAAGGGTAATCTTGAAATATCTTACATTAATCATTATTTTAAGCCCTTAATTTCTTACAAACTGAACTAATTAAACAGGAATTCAAAACTTTTCACCAACAGTTTCTAAATATAATTTATATCGATAAAAATTAAATCAATGTAACATTTCTTTAGTTTTGAACATATTTTTTTGCAATAAAATTCAGTCATAAACATTTTCTGAGGGGCTCGCACTTTTCTAGGTTGGCTCAATTTTTCATCGGTTTTTATCTTTTTCCACTAAAATCGACTAATATTCAGGCTCCCTGGGATTGTCACGCAATGCTCCTTTTCACACATTGCGTGAGTAGAGAAGTCACGGATGCGAAGGACGCTACAAGGACGCTACAATCATTTGCAAGGATTTTTGATTAAGAAACTATTTTAGAAATTAACGAGTCAAGTTGGATTTTAAAACCGTTTGAAGTCAAAACTCGCCATATGAAAAAAAAAAAACCGCGACCAAATTTCTAAGTCAACAATTTTCGACTTCAAATCTTCGCGCGCATAGTTATTTAATTTTAACACAACATAACTTTAGCACATTCTTGCTCCCAAATTCTTAAATCACTGTAAGCAGCGATTCGGCTTAAACCTCTAGCTTGTTTCAGTTTTAAAATAATAACAAGACCTGCTCAGCTTCATGGATGTTCTCTGGAGAATTGTCCTTCAAATTAGTCATTCATTCGCGCGGGAATTTGATTTGCATTTGAATTAAACAACTCTCCAGAGTAACATCACGTGAGATAAAATAGGATGACAAACAACCAAGCTGAATAAACATAATTAACGAAAACCTTAGGCAATATTTATATCTTTATAAACAGAACCAAACCTTTTTTCGCCATAATAATCGGCCAATTATTTCTTTCATCCAAATTAAAGAGAGATTCCTGACAATGGTAGCTTCACAGATGAAAGACTTCAGTGACTTGTGCTCTTTGGTGAAGTTTGCGGAATGACGGTCGGTCGGAGGTTTGGTCGGAGGTCAGACTGGAGGATCCTGTGTTCAATTCTTTCTCTGATTTCAATGGTGATGCACCGGAATTAAGCGCCATACTTTAGCGCTTCGGTTTTTCTTTTCCAGTTTGCGGACATTTCCAACTTCAATGGGTTTTCTTCCAAAATAGTCCGGGAGGGCGAGCTCATCGGCAGTTCATTTATTTTTCGATGCATTGACTTGCGCATTAGCATCTTCAATCAAATTACGAATTTGGCTTTTTAATGGGTTTTTTTTTTTGTTTTTTGGACTTATTAATTCCAAAATGAGTGTGGCATTGTGACAAATTAAGACTGAGACCCCGGAGGCATGGGGAGCAAACTCTCACTTTCCTTTACGCTGCCCACCCCACTTGAGAGCAAATGGTCAACTCTTGCAAGTGTTCACCTGTCCCCGGCTTGGGTAGAAGGATCAAAACAGACCAGGATTTTAAAGTTGGAATATTAAATGAGGACTAAAGAAACAACACCGACTTCCAGAAGCAGAGTGGCCGCAGCCCAAAAGGCAGGGACAAGATTGGCTGGATTATTTTTTTATTTTTTTTTTATCTTCAAGTTATGGACAACAGAGACATTTTTTATTTCAATAAAATATTGTTATCTTTCCTCCCGTGTTGTTTTATTTTGCAATCCAATCATTTGAGTGAACTAGATAAACTCTCTAAAATAAGCCAAGTTCTAGAGAAGTCTCAAGAAAACTTAGCAGTACGATTAACACAGTTTTGGTAAACAGTTCGTTTTTCGTATCAATGTACACCACAGATACGTCTTTTCATCATTTCAAAACGCACGAAATGCATTTTGTTAGAAAGCGTGTAAAACTCCAACCTAAGGGTGGTCACGCAAACGAACAAGGGTGACAAGATGTCGCGTCCAGTTGCGTGACAATCCCTGGTGCCTAGTTGTTTTCCATATTAAATTTTGAACGTACCTGTGGCGTACATTGTAACACAAACAAACCGTTTCCAAAAACCAGTTTGTAATCGTACCGCTTAGTTTTATTGAGACCTCATGATTACTGTAAACATAACCGTATTGCTCTAAGCTTGACACATTAATTCTCCTTACTAAATGCCCTACAAGTTTTGATCTTAGCTTTGAGAATTTGGTAGTACATCAAGACTATCGCGAGTTAAGTATATCTTTTCGTTATCTTATCTCCGGTCGTTTTGGAAATCTACTGATACTGTGAGAAGAAAAGATATGTCCACCTTAAAGGACCTACGTCACGGTTTGCGCATACCGAAAAGTTAAGCCTCAATTTTTCAAATTCGTCGTTTGTAATCCGTGTCAATCTTCTCCATCCTCAGCCATCCTTGCTCCTTTATGGTTTATCATTATCTTTTTGGTGTTTTTCCACCTTATTAAACTGTTATTTTCAGGTTTCCTATCATTTAAAGGTAATTTTGTAGGTGGCCAAAATAACTCAAAATACCGTAACTGAGCTCCTTTAAGGACTAGCTTGGTGTACGTTTTCCAAAAACCTTTGTACTAAAATTCCATTGTAAGTTCGCGTCCAAATAAATCGTTGGTAGACCCGAGAAAATTGGAAACCAGATACGAATTGAATGTTTTTTGGCGCTTTCCTGCTTATATAAACTATCAAGAGAAATCAAAAAGAATCTGGAAGAAATTTGTTGCACGCGCGTCAAATAAACAACCTAAATAAACCGATCCTTCTATTCCAGAATTTCCAGACTGGGTAGCATCAAGAATTCATTCGAGATTGCAGCAAAATTGTTGCCAAAGCCACAGTTATAATATTTGTAAAAACAAATTCGGCTTGAAATAGTAGGAACGAAAATATGCAAATTTCTCAACGCTGTTCGCACCCATCGCACAAATATTTGCATTCTTATAGATCAAAACAATATTTTGAATTTTTGCTTTGTAATCAACCGTTGTGTAAATTGTCGTATTCTCTAAGGTTATAAAACGCTCTAATCTGATGAAAAAATCAAAAGAACTTTAAGTTTTTTTCCTTTCATTCCCAAGAATAGGTTCTGCTAAAGAAACAGACATGGAAGAAAAACATGCATTTCAAAGAACTATTTTTTTCTAACAATTTGCAGTCTTGAGCAATAACAACTTTTTAAAACATAAACAAGCGAATATCAAGTTTAACAGCCGACGTTTCGGCGTCGTCGTGACACCATTCTCAAGGCAGAGTTAATAAATTAATGCGAAGATCTGATTTCTATACTTTTTAGAGTCTCTGCAAATTAGTATAATAACAAAGGCTCACAAGTTCTTCAAGGACCTTTGTGTGAATCGAGCCCATTTGCACGTTTAAGAGATGGTTTAAGTTTTCGTATAATTTGCAGTCGCTTGGAAAAATTGTAACAACAAGATTTGAAGTACGCTTTAGCTAAGGCTTTACACCTCAAGACCAAAAATACTTAGGAAATTGTACTTCTCGTCTTGCGTGATATCGTTGCATTTCTGCTGCAATCTCGAATAAGCCTTTATTAAAGAATTTAAAGACATCCGATGATACACTGGCAAAGTAAATGTTTTGAAAAACGTACACACAAAGGTTTACAGTAAAAAGAAATGTTGAGCCACCCACAGGCGACCTCACATAATTTTTGCAAAACTGATGGAGTGTTTACGACAGGTTAATAATTTGGCTGCACAAGACAATTTCGAAGACTTTAAAACGGAATCGTATAACAGACTCAAGATGGTCACATTAAACAAAGTGGTCATTTAGTGAGATTCGACTGTCCAATGCAATGCACACCTGTAATGTACCGTACCAAGATCTCACCATTTAACAGTGTCACTGTGATCTCTACAAATTTTGTACATGACTTACAGTCTCTCTGTTCTCTAGCACGACCTTAGCAGGAACACAAGGTTAAAGAATCACAAGCAAAGCCGGTGCCTTGGAAACCGAGAGAGTTAACTTGCTTTGCCCACGATTTTTTAGTTTCATATCACTACCAAAGTCCTCTGAGAAAACAATGAAGCTGTAAACAGCCCACAGTACACAATGATCAAATATAGACAGAAACTCTCTGTAAATCTTGAAGTTATAGTTAAGTTTGTCCGTAAGTTTGCCAATCAGTTGTCTGTCTTATTTATCTGTCGGTTTGTCTGTTGGTCTGTCTGTCTGTCAGTCGTTCAGTCTGCTTGTAATGTCTGACAGAGCTGTCTGTCTATTTCTGTCTACATTCAATCAGTCAATCAGGCAGTCATTGCATCAATCAGACAATCAATTAGTCAGTCCATCATTCCATGTGCCAGTCTTTCAATAAGTCAGTCAGACAATAAGCCAGACAATCAATAAGTCAGTCTGTCATTCTTGCATCAGTTTTCCACAGAGTAAGTCAGTCAGACAATCAGACAGTCAGTCAGTCAGTCAGTTAGTCAGTCAGCCAGCCAGCCAGTCAGCCAGTCAGTCAGTCAGTCAGTCAGTTAGTGAGTCAGTCAGTCAGTCAGTCAGTCAGCCAGTCAGTCAGTGAGTCTGTAAGTGAGTCCGTTATTTTTTACATCAGTCTTTCCGTGAGTCAGTGAGTCAATGAGTTTGTCAGTCTGTCAGACCATCAAACATTTGATTCATCAGTCAATCAGGCAGCTATTTAATCAATCAATCAATCAGTCAATCAATCAATCAATCAGTCAGTCCATCATTCTGTCAGCCAGTCAGTCAATGAGACAATCAATCAGTCACAAGGTTCATACTCTTTTAGACTTTTCCATGACCTTTCCGAGTCTTCCATGACCTATGTTAAGCAGTTTTTTTCAAAGTATTGTCAAAACAATCTGTTATTTAAAATGTTTTGCCACATTATGACGCATAAAATGGGTGCCAGGTATATTTTATGATAATAGTGGAATTTAAACTGGTTTTCTGAATTGTCTGTTATTTTTTCAACTTTTGTTTTGTTTTGTTTTGTTTTGTTTTTCGCTCTTTTTATTCTCAGAAAGTATATTGCTTTTCCATGACTTTCCATGACCCACACTTCAATTTCAGGACTTTCCTGGCCTGGAAAATGAAATTGTAGAATTCCACGACTTTCCAGGTTTTCCATGACCCGGACGAACCCTGAGTCAGTCCATCATCCCATGCATCAGTCTTTCAGTCACTCAGTCAGTGCCTCTGTCATTCCTTACATCAGTGTTTCAGTGAATCAGTCAACAAGTCTGTCAATCAGTCAGTCAGTCAGACCATCAATCAGACAGTCTCCCATTCTGTCAGTCACTCAGTAGATCAGTAGGTCAGTCAGTCAGTCCATTATTCTGTGCATCAGTCTTCCAGTAAGTCATTCAGTAAGTCAGTCACTTTGTCATTCCATGCATCAGTCAGTCAGTCAGTCAGTCAGTCAGTCCATCCGTCCGTCCGTCCGTCCGTCCGTCAGTCAGTCAGTCAGTCAGTCAGTCCGTCCGTCCGTCAGTCAGTCAGTCAGTCAGTTAGTCAGTCAGTCACGCTGGGTTTGAAACTGTACGGCTAAAAAATTGTTATACGAGAGTTCTTCTATTCATTGTGCAAATCAACCATGGAAGAATACAATGTACATTGCAAGACTGAACTAAGTTAGTCAGGGCAGAACTTGGCTTATTCAAGAGTTTTGTTCACCTGGTTCCCCCAAGAATTGGATTGCAAAATAAAACATACAGTTTTTCTAAAGATGACTGGTTCAAGCTTTGGACCACTTTGTCTCAGTTGGCATCTGATCTGGAAAAGCAAGATTAACTTCTTTTAGTCTCAAGTTACCATTGATATCATAAGATAACTAATAACCAACTACTTAGACCCAGCTGTCAGTCAGTCCAACAATCAGTTAATTATCTAGTCAAATCTGGTCAGTGAATCAGTTCATCAATCTGCCAGTAAATATATCAGTCAGCCAGTCATCCAGTCGATTGGTCAGCACCTTGCACAGCAAGTGTTTACACATTTCGGGGTGCACAAAAATTGAGGTGAGAGCCCTTATATGGGCTACATATTTGGTCTGAAATTGGGCATTGATTTTGGCCATTTTGGTTATACAATTATAGGGTATGATTTGTGCACTCTGGTCTTGAAATAGCTACATTTTGTAGAAGAAGCTACTTTGTCAGCATTATCAAAAAGAACATCAACAAAAACAGTTTTAAATCACCTTTCTGCTGTGGGCATGAAGTACAAAGAAAAGATTTTTGTGAAAGTTTACCATCAGAATCATTACTTTCACTTAAGAAGCTTTGGTTATTGCTTACTGTAGTTTTTCCTCTTCAACTTAAGACACAAGTGTTTTTTTAAGAAGAGTAAAATTTTCCATATTATGTAAAGGTTAGCTTGTATCAATCATCATTCACTACAAGAGCTCTGAAATACCACACATGGTATTTTCCCCTCTGTGCTAGCATATTACATGTATATATCATTTGACATCTCCACGACAATGTGATATGTAACTCTGAGTGTTGCACTAAAAATGGACTGTTCGTTCAAAATATTTTTAAAACTTCTGGTTAATTTGTAGATCAGGAAGAATGTTACTGGCGGCTTGTCTGAATTGCATGCTAACAATTCTGGTTCACTTGTCAGGGAAAGTGTTAATCTCAATCACTCACACGTACGTCTCACAACAGTGAGGTAAATGTAAACGCTGAAAAGGAACTAGGAAAGGTAAAGGGTCACAAAAAAGTTGGTTTACACATGTATCTGTCAACATTACCTTAAAGCATTGGTTAACAGTTTTTAGATAACCTGTCTGCTGTGGGCATGAAGTCCAAAGAAAAGATCTATGTGAAAGTTTATTGTCAGAATAATTATCTTTAATCAAAGAAGCTTTGGTTAACCCTTAGTGCAATGTTCCCTCTTTTTTTATGAAAAGAGAATTCCATATTACGTCAAGGTTAGCTCATTCCATATTACATCAAGGTTAGCTCATATTTATTATCATTCTACATTTTGCAAAATAGTGAAAAAATCTTTCTATTGTGTAGTTCCAGAAAATATCCATACCCCCACCACAGAGGGAATTTCACGTAAGCCCCACTCCTCCCCGGAATTTCCATTTTTTGACCACCTAAATACCCTCCCCCTCCCACCCCTCCAGAATTTCCACTACTATTTAGTACACCCTCCATACCATCTGGAAAAAATACTTTTGGCAAGAAAGTGTGTTAAAGTTAAAGTAAACACTCAAAATATTTAGCACTCCGTATTGCACTTCACTGTTAATAACATTCTTGATCAATTGTAGGTCCCTTTGTAAATGTGTTACAATTTCCATTGAAGGACTGATAAAATGAGTGTGGGTGAAATTGACACCATACTTTTATGGTGAACACGATCACTAATATACTCGGGATGAAAGCAAGTTTTACAGCAAAACTGCATACAAATGGACAGAGATAAACAAGAATAAGATATTCTCAAGTTCGTGAAATTGTAATATCATTTCTACCTTTGTAGATCGTTTTCATGTGACGTCATCATTTTCTAAAATCGAAAACTAAAGAGCCACCAATGTTTTTATCCCCATCAGGCATAAGAGGGGGTAAATTTATATAATATTACGTTTACAATGTTACAGTTCAATAGTGTGCTTCGTTTGAAAACCAAGGTATTTTGAATTTCAGAGTTATGGCGGTGCATGACACAAAGCTAAAATCGCATTTGTTGAAAAATATATACTTATCTCATGATATGTAGCTTTTTTAGAAGTTCAATCCTTAGGAAACGTGCTTGTGTAAATGTTTGTTTGTTCAGTACAGATAACCAGTCGACTAGATAGCCAAAGTAAGTTCCAGATGTTTACACTAGTTTCGGGCCGCCATATTAGTGCACCACAGACGTGCACCAACATGCATTTCCATACTGGGCTCTGTAAATTTCTGTGAAACATTTTGACAAATATCTGCAGTCTGGGAAAACCCACAAACCTAAGACTTGGCGAAGTGTCTTCTCTATCTATTGTGTGGATCCAGAAAATATCCATACCCCCCCATGGAGGGTGTTTACCAGTATGAACCCCCACCCTCCCAGGATTTTCTATTCCAGGGGGCTTCACAGTACTCCCTCCACTCCCAGGAATTTCCATGATTTTTTCTACTTAGGCCCCCTTCCCATCGGAAATTCTGTATCCATAAATAACAAGACTTAACTCATTAATTGTAATAAAATTTAGCCACAGCTGTTTATAATTACATTGTAGACAAAGACATACTTTTTCATGGTAGACTGCAGACACCGTGCATTTCTTCACGTCATGTTACAATGTTTGAACCGGTGTTTGAACTAATGAACAACCGACTTAGAAGCACTTCACTCCCAAATAGCATAGCAGCTGACTTTTTCTTCATTAAAAGAAGTTTTCATACAAGAATCTCGAAACATACATAAAGCTCTTTCAAATAACCCAGTCAAAGTTTTAATTTATGCGTGGTCAAGACAACATACCGAATTACTTTATACACACGGTGAAGTCGTCATGCAACATTTTTTTCAAAACAGCTGTTTCCCAAATCTCGCTTAACTTTTCCTTTCACCAAAGGAATACATGAATTAAGTCATACACTTTGTCTCTGTAGTTTGTAAATGATAGTAAATTCATGTTATGCCTTAGTTTTTATTAATTTGTAATACATTTCATACGTGAAACACGCATTGTTCAGTCGTTCTATAAATGACCGAATGAAATCTTGGCTACTGCTCCAACGCTCCTCGCTGTCCATGGTTACATATAGTTCAAGACAAATGGCTTTGAATCAACTTTGCTCACTTAAACAAACTAACAACTACACGGATAACGATGAAAATATGTGATATGGCATGGTTACGACAAGTCCAAAATGGGGAATAATTTATACGAGTATCAAACAAAATAAACAAAGAATGAATCTCATTTAATTGACGGCATGATTAATGCTGGAAAAAGCATCTGAGCTACGTTTAAGCTGAATACAGCACGATCTTCAATGTATAAAATATCATCAACTTCATTGTTCATGTATTGCTGCACCTCTTTGTCCACATTTTGTTCAACTTGACATCCAACAAACACGATGCTCATGATTTCCGTCTGTCGTATGACGTCGGAAGAAAAATAGAAAATATATGACAAAGAATCTAACGTTTATTTCAATAGATGGAACATTTCTGTTGGTTTGGTTACCTGAATTGGTTGGGAAAGTACAATAGCACGGGAAAAGTACTGGAAAGAAACTCTCTGAGTAGCCCCCCTCCCCTTCGGAAATTTACCTATTTCAGACACCCCTACCCCTCGGAATTTCCGTGACCCTCCGTGAGGAGGGGGGGTGGGGTATGGATATTTTCTGGATCCAAACATTATTTCCTATAAGATCACAATGTACAGTTTCAGAAAATATCCATACTCACCCCAAAGAAGGGATTGGAATTTCCTGGGGGGTGGGGGGGGGGGGTGTTATGAGACCAAAACATTTAAAGAAATGTATGAAGCTTAACTGGAATTTCCAGAGGGGTGAGGAGGCGTTAGAAAAAATCCCTTCCGTGGGGGAGGTATGGATATTTTCTGGAACTACACAATTTATTGACTTTATCCACTGAATGGATTTTTTTATTGCATGACAATAAAAATGATGTGTAACAAAACTAATTTCCACGAAAGAAATCCACTGCCACTTTGAAGACCGAAAAACTAGGCTAGTCACCAATGCTTTTCGGTCCACAAGGGGACTCCATGTGGACTGGTAACAAGTAATGGCGGCCATTTGCACGCAAAGGCACGTTCTTTGCATTTGTTAGCTTCCAAAGTGCTTTTTGAAGAAAGAAGATGTATTTCAAATACAATTCAATTCAAATACAAGTATTCAAGCCACTATTTTTTCATGTGAAAGTTCTTCTCAGTAGGTAAGAAAGGGTTTTGAACAGCTAGATCTGTATTGAATCGAAGGACCTCTGGAAACTTCATCCGGCGATGGTCCAACTCCCCCTTACCTCCAGAATTTCCTGGGTCTTTAACCCTCCCTCTCCTCCCAAATTTCCAATTCCCTCTTTGGTGGGGGTATGGATATTTTCTGGAACCACACATTTTTACCCAGGTAACTTATTATCTAACCGAGGCAAAAGTTTGAAAAAAAGAGTATAAATTTGACCATTTTCATGAGAATGTCCTGAAAAGATATCATCTCAGATATAGAAATTTCTGCCTTTCTATGTTATGTTCTAAAACAAATAAAACATGGTGTGTGTTTTCAAAGAAAATAATGCACTCTTGAAGTCTAAAAAAAAAACTGTTGAATGCACTCACACTGTGCTTTCGACTCCACTAGCAGTTTTTCTAAACCTCAAGCTTGCATTATTTTCTTCAACAACACAGAACACCATCTACTACTTGGTACATTATGCACTTGGGAGATTAGAGATTAGGTATGGGTCAAAGAACTCTTTCCCTTTTTCTATGCTCTCCAAACTCCGTTTACATCCAAAACTCGAAAAATCACTCAAGCATGAAGCAATTTTTAAAATGTACACCAAGACATAATGCAGTGTGCGGTTTCAAAAATATCCGTTTAACCCCCCTATGGAAAGTCACAGTAATGTTGAGCAAACAGGGCGGGGGGGGGGGGTCATCTTTTTTGCCTTATTTTAGAAATAAGAATCTTTAATAAAAACCTATTGGGTGACCAGAAGCCGATTAAAAGGGGAAAAAAAGCG
>Ga0126339_10003562_pt1 | contig 11358 bp, 8 predicted proteins | sample OrbTmetagenome_2_FD_92532 | JGI IMG/M metagenome (GOLD analysis project Ga0126339, IMG submission 92532) | Coral microbial communities from Petempiche,Puerto Morelos, Mexico - Orbicella T R C metagenome | ecosystem: Host-associated > Invertebrates > Cnidaria > Coral | place: Petempiche,Puerto...
ATATATATATATAGGGCCGAAAGTTCAAATGCAGGGTCAATCGAGACGGCTCAATGTTTGATAACTTCCTAGGGCTAAAATATAATCCGTAATCGCAAAATCTAAAGGCATCTATAGTTAGCTTTGTGTATCTTTTATCACTTTCGGATAAGGGCTAAATTACCCTCTGCTTTATGTCAATAATTAATCAGATTTGACGTCTAAAAAGCTACATTACAGAAGTTCCGTGAAGTAACACGCAACTGGAATACAAAGGAAATACGTAGTTAAAATGATGTCTCGGTGACAGACGAGACCACGTAACGATCTACACACGAAAGGGAAATTGAAAAACGCGAAAGTGCCTCTGATCTGAGAGCAGAATAACACAGCCAGCTGTGAAGAGTGGCGTCATAGCTTACTTAATCTTCCGTGTAATTGCTGTCAATGCTCTCTCCCCTTTTGTTTGTAAATCTTACATTGTTATGAAGCAAAACGTGACCTTTCCGTAGCTATGAAAGGAGTGACAATATGTCAAAGTGGGTTGTTATCATTGTTACTCTTAGAGGTTAACTGTATTTGAAATTTAACAGATCCCAGCTTGCGTGAATTCCATCACCGGTCAATTAATGTCAAGGTCGGTCACGATCCAGTCTTAACTCCATTAATCGTTGCGCGGGCTCATAGGACATCATAAAAACCCCGCCAAAGTGCGCGCGAATTTTAGTTAGGAACGTTTCGTGTACGCACGGCTCGCAAAGTTTGTCGTGAAAATGATTGCAACTCGTTCCTTGAGCACTTTGCTTGGAATCTTCATGGCTTGGAGTGTTTTTAGTGGTAAGGTACTGCATGACACATTTAAAATTATTTTCATTATACCTAGTCTTCCAGTAATTCATAATTAATGGGTCAACTGTTACAGATTATGTTCAAAGTTTCTTGGACTTAAAATAATTGTTTTCAGCTGCATTTGAAATGATAAAAGAAAACATATAAAACTGCTGTTTAATTAACTTTGCTTCAACTGTTCTTTTAGCAAAACACAGAATCGTCTATTGATAGTACAGCTAATTCACTGTAACTTACACTCGTAACGTTTTTAAACTGCGATCGATCTCCGACAAACGTTTTGGCACACCTTCCCACTTTTGCAGTATCTGTCAGGGAAATTTATCAGTTCGTCCCCTTCTCCCCAGTTCAGTGTTGTTTATCGTGATGAAATCGTCATTGCCCGTTTACAACATTGTCGCGGGCGAAGGGGGTTCCCTATTCTAATGATGTCATTAGGTATTGTCCCCAAAATTAAACACCTTGTCGACCATCTTCGCGCTATCTGATCCAGGTGTGCCAAGGACTTTTGTCGTGGATTTTAGTTTCTGATGAAGGATGTTATGCACCAGATTAAGAGTGATCAACAAAGCATTTTCCTAAGCATTTACACATAGACATAGAAGTAGGGAATAAGTGCAAAGAATGCACGAGTGACTGAGTCAGTAAGTTATTATTATTTTTTCCTTTATTCTTTCATGTCCAGAAGGATTCAAGTTAGCGCAAGCCGGGAAAAATGAGGTATGTATGAGATTTGTTTGTAATAAAAAAAAAAAAAATGTCTAGGTTCCCTTCCAGTATAAACACTGGCTCAATTAAAGTTTCGAGCTTTTCATATTTTTGCATAAACAAAACTAAGGTAGAAATCTATTTATTCGCTTCCTTTCCATGCAATGTACCCCACTTCTAGCTCTAAAGATCTGTATTAATTCAATTTTAACTTTGAAAGAGTAAACAATAAAAGCCAAATTGTTTCATTCTCTGGAATTTAGTTTAGCTGATGTCAAACAAGGCACGTGCGGAATTAGTGAAATGTATCCAAGACAACAATTAAACGATATCTGGCTTCAGTGATCTTGTGATTAACTGTAACGCTAAGAGGGATTTACTAGTCATAACCCTTATGTCATCCTGCTCCTTCAAAGTCGGTCTACTAAAGTTCCCGCCAAATTTAATTCATTTCAATCAATCAATCGATCAATCAGTCAATCAATCAATCTTTATTTAAACACGAAAATTTAACTCAGTAAGCTACAGAATTATGTTAAGTTCTCCCTGAAATTATGGGTTGAGGTGTCCAAACCGATCCTTACCATGTCTCCAAAGATTTCCTTCTCGAAGTTCAAGCCAATATTGGGCTAATATAAAAATTCTGCGAAAACAGTGTTTGAATTCCTGGCGCTATATGCATGTTTAGAACATACGATTTCAAGGCAAGAATCAGAATTTCCCAAGCTGATTTCAAACTGACGTCAACTTTTGACCGCATTATCTAATATTAGTACAATGGCTTTCTTATGATCCCTTTCTTCCCTCAACGTAAAGCCCGTACCCTCCAGTACGAAATATGCCTATATGGTAGGTACCACTGCAATTAAGGCCTTCCGATAAGGTTTTACATCGCACTTAACAACTGATACAATAAAAATATTTTAAAACCATAAACATTGTTTACAGAGTCCGACAAGTCGTACAGGAATTCTCGTCTCCTGCAACTTACGAAGCACGTAATCCTGAGTAGATCATGTCATAATGTAGCGCTCATTATTTTCGATTTACGTAATGAAACCTTCGGTAGTTGGACCGAGATGCTCAAAAAAATTTGGTGCGTTTTATATAGTTCTAGATTTTCAAGGGATAATAGATGACCTCGAGACGGTAAAAGCATGGTTAAAAATTTTAAAAAAAACTGTAATCAAATTCTCAGATCGAGCATTTTTTTTTTCTTAATTTTAGCACTTGAAAATACATCACCATATGACAAAGAGGGAAATACAAAAGTACTTTGGAGTAGACACACACGAACAAGGTAAAAATTGTATTAAAACTTGTCTTCTTCTGACCGGAGAGATTAATTTTATGGTATTTATCCTCAGTTTCACAGCCTGCGTGACCGGCGGTTTAGTTGAGGTAGAGCGCGCGAGCAAGCGGCGAAAGCGGCGATGCCGCGAGGAGCCTGGCTTGCAGCTTCGCCGCTCGTTTTCGCGGGGTCTAATACTCCGCGAGCTAAACCGCTAACTACGCAGTCTATCACTTTCATAACTCGCGGTTTTAGTACTCATGGTTATCAGAAAAGGAGGAAAACGCGTGCATGATTTTGGCGGTCATAACCAGAACTGACTGTATCATAGTTACCACATACGTCGGGTATCCCGTGTGTGTGTTTTTCCTCCTAAGGCCTGGTTAAGGACGTTTGCACCCATTTCTGCCAATCCTTACTGAGCTCGAAATTCATGTCAGAACGTCACGCCACACCATACATCAAGCGTGCGAGCTGAGGAAGGAATATAAACAAGCATAGGGCTTGGTATCGGTTGCGTTAACTTCAACTGCAGTTTACTCTATTAAATGGTCAGTGGCCACGTCTTTTCCTTTCATAGATCAATTTCAATACTGATTTTCTTCATTTTAACCAAATACCAGAAAAAATATGCACATTCTACGCTCGTGTGACACAGGTTTTCTTCGTAGTAGACGGGTAAGATCAAAAATGTTTTTTTTTTTTCCTATCTCAAGGAACGACATCAGCTGCAGAAGTTTACTTAATAGACTTAGTTGCGTTAAACTGAGTACGTTTACCTGATATAAATTTCATTAACGTAACTTCTTTTACTGCTGATAGTTGTAAGCTAAGATCGTTTTTGAATCACGAAAGCTTCCAGAAACACATAGTCTTCAATGCGTATTATCTCAAGAACGAGCGCGGTGACCCCTCAATTTTTTCGCCTTTTTGGTAACAGTTGATCGTTACCTTACTGTATGGCAATTTTTAAAAAAAAAAAAAAGAAAAGAAAAGAAAGAAAGAAACCTGTACGTGAAAACATTTCAGGCGCGAACGTCATTAAGCTTAGACTCACTTCTACATTCATGCCGCGACCCTAACTCCATAAATTAGATTACCGCAGAGAAGCGACGTAGAAATCTGATGTATCAATTAGATGTGGAGCCCTGACCCTGAAAATGTGAGCGCCAAAAACACTCGTCTATGCTGGCTTCGTGCTCCATTGAAAGTTCTAACAAACAGTATAATAACGGCATTTTGCTATCAGCATGTTTTCCTGCTAAATATACTTTATGATGTCACGTAGTTCCAGAATATGACGTCACAAGCCCATTCCAAGCAGATGAATCTGGCAACTTTCTCAGTTACAAGCTTCACAAGCATGCGCGACGCAAGAGAGACGCTGACGAACCTAATGTGTGGTACTACCACGTGGAGGCATTTGGGATGTCACTTCATTTAAACCTCACCAAAAGCACTAACGTCTTAGCACCCGGTATGGTAGTACAGACCGTCAATACGAATGGAAGTACAGAATATAGTAAACCACCACATACCGCCTTGTATGATGGACACGTGACCTCGGATCCCAATTCAAAGGTTGCTATTGGCAATCACGATGGTTTGGTGAGTGTAATTGCGACAGGTTTTGATCAATGATTTTGGCTGTGTTTTCACGAGAGATGTTTACCCTGGTTTTGTTTTAACTTTACTGATGTGAAATTTTTAATCGTGTAAACGCAGTAGCAAACCTCGGTAAATGGCGGTAAAATCAAAAGTAAGCCAACCTAGGTTTGTCGACAGTTGAATGCCTCACCAGGCATGGTTTAGCTCAGGAACCGACGGTAACCGAGGAAAAGCAGACGTTGTTGGGACATCTTGGCAGCAAGTGTTCACGCGTTCAGCTCGTGAAGAAGAAAAAAATAGATAAAGATTCCTCCTAATTTAAGTAGATTTAAAGTCAACGGGCAAAAAAGCTAAATTAACTCATGTTTAGGCAAAGAAATCCCGGACTGCTGTTTCCATTTCATCGTCAAGTGGCGTAAGCGTTGCTTTCTGTTAGAAGCTCAGTATAGCTTAGTAGCAGTGTACAGGCAGGCGCAACTAGAAGAAGACCTACCACAAAGAGAGACAGAAAAAAAATCGTAATTGAGGTCTATGGAGAAGAAATTCATAGCGGCCCCAAATAAGAGGAAGTAACGGTAAACAGTTACGTAGCCCGGGCTCCGCGGCGGATGCCGTTTCAGGTTTTTTGCGGGAAGAGGCTCAGCGAGATATCAGAATTTTCTTTTCACTATTCATCTACAAAGCTGTACATTTAAGGAGAGTCTGGCTCGACATCACCGCCTGCAAATTTGCAACGACCAGCGTTCGGCAATGAAGTAAAGTCAGAAATTTTATAATTTTCCAATAGTTTCTGTGCAACATTGCAGCACTTGCTTTCCGAGAAAACCTCAAACCGTCCGTTGTACGCGGCCTACTTTAGTTAATTAGTTCCGTGTAAACAGCTTCTCTAATAACTGCTGTTTAGTTACGAAACCTCGGTGAGCAGTAACCGTAGTAAACCTCTCTCGTGAAAACACGGCATAAGTAATGTCATAAGACCGAATAGTTCTTGAAATTTGACATTTATTTCTTTGCACCATTGTCATTTTAACGCATTAATTCAATCATTTATTTACTTATTTGTTCAACTTTATTCATTTATTTATTTATTCATTTATTTATTCTTTCATTCATTCATTTGTTTATTTATTTGCTGTTGTTTACAGAAAGGGATGATTAACTACATGGGAAGCTCTTTTTTCATGCAACCACTGGCCGCCCATCTCGCAAAGCAGCATGGACTATCTGGTGGTTCTCGACCACATCTTATTTACCGGCGCTCTTTGGACGACGTTAGAAACGAATGTCAGCTTTCAGGTCAGATAGAATACTTGTTGACTCTTTTTCGACATTACGCGAATACGTAACTTAAGAAGTCTAAACTGAGCAAAACAAACTGACAATTATAATCATAGTTCTAGTTCTCCTCTGGGAGAATTGGGCCATACAAGTTGAAAATACAGTCCATAAATATCAGGACCGGCTCCTTTGACTAAAATATGTGTAATTACGATGCAACTTCCGTAGCGTACCCTTCGTAGAGGGGCAACTTTGCCGAGGATATTAGAGTTTGTGCTTGTTAGTGGCTAGGACCGTTGTTTGGGAAGCCCTATAAGAAAAGACGTCTAAGGCAAACGTTGTTGCGTGTGACTACTAGAGGGTAGATATGTATTCCACAATATCCGGGTTGTAACAAAATATACGGATGAAGTTTTATTCAGGGAATGACTGTTTTACTAGGGGGCAAGATCTGATTAAAACGTCGAAGTCGGAGAAGCCCAAATTAACTTGAAGTTGCTCAAAGTTGAATTTGAAATTGGTAATTTCAGTGGTAGTGATTGCCGAGTCCAGATAATCGCCGGTAACAAGCAATTATATTACTGGAGTAACGTAATAACTGAATGTATACTATTGATTTAATTCGTGACGCATTTTATTAACTCTTATTAACCGAATTACAGGTTTTCTACGGGGAGACAATTGACCGACGTCGCGAGTACAGACCGAACGCAGTCGACGTCTGTACACACGACCCAGGTCGAGATTCTCCCATACAGAAAAATGTTTACTACATGACAAACAAGGAAAATTTGCTTCTTTTTATGTAAATGGTTTGGACTAGCTGAACATTTTGCCTGCCAACGGAGATGAGATGAACTTAAATCTGCCACAAAAAAAATTTGCTCTTCCTCTTTGCTGTTTTTTTTTTTTTTTTTTTTTTTTTTTTTTTTTTTTTTTTTTTTGTTTTTTTTTTTTCGCATTAGGCTTTTTGGCACTTCCATGCAACTAATATTTTTGAAAGAAAATAGTCGACGTCAATAGTTTTGGATTTTAGTTTGCAACTTTATCCCCGCAAAATGTAACCGGCCAAGATGCCGGTCTGGTTGAGAAAAGCTGGACCTCGGTCAGTGTCGATGTCAGCCAATCAAATTCCCGAATTCCATAGTCCCAGTCCTTGTGAGACACAGCCATGTAATAACTGGTTATACTGCTTATATAAAGATGGTTTAAGTGCACTATATTCTACTGCATTGCTTTACACAGAAACACGATCTAAACGGAGCTCTCCAATGGAAAAAGAAGCAAGAAAAAGCCTCCCTCGGGAAGTGAGATCCGCCCCACATAAACACCTAGAGGCCATGTTGGTTGCTGACCACCTGTACCTGCAAAAGTTTCAAAACGACAAAGAAGCCACTGACCTACTCTTAACACTGGCACACATAGTAAGAGAACGAACGATTATGATAATAAGCGAGCCAATATCATTTTTCGTGCTCTGATTGGCTAATAAACGGTTTAGATTGAGGATTTTCCTAAAGTCGTGTAATTCAATTCCTCCGTAATTCGCGTAGGATTCTTACCATAAAACATCTTAAACAAGTGGCTGGTTTATTATTGGAAAATTCTCGCGGCTTTCGGAAAATGAACAGCTTGCCTGGCCATACCAAGAAGCGAAGCTACGAGGCGACAGTGACATTTGAGGACATTTGTTAATATTGCCCCGCTTATATGTATGAATTGTCATCCGTGTTTTTTGTTCTTTTTTTTCGTCTGTTTTCTTACGCAACATTTTTATACATCTTATTTTTTCATTCCTTTCTGTAAATCAGTCATGATGATATCGTATTGGTATATCTACTTAAAAATAACTTCTGTATCGCCCGAAAGTTGAAAACAACCGAAAGTAGAGATATAGAAAAAACGGCTGCTAAATTAGAGCGTAACGAAGGAAGATACATTCGTAATTTTGTGGTATGAGAATGATCTAACGGTTATTATGCAATCTTACAGGTAAACTCTTTGTACCATGACGAAAGTGTTGGGAATATTAAACTGACAATATCAGTCGTGAGGATAGCTTTGCTTCATTCCAGTGTGAGTGTTCATAACATAATTCCCATTACCTCATTACGGACAATACCACCATATCATTCCCATAAACGTAGCAAAAGCAACAATAGGAAAATTTGTAATGTAAATGACATAGAGTAACCATTACAGTAATGTCTTGCGTCATTATTGTCCCTGAAGTTTAGTGATACTTTTACATCCAGCCCCTCAGCTATAGGAGGTGCGGTGGCCTTCTAGCAGTTACTTCGCTGGACTCTGGTACGAGTGGTCCGAGTTCCAGACCTGGCCGGGGTAACTGTGTTGTGTTCTTGGGCACGACATTTAACTGCAAGAATGCCTCCCTAAACCCAGATGTCCAGATATGAATGTATACCAGCAAATTGATTGCTCAGGAGTAACCCTGCCATGAACGAGTTTCCCATTCAAGGAGGAGAAGAAATATTCCTTGTATAGTTTGATGTTACGAAACCGCGGCTGGGCCACTAGGCTCGAATGCGGACCTTACCTTTTAAGATTTTTATTCTACAGCTCAGTTATACAGACAAAGACGACAACGGAAAAAGGCTGCATGCCGTTGTAGCCTGGGCAGAGGGCGATATGCCACCATCCGACGCTGATCCTCAGCATGCTGACCAAGTCATGCTTATTACAGGGTGTGTATATCGACTTAGGGGTCACCTTTTGGTGTCTTAGTCTGTCTTTGTGAGAGTCTCTGTTTTTTATGTGTGAGTTTGTGCCGTCTTGCGGACCTGTAATTAATTTTCACGTAATACTTATGTCAGCTGACTGTCCGGTTGACGCTCTGCTGGCCTCTATGAGTATTCCAGGAGACCAGTACTTGAATTTACCCCGTGTGACTATGTATTCAATACTATAAATTGCAGGCAAGAAAGAGCGCAGATAAATATTGTTGATGTTACTGCTGCTACTGTTGTTGGTGTTGTTGATGGTGATTACTTTAGACAATTATTGAAAGACCATCAAATAGTTAGGCAAATTCTTGGAAAGCTCTCCCCCAGGAAATCTTTGACCTTTGAGAACATATTTAAAACCTTCACTACGCAGTATATTAATTTTATGACAAAATGTTAGTATGCCTTGAATGTTAGAAATTGAGTAGAGCATCATAGGCTGCAGTGACCAATGTTTAATGTTTTTCATTCTTTCTCTCTTCCTGATTATCCAGGAGTACTACTGGAGGTAAGCACCCTGACTCTTGTTTTTCGCTGCTGTAGCTAATATATCTTTCAATATAATGAGGACACATGCAGAGAAAACGCACTGTTGGATGATTCACATTTTCAGTTGCAAAATATGTATATCGTGGGCGGTTATGTGTTATTTCAGTTGACAATCATTTCGTTTGTTCCTTGTAAGGACAAATTGATAAGCAGTATAGACATGCGGAGTTAGTATAGTCGAGTGGTTACAAGTCGCCATGAAGCCTTGCAAACTTCAAAGAGGCAAACAAACATGTCAAGATTTATGCTGGAAGGTCCATGCTCGCTAACAAACTTCTGATTTGCGCTCGTACAATTTGCACGTCTGAATTACCTCACAATAATTATTTCTGTTGGCTAATTTCTCAGACAAAAGTAAACAGCTTTTGTGCTTTACGAGCGGTCAGGGCCAAATAAAGGTGAACAGAAGCATCGAACCAAGAACTTTGTTGGGCTCCATAACCAGTCACATCTATTTCTATGGCAAATTCCAAAAAAAGAAACTACTTACGCCTTCCTTCTCTATGAATTTACAGCTGACATACAGTTGCTTTCAAAACAGTTACCTGAGTTTACAAAAGCCATTAAATTTGTTTTAGATATGTGAATTCCCCTTAAAATGATCAATTATGTATCCAGCATAGCGTATGCATGAACAAGACGTGCCAATTAGTTCGTTTTCAAAGGATTAATTAAAATGTAAAATTGCTTTCAGAAATAGATGGTGAAAATTACTAGTTGTTTCTCGTCAGCTAATTTCCGACTAAATTTTTTATGCCACTTAAACCACCTCGCTCTCCGTCGATATCAACTACCCTAGTTATAAGCCCGGTATAGCAAATCTTTTTAAATAACCTGTACTTTACAGCATTCTTTGTGTTTCTGTATTTTTCAGGTCTGGCCATAGTCGGCTCCACATGCAGCGGGGTTGGTGCCAGTGTAAGCAATGGTGATCTGGGACTAGGATCGGCCTTCATTCTAGCTCATGAGAGTGCGCATGCGTGAGTAGCTATTTACTTTCTCTCACTCACAAGGACCAGTGGAAGGAGGGAATACTAGTTGCGAAAACTCCTGACAGAACACTAGCGACCTTAGTTTTATATGGACCAAAGTAGTCTACAAATTGTAGTTACACTAAAAAAAGGGAGCGTTCTCGAATTCGAACAATGGTTTACAGCATGAAGATGCGAAACGGGCGGCCATATAAAGAAATGAGGAGGTAGACCTTACGCAGGCAGTTCGCAATGCTATGAACAGCAAACAGTACCCTGCGTATCCATTACGTGCTCAGATCAGTTCACTTAGCCATTTGCATATAATCACAGGCTAGCTGAAGAATTCGTTCATGCTAAGCGTATGCATCTCGAGTAATGGATGCATGCGGAAAGTTTGGGGATTACGAGAGAAGCGTAAGAGTTGAGAGTTCTAGTTCTGTGGCATTCATGAAAATGTTTTGACTGCAATTTTGTATTCTGCCTTTATTTTTTTCCCTCGTCCTTCGCAAAAACACGCCATCAAGGGAGACATTGCTCGCGCAGCCATTTTGATTGATGTTGCCACAGCTAGGACTTGCACAACTGGCGTCTGTTAAAAAAAAAAGTCTAAAGATACAGTGCAGATAGTAATGGCGGAGAGCCTCTTAAGTACGACATGGAACCCGGACGTTTCAACCTATTTTTATTTTTACAGACTTGGTGTAGGTCACGATAGCGATTCAAAGCCAAATTGTCCGGACGGACGTTTCATCATGGCCGTAGCAGCACCAGGTGGAAAAGATGCTTTCAGATGGTCTCCCTGCAGTAAAGCTGATATACAAGGGTTCCTCAGGTAAACCAGTCAGAGTCCTTACAGGCATTCGTGAATAATGCCTGGCGTGGCCTCTTTTTGCCCTCATTACAATCCCCCCAAAATGGTGCCCTCCCCCCACCCCTCAGACGGTTGTATTCCCCCTACACCTCGTAAGATAGTGTCTACATGTACGTAGTATTCCTTTTACTGATCATGATTTAATGGATGAATTTTAACGGATAAAATAAATGTTTGGCTTTGTAGCGGCTCGTCCTCATCCTGCCTTGATGACAATCCTGATTCACCTATTACAATCTCAAATGCCAATCACTTTAAGCTCCCCGGTCAGGTGTACGATGGCGATGCACAATGCGCACTACAGTATGGCGCTGAGTACAAACTTTGCACCAAGAAACAGGTAACACAAATTATAGCTTGTAAGTAGGCACTTCTCTCGTAATTTGAAATTTTCCCCCCCAACACCAGAAAAAAATAAAAATACTTTAACTCAGGCAATTTTTCAGTCTTCACAAAAGGCTAGTAGAAAGACTGATGCCCGAGTTGACAAACTGAACAACCGACCGA
>Ga0126339_10003564_pt1 | contig 11355 bp, 6 predicted proteins | sample OrbTmetagenome_2_FD_92532 | JGI IMG/M metagenome (GOLD analysis project Ga0126339, IMG submission 92532) | Coral microbial communities from Petempiche,Puerto Morelos, Mexico - Orbicella T R C metagenome | ecosystem: Host-associated > Invertebrates > Cnidaria > Coral | place: Petempiche,Puerto...
ACAATGTAGGTATAAGCCCCTAGTCACAAACAGATGGGGAAACTGGAACAAGACAACAAAATCCCAGATTTCCGCAGAAGCTATGTGGACCACATCCTTTCTACAAAAATAGATGTATCAGCAGCAAAAGCTTTCTTGTCAATCCTTAACACAGTGTTCCAGCTAAGTTTTTAGAAGGGGTCACACCATTTATCAGGTGGGCCCCAAAATATGGGAGTTGCCCATCTGGTGCAGTGGTCATGTTGGAAGAGAAGGATCAGGAAGGGGAGTCAACCCTTTCTGTAGGGAAGGGCCTCTTAGCACTACCCCTGGAAATTTTAAGGACTTTGATATTTCATGGTGCTCTCTTAAGGTAGCATTTGGTAGAGACAAAAACATGAAAATAAGTTCAAATAATCTTGTTACCAAAATAATGATCAATTTATAAAAATCAATTGTCTTTCAAATACCAAACATTGTATAGCCATTTCTGATTTATCTTATTTACAGATGTCAAAGATTAGATGTTAAGGCCTTCACTATGGTTCTTTGTAATACCTATTGTCAGTGGTCCGATGATCACCACTGGGCTTTTGTAGTCCAAAAAAATGTCAAAATTTTCATGTTCTCCTTTTAAACTGGTTCAGACATCTAGAGAAAAATGCTGCTCTCTTCCCCTGTGTCATTTTGATAATTCAATATACAATCTTCTTTTATGATAGACTTTTCCACTACACAATCTTCTTTTATGATAGACTTTCACAACCCTACACATTGATCATAAAGAAGTTCTGGCTCAAACCTTGCCAGCCTCCATCTGAGTTCCTCATTGGCAAAATCAAAATGAAATCGTTCCTTGTGATAATGCAGCTGCAATGCACATTATCAATAAAGGTTCTACTGGGGAACCTGCTGTTACGCATGTGCTCAGGCTATTGTTCTGGCTTTCAGTTATTCATAATTTTATGTTTACTGCGTTACACATCCCAGCAAAGGTCAGTGTTATTGCACATGCTGTTTCACAACTCCCCAGTAACCAACCAGTCTGGTATCAGCACCGATTTTCTTTCTCGCAGATTCTCTGGACCCTAACCTGGCCAGGCAGCTAGAAGAGGTCTTTCACTAGAGATCCCACACCTTTTCAAGCAATACCAAGCAACACTGCAGCAGCTATCTTCGCTTTTGCCACTGCATGGGGTACCCTCTAGTTCCCACCCAACATGAACACATCTGCCAATATGCTGCCTTGTTGGCCAGGACTCTTAAGGCTGCCTCCACTCCCAGTTATCTTAATATTAGCATCCTTCACAAGGATTAGAAAAGGCCAATGCATTCGCTAACAATTAGCCCTTGCAGTCCCTTCTAACCAAAGCAGGTAAAGGGTTGGCCACCCCCCAAAAAACTCTCCATAACCCCTGATCTCCTACTTTGTTCGTAAAGTGCGTTCTAGTTTTGATGCCGCATTTTGGGCCACATGTCTAGTTTCCTCTTTTGGCATGTTATGGAATAGCCACCTCTTAGCTAGCTCAGCACATTCCTTTGAACCATCACAGCAGCTACTCCAATCTGACTTGCAGATTTTTCCACCTCAAGTTTTCCAAAGACAACATGGAATTTTTCAAGATTTCCCAACATTATCAGGTTTCCCAATACTAGGGAGCTTACGAATTGACGACTTCTTTCACCACCACAACATCTGCACAGCGGAAAGCCCCACTATGTGTGTGCAAAAGGGTGTTGCCCAAGATTGAGCATTGTCTCGTGGCCGTTGACAACGGCCAAGAAAATGTTTTCGAGTTGTCGCCAGAGTTTCGCAACTTGGGTGTGTTGTGACCTTTTTCTGTGCCATTTTACGTCTTTTGAGTTTGGATTATATTTTCAATTACCTTAGGAGATAACCTAAGGTGGATTTTTGCTTTCTGAAGTCCAAGTTTTCTTTTTTTCCTTACAGTGAGAGATTTTGAACAATGATTTGCAAATCCTTTCAACTGCAGTTATTTTGTTTTGATGTCAGTAGACACTTTATCTCACTTCTTTCATTCAGCCAGAATTTCAAGATCCCAAAACCAGCTAAAACAAACTCGTAAGTCTTAAGTCTTGTGTACATCTTCATTATTTAAGCCACTTCATTGCAAAAAAACTTAATCTTGAATTTTTGTACAGTTGTAGTTAATGTTAATGCAGTGAATATTCTGTTGTACTAGTAAACAAAAAAACCATACTACAGTATTACTTTATAAATTTTGTAGGCCCAAGAGAGGGTTCTTCACCGCAAATCCAATTTATTGTTTATGCATGTTTGTGGACAAGAAAATGTTTACATATGCTGTGCTCAATTAGAGCTAATTTAATCTATTTCAGAGTTGATTTGCCTTTTAAATGTTGTAGGACTAGCTTATGTTTTTATGACAGTATATCTGATGAATGTAACTCTTTTAATTACAGAAATTCTCTGATGAAATGGAGTGGAGAGCATGATGTAATGCTAAGAAGGGAAATTATTGTTCGAATTATGGAAATATAAGGCAGGAAGCCGTGAAAGGGGCCAGTGCCTAGATAGAATTGCTGAGAGTTTTAATCATTTGAAAAAGCCATCCTTTAGTGTGTCCCAAAAGTCTGTGAGAAACAGGCTGAAGATATCAGAGCGAGATTTTAAAAAGAAGTAAAGATCTGAAAAAAATGCTTCTGGGATTTGTTCAGAAAAGACAGAACTCAATCAGATAATGGAAGACTACTTGGAACAGAAGGAAGATTGCAAGAGGGAGTCAGAGAATGCCTCAGAAGAATCTCGGGAAAAGGCAACAAAGGACAAGGCTACAGCAGAAGACCTGAGACACAAGGCAACAGAATCTCTGTCAGAAACAAAGACAAGAGCTGGGTCTGATCTACCAAAAAAGAAAAGGAAACACAATGGAAATAACACTCTCAAACACTTGAGACAGGCATCAGATAGAGAATGTGAATTGAAAAAGCAAGAACTTGAATTTAAAATGGAACAGAAGAAAAGTGCAGCAGCCCAACAAACCCTTATGCTTCAGCAAATGAAGAATCAGCAAGAGCAATTTAAAACAATGCTTCAAAGCCAGGCCCTGCATGAACTTTTGAAAGAGAGAAATTGATGTATTGTTGGACTAATTTGTTTAGATTTTATGGGTGTAGTTGTGCTTATGGTTACATTTTTTGGTAATGTGATACCCCTTTCTCCATATTTAATGTATGATTTCTATTTACTATTTAATGAAAAGTTGAAACAAAATTCTACTTTTGATGCTGTTGAATTCCACATTGACACAAAAATAACAGAAGTTTAAACTATATGATTACATAAAGTAACCATCTAGGGGTGGTGGATTGATACCAAAGTACTCTGAGCTAATACACTGGTACAAAATAGTATGAGAGTTCTGAATCAAGGTACAGTCTATGTACATTTTCCCCACTGCACTTAAACCAATTTTGAGGTTCTTTTTAAAATCCAAAAATTTAAAGTAATTAATTATGTCTCCAAAAACCCATTCAACAGCAGTGTGTGCACCATTCATGGCTGTATTGTAGTGTTTATTCTCTTAGGCTAGAGTTCCACCCCTAAAAGGTCCTCGCAAGTGTGCACACAGGGGATATGCAGGGTCGCCGCATAGACACATGGGTGTTCCAGTTATGGGGGAATTAGAGAATCTTTGCAGCTGTTGCAAAAGACCTGATGATGTTAGCATGCTGCTATCATGGTGCCTCCCTTCTACAGGGTCATACAAATGACCAACCAGTGCACTAGGCAATGTCACAGATTGAAATTTTATGAAATGCACCCGCTTGTGTCCATTGTAGATAACTCTTTGATTGACACCTGGCCTACAAACTGGCCAAATAGTTCCATCAATGAAACCCCAACAATTGTCTGAAGCTGCGCCTGACTGATGCCCAACATCAGCATATTACGTACGGTTTGCTGGCGAAAGCAGGTTATGATCACACATGTAGGTAGTCAGCAAGTGATTCCATCAATTGTAAATTCAGTCAGTCAAATTCAGATCTCTGGGACTGGTCTTGCAAAGTGAAAAACCATATCTCTATACCAGCAAGGATATGAAAAAGCAGGAATAGACAAATGCAAATACACAAAGCAGGAATAGATTCAACAATTGCAGACCATTGTACGTCACCAACTCATCTGGTAACTGAAGTGCATCCGCAAATTTGTATATGTCATTTTTATAGAAGTGAAAATTCAGCGTTGCATTCAGCATTTGTCAACTTGTCTAGTTCAAATCTTTCATAGTTCGAACACAGAAAATCAGGGTTTTTTTTACCTGTTCGCATCATACAAAACAAACTCTCTGCCGTTGAAAAATCCTATTTTGTATGCATACACAATGCAGTTTCGTCTCTCTTAAGTTTGGCATTTCTCTCGTAGTTTCTCTAAGGGATATATCTTCACAAATAAGTGTTTCCTGGAAAAATTATAATTTCCACAAAGGCACAAACATGGCAAGAGGAAATTACTTCGCGCCAGTCATCGTCCTGATATCGTAATCATATTTTGGTGCCAAATTACTCCCTTCAAGTAATCAATCAGAGCATAGCATACACTGTAACTAGTCTTTTTTTCAAGTGCTTCACTACAAGTGAGCACATAATTTTTGAGATATTTTTCCCCACCCCCACAAAAAAAAAATTATCCCTTAGGCTTGGGATTCTGGTATGTGGTACATGATGGTGGTAGGTGGTGGTAGGTGGTGCACGGTGAAAATGAAGATGTAATGCATTACTTTATATGTAGAAAGTATCCTGCCTTGCAAATCTACAAAGTTCTTTAGATATTTGCTGTGGATCTGGCAGAAAATACTGCATGGATTTTTTTGGTCATCATAACACATCCAAGGAACATTATCATTACTCACTACAATTTGAAAAAGATTCAAATCCACAGTATGTGGACCCAATTAAAGCAGTTGTTCTAAGAAATGCTGTATTTGTTATCTGAGTTCCAACATAAAAAAGGTTTAATGCTTCATGTCCATCACCATGAATCATTAAGCAGGGCTCAATATTTAAAAAAATATATTAAGTCGCCATTTTGTGGCCAGTTATGAAAAGTTAGTTGCAAGTTCAAAAATTTTAGTTGCAAGTAAACACAAATTAATTATTTAAAGTCACATTAACAACAAAAACGTATACCGATACACTCTATCTTTGCATGAGTTACGTTAAGTTCTGTCTATACATGTACCTTCAAGTAGCTTAACAGTTGAGGTACATTGTCATCAAATCTGTATATCTTTGTAACAACAAACACGCTTGATACGAGTGACCCACCATGTTTGTTTTGCGGATGGATCCAACAGCAAAATATGTCCCACGGTTACATATTTATATAGCAACCACTGCAATGGCATCTGATCGGACAAATACTGTTCATAATGTCAAAAGATTAGGCAGTATTATGCCCAGACATGTTCACATTTCTATAACAATTACAACACAAAACAACTGAAATTTATACATAACATATATAAATTTCAATTGTATATCTGAAGGTAACTTTGATGAGCACGATTTGACTGACTTTGGTGATGATGACAGTGATGCTCCTAGTTCATGTAATCAGCACCAGAAATGTGAAATTGACCTAATACTGTCGCATTGATCACAAAACAAGCACTCAATGTGATCAGTTTTATCAAGATCAGCTGATGGAGATGACTCAGAAGCTTGGATGTGAGGATCAGCTTGACCAAGATCAGAAGCATGAATGTGATCAATCTAAACAGATCAGGATAAGGAACATGTCCAGCAACTTCAGCAGCTTGAGGGAGATGAAGACTTAGCTTTTGATCTTCAAAGATGTTATGATGTGGAGGATATCATCACTCGTGAGGATGAAAACACAACAATCAGTGATTCATCTTCAGTAGTAACCTATTTAGGTACGCAGGTAGATGAGTCAAGAAAGAGTTAGACTGTAATCATGTCTGCAACTTGTATCTTGCCTTTGTCTTTCAGAAAATTAAAAAAGTATATTTTCCTTTCACTGAAATCCTATACTTTTTCCCCAACCATATTCTTTTAACTGAAGCAAAGTCTCTAAATGAACACTGAAAAACACTGGAAGCCAATTGACAAATGTTGACGTGATTGACATATAACAGACTAGCAGATTTCATGTGTTCCACAAAATATTTGAAGGATAATAAACACAATAGCCTTCATTTGACTTTAAAAATATGCTTAGATATTTGTCCCCGGGGTGGGGCATTCACAATTTTATCACCGCCTGGGGCCTGGGCATTTGCGTACCCAGCGGCGACCCCCAGGGTGACCCCCGGGCATTTGACACACCTGTTTTCGAAAGTTCCATGGATGAGTTCATCGGGAAACATGAGGCGTTTGTCAAACAATGGCTTGTCCGTTAGGGACTAGAGAAACTCATAGATGTTTTTACAGGTATATTTTCTCAATTTTAGATATTTCTTCATTACTTGTAAGCATATATGAGCGACAAGGTGAACTACATTTTGTTTATCACAAAACAATCACAGATGTGAACACAACTATTTCGCATTTCGTATTCAACTAACCTAGCATTTTTAAGCGATGACGTAATCGCTTTATGCTGGCAGGCAGGCATTCCTTTGGATAGTGATTTTGCATAGTTTGTTGCTCTTATGTCCATGCACTTATGTCACACACTTTTTATCCCCCTGTGGAAGCGAAATGCACTCTGGGAGTTCTTTTGCTGCTTTCTTTTGCCATTTGTAGGTTCAGCGGAGTGCTTTTAATTGGAACTTTCAAAAGAAGATTTAGGAGTGGATTTTGGTTTAAACAGTATCGGATAAATTTGCATTCAGGGGCAAACTCATAATAAGAACATATCCTCCATACATACAAGTTTAGATAGACAAGAAAGTTGCACAGGCGATAGGTGAAGGCTTTGTGGCTTTCCTTTGCCGTTTGTAGGATCAGCAGACTGCTTTTAATCAATATGACAAGGATACAGTTAAAACAACAAATTAATTTCCAGTGAGGTAATTAGTGTTGCCAAATATTTTTAAAGATAATAAGGTGTCGATTTCAGAGAGAGTAACATTCCTTTGGGGGTTTCCTTTGCGGCTGTTTTTAGGATAAGCGGAGTGCTTTTCATTTCAGTTTTCACTGGCAAACTCGTAATAAGAACATATCATCCATACATACAAATTTAGATAGACAAGCAATAGACAAGCACACGCGATAGCTGAAGGGTCTACATAAAATTTACAGATTGGTAGTGCAGTTGTACTTTTGCCAGTCTTGAAGTGAATTGAATGAGCATTGTATGAGCACTGAAATATACAGTTTACAGTAGTGATAATGAAGTCAGGGTACAATTCATTTGTAGTTTTCAGTTTTTTATGAAGTTTTGGAAATGTGCTGTTTTATATTTTCTGTCAACGAAAGATTGATTAAACAATCGATAATCGTTTTGTCAGGGTAAAGACAATGTTCATTGATGACAAGTATACGGTTAAAAACAAATTAATTTTCTGTGAGGTAATTATCACTGTCAAATATCTTTAAAGATAATAAGGTGTTGATTTCCGAGAGAGAAATTTGTACTTTGCTGCTTTCCTTCGCTGTTTGTAGGATCAGCAGAGTGCTTTTAATTTCAGCTTTTAAACAAACATTTGGGGGTGGATTTTGGTTTTTTACAGTGTCGGATAAATTTGCGCTCACGGGCAAACTGATAATAACACATCTTCGATACATACAATTTTAGATAGACAAGCGGGTCACACACGCAATATGACAAGTCAAGAGAAAATGATTTTCTCTTGGATAAGTATATGGTGAGAACAACAAATTAATTTCTGGTGAGGTAATTAGCTTTGCCAAATATCTTTAAAGATAAAAAGGTGTTGATTTCAGAGAGAGGAACTTTTCAGCGGAGTGCTTTTTATTTGGGTTGGTACATTTCGCTGACCCCTAGCACATGGACTAGCAAGATGGACCTAGTACATGAACTACTTGAATGAACCACCAATGGACTACCCTAAATGTACACCCCTAAAATTTCTAACCCAAAAGTTTAAGAATCACTTTGTCTGCTCATGTTCCAATCTTCTAGGAACAATTTTTAAACATCATCGCTTCTGCATGCATTCCGTGCCATTTATTTAAATTCATCGAAGTGGAGTTAAAATACTCAAGGTTTGCGAATTCAGATGATGCGATCTTCACAACAGATCTTGCGAGCTTAAAATGTGATGCATCGTCATTTAATGATAATTGTTTTATTGTAAACATTGTTAACAGGATTGTCATTATTCTAGTCAAAATATTCAAAACAAATGGTTTTTATACGACAAAATATTTAACATTACACTATCCTCTACCAAACTGTTAAAAACAAAATATAAAGAAATAAATATAATCAGAATCAACTAACACGTACTGTTGTCCTTGAAGTCTTCCCGTTGCATTAAAATACTGCAAAGTTGAACGTTTTATTCACTGAGTAATACAAAAACTGCAGAAGTGTTGGAAGGCGATGATCCCAGTAGCAGGGCATTTGCCCTCTTTCTTTGTCCCCACCCCAGGGCATTTAGACAGCTTATGTGTCCCCACCCCGAGGAATTTGCCCATTAGTTTTTAAAAATGCTAATGCCCGGGGGTTAGCCCGGGGGGGGGGGGGGGGCACTGCTGGAATTGACTTACGCATAATCAATAAAAACAATGTGGATCTAACGGGCGAAAACGACGCACCACTGAAGGGCGCATTAACGTAGACGAGCCTTGACGTAGCGTCCTATTTTCGACTCCTAACGAAAGGAAATCGACAGCTATCAGTCATTTTCTGTTGCCTCATACAACTTCGAGTAAATATGAGAGGAAAGTCAAGTGAGCTTATCTGTGGCGCGGCTACTTGTGAGTTCGCCACGAACGTGTTCTCTTCTGGAAGCCAATTCGACGAAAACCTGTTCCCTGTGAAAAAATTATCGTCTAAGGTCTTAAACGACTCCTACTTAGTTATTTGTGTATTTCTTTGTTGCCCTTTCATAACAGCGACAGAAAGCAGTATCAAAACTGTACCTACCTCAGCTGTTTACGGCGCGACGGCTCGTTTGAATTCGACACGAAAGTGTTAATTTCTGGAAGCCCATTCGACGAGGACTCTGTTTCCTGTGAAAAAATATATTGTCCAAGGCCTTAACCGACTCCTTCTGTATGTATTTATTCATTGCATTCTCATAAATACGACAGAAAGTACTGGTTTCCACGCTCCTCAGCTGTTTAGGCGCCCTCAGAACCCCTCAATATCGTCGGAGTGTTAACTAACAAATCTCTTGTGACCCACGTGGTACCCGAGGAAATCATTCGTTCCCAGTCTCATCGCCTTGTACTAAACGTTGCCGCGGGGGGACGGGATAGGGAAGTGATCCGTTTGGGGATAAGTGATTCGAGGCATATCTTGTAAAGCTCTTGTAAGACTGCAAGCCCAGGATTTCTGGATCAGGTAAGGAAATAAACAACAGAAAACAAAGCATGAATGAAGCAATGAACGAATTAACTTTACATGTACTTAACGTGTCTAAAATAATCTAGCATAGAGAGATCCTCCTACTGATAGGGACACCTCGTAACTTTGACGCGTGGACGGGTCAGAAAAAAATGGACTACAGCCGAATCTTGCTAGTCTCTCGATGAATGGATCTGTAAAACCAACAGACACTGACAGGGTAGTCTGGGACCACGCCCTAGTAAGATCCAGATCCACCTTAACTACATAAGTTTTATAACGAGATATAGCGCGTAATCCTGGCGTAATCTAAGTTAACACGTTATACGAATATTAGTATAGGTAATCATACGGTTTTTCTCGTTCAATTCGGAATTAATTTGCACGAGTGAGTTTTTCAAAAAGCTGAAATTGCACGAGCCGCCTCGGCGAGTGCAATTTCAGCTTTTGAAAAGTTCACAAGTGCAAATTGATTCCAAATTGAACAAGAAAAACCGTATGATTACTTATTAATAATATAAACATGGAAAAATTCGCGCGGAGGAAGTGCCGGAAAATCTTTCTTGAAGCCATTTTTTCACTAGAGAAAACTTCTTTCAAAGTTTCCGCACAAAATTTTCGCTATCATTTTACGTTATATCATTGGCTTAGAAAATTTACATTGTCTTTCAGCCAATCGAAATCCAGAATTACGATGTGTAATTTGCACTGATGTTACACTTTTTGCACTGGTGTTAGACCTGAACTGCACTGCTCTCAGCCAATCAGAATCGAGTAATTTTTTCGTGTACATTATTATTTATGTTATAGAATTTTATATCTATTTTATTATTAATAGATTTATTTACTGAATTTGTCAAAGAATTCTTTAGAGTTGTAAATGTAGTTTACATACCGTAAATCCTCGAATTAGCACACGGGGCACTTATTTCAAATTTAAAGAAAAGCACAAATTTTCTCCAAAACTTTCTTTTTGTCCATAATTCTGTCCAATTGACCATTCTTAGCCTCTAAAGAGCAAAATTTGGCTCGATGACGGAATTCATACAATTTTGGTTAAGAATAGACGGGGGCGATCATTCGAAGGGTGGGGGGCTTATTTAATTTTTCCCAAATCATGACCTGACATAATCATTTTTTAATACATCAACTGCGCGTAAACAACAACATGAGCTGTTTATCGACATAACAAGCTGATTCTAAAGTTTAAATCGCGGCACCGTTTGTACTTAACTTAACGTGTTCACAAACTGAAACAATGTGAAAATCTAATGCTACACAAGAGAGGGGGAGGGGAGGGGGACACTTATTTTAAATTTTGGCCGACAGGAAGGGCGCTTATTCGAAGGGGGCGCTAATTCGAGGATTTACCCTATATGAATTAAGGGATCAGCTTTATATGAGGATTAAGTACTTCCTTGCTGGCATCCTATTTGCATGTAGATATTTGTACATAATTTATGCAAATAAAGTTTTTTATAAAGTAATGTCGCTTATTATGTATAACCCATGGGCGACGAAAGGCTCTCTTCCCTGGCTCCAATGTACACCTATTATCAATGAGATAAATTGACTTAGAAGAGATGGTAATCTGTTGTCCACCAAACACCCACGAAGACTGGGGACAAGGGGAGTCCCTGGGGATTGATCCATCTTCTTAACTGAAGAACTGTAAAAGTGACAGTACCGCAGCATTGTGATGCTCATGGCAGTCGAACCTACACTAATTACAATCGATTTGAACAACTATTAGGTGAAAGTAAAATTTTCTATCGTTTGCTTTCCATTACAATTTCTATGCAGTCCAATAAACGCCCAGAAAATCAATCAATAGATTTCTATAGTTTGGTTCAATTTGGCCTGGACCCCACCAGAACAAAAAAATG